>JAEEGF011594849.1_pt1 | contig 11661 bp, 5 predicted proteins | sample 9134171 | NCBI WGS metagenome assembly JAEEGF01 (sample SAMN16246542, study PRJNA631951) | gut metagenome | biome: gut microbiome; feature: rumen; material: AP-attached | host: Bos | place: Iran: Karaj | collected 2018-10 | reverse complement strand
AGCTTTATAAAAAGCTTTTGGAAGTCTACTCGAAGGAAGATAAGAGTTCGGAGCTTTCAGCTGCCATAAGACAGGGGAATTATGATGAGTGTCTTGCCCTGATAAGATCCGAGCATGATAAGGCACAGCTCATTGGAGCGGAGAATCTTGTGAAAATGACAGAGAAGCTTGAAGCACTTTGCAGGAAAAAGGAGTTTGAGCTTCTTCGTGAGAGAATCGGTGCTTTTGTATCAGAGAGAAATGAGCTGGCCAGTGCCATAAGTGAGAGACTGTAGGTGAAGCGAATTGAGTAAACAGATATTAGTTATTGATGATTCCGAAACTGAGAGACTATTTATCTCAGAGCTTGCAAGGAAAATAGAGGATGTAAGCTGCGATGTCGCGGCGAATTTTTCAGAGGCTAAGGACAGGCTATCAGAGAAAAGCTATGACCTTGTTCTTGTTGATGCCTATATGACTGAAGGAACGGGCGATAGTCTGTGGAATGAAATTCTGGAGCAGAATCCGGATGAGGATACCAGACCCCACGCTGTAATAATGGGGCGAGAATCAGATTTTGAGGATGGATATCTTTTGAAAAACGGATTTGCCAATTTTATTGAAAAGCCTGTCGGGTTCAATATGCTAAAGGCTGCTATTTCATTGTATGCATAGCAGAAGCTTACCAGACAGGATGGTAGCGAAACACGAGGGGGAAAAGAATGTTTCTTCATAATCTTTCATTCGGTTTGTCTGCGGTTTTGTATGACTTACTGATATGTATGTTTCTTACAATAACATATACAGATTCTTCCCAGACCACGAAGGCCTTTAGAAAATTTGCCTATTGCCTTATGGCTGCCACTGCTATAGATACGATGACTGCAGCTGCAGAGATGTATTCAACAATGGTTCCTGTTGCGGGACATTACGTTATGCATTCAGTGAATATCCTGTCCGCAACAGTAGCGGCTAATTCCTACGCTGAGTACATTGTGGCATGCGCAAAGGTTGATATAAAGGATACACTTTTGTACAAGATCAATCTGGCTGTCATTATTATCCAGTGTTTTATGATGGTGCAGAATGCTTATACTGGAAATGTTTTTGTCTGCATGGAGGATGGAACCTATGTTACAGGCATGATGTTCCTTGCGTGCTCGCTTCTTCTTCCCTGCTATTATATTCTTCTGGCTACCGGCTTTGTGGTGGTAAACAGGAAGAACTATACACTGCTGCAGCTATTTAGCATTGCTGTGGCGACTATCATGGTAATAGCTATCTACATGCTTCAGATGCTGTGGCTTAAGAATGTTGTACTTATATTCTTTGCTGCATCTGTAGCACTTCTTATTTTGTTATTCACACTGGAGACTCCAGATTATCACAGACTTGAGAAGACGATCGGTAAGCTTGAGATTGCGGAGAAAAAGGCCTACGAAGCAAGAAAAAAGGCAGAGAAGGCAAACGAAGCAAAAAGTGAATTTCTGTCTCAGATGTCCCATGAGATAAGAACTCCCATCAATTCGATTTTGGGATTTGATAACCTTATTCTGGAAAACACAAAGGAAACCAGAGTAGCTGAGTATGCTTCGAAGATAAAAGGAGCAGGAGAAACTCTGCTGGCATTTTTCAATAATCTTCTCAATCTTATTGCGCAGAATCCGGGAGAGGATGTGGATGTCAGTCAGATGTTTGACTATTCCGCACTTCTTAATACGGATATCGATGAAACCATCGTTCCGATAATGCCTAAGGCGCAGGTACTTGTGGTGGATGATAATTCAATGAATGTGGACCTCCTTCTGAAGATTCTGAATAAAACAGAGGCCCAGATCGATACGGCCGTGGATGGTCAGAAGGCTCTGATGAAGCTTAGGAAAAAGACCTACGACCTTGTGGTTATGGATCACATGATGCCTATAATGGACGGCGTTGAGACTCTTAGCATCATGCGCGTTGAGCGCCTTAGTAAGGATGCTCCTGTTATCATGCTCACGGCAGGTGGACTTAGAGGAGATGAAGAGAGATTTAAGGAGCTCGGTTTTGATGCATATCTGACAAAGCCTGTAGTTGCAGATAAGCTGTACAGTCTTCTTATTGATCTGATGCCCTCTAATCTTATAGAGCAGAGAGCTTCTCTGGAACATCTTTTTTACATGGAAAAGAGCAGGAACGCAGAGGAAGAAAAAGAAGCTCCTGCGCATAATATACCGGTCAGCCTGGAGTCTGCAAATGTGAATATAGCAGATATTTTTCCGGAGCTTAATGTGGGAAATGGTCTGGGCTTTTGCATGGGAGATGAGGAGTTTTACATCTCTCAGATTGAGATGTTTGCAGAGAGCGGAAAAGGCGCTGAACTTACGGAATTTCTCGCTAATGAGGATTTTGATGCATATCTTATTTCTGTTCATTCTTTGAAGAGCACGGCTAAGACGATAGGCGCGGATAAGCTTTCAGAGGAAGCGCTTCTTCTTGAGAATGCCATAAAGGAAGGTAAGCTTGAGGTAGTAAGGGAGGGACATCCTGCGCTCAATGAGCATTTTGATAAGCTAAGCGAAGAACTTCTGAAGGGAGTAAAAAGATATAGTGATGGCGGAGCTGCTCAGGACGGCGCATCGCATGAATACCAGGGAGAGCTGGCTGCAGCAGGGCTTTCTGCACAGATTCTTCTTGCGCTTGCCAATACTGTTGATTCCAGGGATGTAAATAACCCAGGAAGATCCATGCGGGTAGCCAGATATTCTTCTGAGATAGCAAGAAGACTTGGGAAAAGTGAAAATGAGCAGCAAAGCATTTATTACATGGGACTTGTACATGATATAGGTAAGCTTGTTATTCCTGAGAAAATTCTTAGAAAGCCTGACAGTCTCACAGATGACGAGGCTGAGATTGTAAGGCAGCATCCCATAATCGGTTATGAGATTCTGAGAAACATATCCGAGATGCCAGGGCTTGCTACCGGTGCCAGATGGCACCATGAGCGCTATGACGGAACAGGATATCCTGACGGACTTGCCGGGGAAGAGATTCCGATTGAGGCAAGAATCATAGGTATTGCGGATGCTTATGATGCCATGACTTCTGAGAGACCCTATGCGTCTGTTATGCCACCTTTGAGCATAAAACAAGAGCTGGAGAAAAACCGCTCAAAGCAGTTCGACCCGGCTCTTGTAGATATTCTTATTGAAATGATTGACGAAGCTTAAAAATCCTTCATGGCGTATTCGGCAAGCATTCTGTTTGCTTCTCTGACGCTCTCTCTTCTGATGTGGACAGTATCACCGTCCTTCATCTGGAAGATCTGAAGATCCTTGTCCATGCATTTTACATGGGCCAGATTTACCAGATAACTCTGATGGCATCTCATAAAGGAGTCATCAGGGGTCTGGGCTTCGATGTCATCCAGTTTTCCTGTGAGCTGAAGTGTGGCTCCGTTAGCCATGTGAATATACAAAGTGTGAGCACTCTGCTCGACATAGCATATCTTTTCATAAGAAAAGGTCATGTCCTTACCGCCTATTCTGACGGAAACTCCACCCTGTGCGCCCTTCATCTGAGCTGCGAGCTGTAAGACTTCGCCTACTTCAACTGGATCAAAGGGCTTCATCAGATATCGGATAACTCTGTTTTTGTAACCCTCCATGGCGTGATCCTGACTGGAGGTCGCAAAAACAATAGGCACAGATGCGTCGATGCTTCGTATCTTGGAGGTCGCATCTATACCGCCCATACCTGGCATGAGAATATCCATAAATATGAGATCATAGATACCGGGGCGGAAAGAACTAAGGAATTCCTCACCGGATGAAAAAAGATTGATTTCTGTTCCGGGACGACTCTTGTCAATGATAAACTGAAGCTGACGTCTTTGAGTCATCTCGTCGTCACATATAGCGACTTTAATTGTGTCTGAACTAGCCATTGCTCCACCCCTCACGAAAAACAAAGCTTAATTTAATTAAGTTAAATATATAATATCATAAAAATATAGAATTTTGATAGTCTTTAACATAAATATTACGTTTGTCAAGTACGAAATATGAATAAAATAGTTCAAAATCCGTAAACATTCTAAATGTTCGAGCCGATATAATATATATGTAACTTTATGTTCGGAAGTCCGTAAATTATTATTTTGGACGGAAGGTGATGGGGAGATATGAAACTATACAGTTTGGGCTACAGAGTAATCACATGCCTGTGCACTTTTTTTGCCATGCTTGTGATTGTTCTGTCCCCTTGCTGCGGTATGAAAACAGAGGCACAATTGACATACCACAACAGGGTGATTTTTACAGCGCCGAGTGCTGAGAAGATATTTGATGGCACTCCGCTAACTGAACAGATCGATGTGACAGCACAGGGATTGCCAGAGGGCTTTACCTATAAAGCTGTTGCGGAAGGAAGCGTGACTTATCCGGAGGATAATTCCGAGAATAATAATATTGTGACTGACTATGCCATTTTTGATCCCAGTGGATTAAACGTGACAGAGAAGTTTGTTAATGTTGAGCTCAGACCGGGCACACTTAAAATTAGTGAGAAGGAAGAGGTTTTGGGCGCTAAGCGAGGTAAAGACGGCAAAGAGATAGTCGAAGAAGTAGTCATCGAAGAAAAAGATGAATCCAATGTTGGAAAAACAGTACAAATTGATGATGAAAAAACGGCAAAATCTGATAAAATAAAAAAGAATGATACTTCAGTAGAACTTATCCTTTACAGTGTTTTAGTATTTATTATGCTTGCTGTTTTTGTTATATTCATGATGGATAGCAACAAAATGAGGGAAAAATGAAATCTATTCAGGAAAAAATAACCTTGCTAACGACAATAGCCATTCTTATTGTTGCTGGTATTGTTGGAGGGACATCAATATTCACGCTTAGTCAGGCGGGCGATTTTTATTCTGCACAGATACTTAATCTAACCTGCCAGACAGAAGCTAATGCGATTGACAGAAGCCTTCTTGATACGGAGGAGGCTGTTAATATTCTTGCTGACTATGCAGTCGAGCGTCTTTTTTCTGTGGAAAAGCTTGCAAATGATGATGCTTACAGAGATAGCTACACAGTGCAGCTTACCAATCTTTTTGCAAATATAGCAGAGAATGTTCCGGGAACAGTTTCATATTATGTTCGTTATAATCCGGAGATTATGCCCGGTGACAGTGGTCTTTTCTATAGAAGAGATGACCTTGAAGCTGATTTTTATTTTGAACAGCCGGCAGACATCAGTGCATACGAGCCGAATGATATGGAGCATGTTGCCTGGTGGTATGTTCCTGTTCAGAACGGAGAAGCCACATGGATGGATCCATATCACAATGCACTGGTAGATAAGGATCTTATATCTTATATTGTTCCGTTATATGAAAATGGCGTGCTTTTTGGTATCGCCGGAATGGATATTGATTTCCACGACATGGAAAATCGCGTAGAGGCAATAAAGTGCTATGATACCGGTTATGCATGTCTTGTTAACGAAGAGGGCAACGTATTTTACAACCCGAATTTTGATCGTGGAATGACCATGGATGAGATGGATATGACCGGCATCCTGGCTTTTGAAAATGAAAGTAACGGTGTCGAGCCGTTATCCTATACACTTGGCGGTTTGCGCAAGATGCTTGCCTACAGAACACTGTCAAATGACATGAGACTTATCATAACCGCACCGACCAGTGAGATTATGTACATGAGTAACAGACTTATGAAAAGAATCATAGTTTCTACTATAATAGTACTTCTTATGTTCTTCTTCCTTACTATATTAGTAAGTCGAAGAATTACGGATCCGCTTAAGAGACTTGCGCATGTTGCAAGAGAAATCAATGATGGAAAGCTTGAGGTTACTTTCCCTAAGGAAACCAAGGATGAGGTTGGAGATCTGACCCATGCAATGGAAAAGATGGTACATCATCTTAAACACCACATTGATGATCTTAATTCACTGGCATATCATGATTCTCTTACGGGAGTAAAGAATAAGACGGCTTATGATGATGCAGCGTCAAAGCTTGATATGCAGGAGGGCGAGAAGGAATACGGCATAGTAGTATTCGATGCCAACAATCTTAAAAAGATCAATGATACATACGGACATGAGCGCGGCAATATATATCTTCAAAATGCATGCCGCCTCACCTGTAGAATATTTAAGGGGAGTCCGGTATTCAGAATCGGTGGAGATGAATTTGTAGTAATCCTTCAGGGTGATGACTACGACAATTGCTACAAGCTTCTAAGAGATTTCGATGTTGAAGCCGAGCGTCACAATCTAGAAACCGAGAATGAGTGGGAAAAGATAAACATTGCAAAGGGAATGGTGAAGTACGATCCTGAAACTGATTCGAATGTTGAGTCGGTTTTCAAACGGGCAGATGCAAGAATGTATGTTGCCAAGCAGAAAATGAAGCTGGCCGAGATGGGATAATAACATATTTATATAGAAGAAAAGCTTTTGATAATATTCAGGACTGTGGAGAAATCCATAGTCCTTTTTTTATATGTAATAAGCGTTTGATTGGCTATCAGACAATCACATATAAAGAGCATAAAACAAAAAGTTTGTCAAGTACGAAATATGAAGGATTTTGTTCAAATTCCGTAGATTAACACAATGTCTTATTTTGTATAATATAAGGTATAAACTTGTAGTTATTATTTTTATATTTTTTCATGAAGGGGGAAAAATCATATATGCACAAGAACATCGCAAGAAAGCTTGCTATGCTTCTGGCACTTGTGGTACTTGTAACTACCTGCGGGTCAGATTACAACAGTATCTCAGTACGTGCTACCTCAGACGAAGCAATCACAGATTCCAATGAGCAAGTAGATTCCACAGAAGATAATGATTACAGCTCACTATTCACCGAGGACATTGGTGATGAGCAGCCTGCAGAGACAGAAGATGTTTCTGAGGAACCGGCTGTAGAAGAGCCTGCGCCGGAAGAAAATGTTGAGCCAGTAGAAGAAGCTCCTGCAGAGGAGCCTCAGGAAGTGGTTCAGGAGGAGACTACAGAGGAAGCTCCTGCAGAAGACGCAGCTCCGGCTGAAGAAACAGCTCCCGCAGAAGAAAATGCAGATGCTCCCGCTGAGGAAGCAGCTCCGGCAGAAGAAGCTCCGGCAGAAGAAGCTCCGGCACAGGAGACTCCCGAAGAAGTTCCTGCAGAGACACCTGCAGAAACAGTTGAAACTCCTGCAGAGGTTAGAAACGTAACTGTTACTTATACAGCTACTAAGGGCGGTAAGGTTTCAAGAGATTCTGAAACCATCGATCTCAACGTTGAAGGTGCAGCATTTGAGGGTGCTACAGCTACAGCAAGAAGCGATAAGTATGAGTTCGTAAACTGGACAGATGCTGAAGGAAACGAAGTATCAACAGATGCTACATTTGTTCCTTCTGATATAGAAGCCGATGCAACATTCACAGCCAACTTCAAGGCTGCGGATAAGAATATGCCTGCACTTTCAGTCAGCGATGTACATGAAGGTGGTTTGATCGTGTCTATAAGTGCTGAAGAGGGTATTTTCCCTGAGGGCACAGAAGTTTCCATCAAAGCGATTTCTGATGATCAGGCAATTGAAACTGCTAAGAATGAGCTGGGCGAAGAGGTTAAAACTGCTAAGGGTGTTGATATAACCTTCATATATAATGGTGAAGCGATTCAGCCTGCAGATGACAGATATGTTCATGTAAGTCTTGTACTTGATGAAGCTATCGATGCGGAGGACGTTAAAGTACTCCATGATCATGAAGGCGAAGTAGACACAATTGATGCTACTTTAAAAGAAAATGCAGATGGTGATGTAGAGAGCGCAGAGTTTAATTCTAATGAATTCTCTATTTATATTGTTGCGGGTACAGATAAAGAGAAACGTCTCCGTGTTCAGTTCTATAACGGCACAAATAAGATAGCAGAAATGCTGGTTAAGCAGACAGACACTGAGAATGATAACACTTACAAGACGGTTCTGTATGATCCCGGTATAGGAACAATTAACGATGATGTAACCTTTAGAGGATGGACACTTGATAAGGAATATAAGAACGATTCAGTTTCATACTCTATTGATGAAGTAAGAGAGTATGTTGAGGGAATACTTCCACCTGCTAAGGATGCAGATGAAGCGGATGCAGAACCTGTTACTTTCTATGCAATGTTCTTAAAACAGTACAGGGTGAACTATGTTGATACTCATGGAGTATCTCTTGGTGAGCATTTTGTTAATATAACAGAGAATGCTACAGGAGCTGACCTTGAACAGGAATATACTGTTAATATGGGCTACACTCCTGAAGATAACCATCATGATTTTCAGGGATGGTTTGTCATTGCTGGCCAGGACAACATTGTTACCATGAATGGTGCACCTTACGTTTATGATAAGGATACTGCCCTTGCTAATGAAACTGAACTGGTTATAAAAGGTGATGTAACTTTCTCCGTAAATGCCAGAGCCGGTAACTGGCTTGTTTTTGAGCAGAACGGAAAAGGCGCTACATATGTTGCACCTCAGTTTATCTATGAATATGATGCTGATCCATCAAAAACAGTAACAAAGGATCCTGAAACTGACCTTGGCATCGTAATGCAGAGAAAGGGATATACTTTTAAAGGATGGTTTGAGGCTGAGGGAACAGAAACATACGAGTCAAATGGGCAGACCCTGGAGAGGGTAGTCCTGAAAGATACTCCATTTGAATTTGGGCATCCTCTGACTGATAACGTAACAGTTTATGCTAAATGGGAAGCTGATGCTACTGCTCCTTATACTATTATGGTATATAAAGAGGATAATGGCAAAAAGGAATTCGTAACATCATTTGTTGGAACAGGTGAGGTTGGAAAGTCCATAAAGGATACTGCTATAACAGAAGAATCACTTAATGATCTGAGACTTGCAAAATTAGGAACAGATATCGATATAGCAGCTGGTAAGACAAGAACAATCGGTAGTAAACAGCATGTAGTAAATGGTGAAGTATCAGATGCGTTTACCGGATTTACCTATGTTGAATCAAAAACCGAGGACGGAGAAATTACTGCTGAGGGTGATGGTGTTGCAAAAATAGTTTTTGTACCCATGCATTATAACTTCAGATTGTATGTATCCAAACAAGTTGGTGATGTATTAAAAGGTTCCAAAACCGGTCTGAAAATAGATGGAGATGATGATTTCCGTGGTGACTGGGCACAAAAGCTTAATAAACAGACTACGATTGATGGAGCAGAGCCTGCTCAGGATGGTGATTATTATTACTTTACGATAAGTGCTGATTATGGTCATCCTATTTCATGGCCTACATATGCAAGTATTTCAAGTAGCCCTGGTTTCGTTAGCTGGATACTTATGAGATATGCCAAGGCTTATACCGGTAAGGACAAAGGTCAGAATACAATTAAGGGCGATATCGGAATAATGGATGAGCAGATCCTCGGAGATTTGTCCCATGCAGATGGTAACTATGCTACCGCAAGATATCAGGATAACGTTTATAACTGGAAGTACCATATTTTTAAGCAGGATTCCATAACCGGTCTGTATGAAGAAGATGTGGATGCTCTGGTAATATCAAAATCAGCGCAGAATGGTAAAGATTCTCAGCACAACCCGCCTGTTGAAGGATATGTGCTTGACCATGAGGAGTTTTTAGGTTCTACACAGGTAGAGGAAGATGGCAAAACTGTTGTATATTATGAGATAAATTACTACTACAACCCTTTGGAATACACGATCAGCTTCATGGATGGTAACTATGTAAATAGTGATAATGTTAGCGTACAGAACAGAAGCGGTCATCCTTTAAAAACTGTTGAGAAAGTAAAATATAAATCTCAATTGAAGGATTATTATTATGAGCCTACACTTCCTGATGGACAGGAGGGATATTTATTTGAAGGCTGGTATTCTGATGAGGGATGTACTCATCCTTATAATTTTAACGCTGAAACCTCAATAATGCCTATGGGTGGAGTTACAGTATATGCAAAATGGAGAAGGATTGAATATCGTGTATTCCTTCATCCTAATGCAGGAACTGCGGCTGACTCACCGGATTTATCCTGGGGTAGTGATAATCAGGCAATGTGTTTCAAGGTAGCTTATGGTGAAAAGATAAGTGCTCCTACAGGAACAGGCAGACCTGGATTCGAATTTGTTGGATGGTTTAGAGATCCTGGCTGCACACAGCCATTTAATGCTTCAGCCTATGCACTCCATGACTCCAATACAGTAGAATATGATAAAACAGAATTCACCGATGAAATGGATAAGTGGGGCAACGGTGCTACTTTTAACAAGGATGCTCAGGAAAACCGTTGGTGGGTTACCAGAAAGCTTGATATTTACGCAAAGTGGAGACATGTTGTAGACGGTGCTCCTGGAATCAATGTAGTATACAGCTCAATTGATCCTGACATCGATGGAGAAGGTCATTCCGGTGGCGAAAGCATTACTCCTCCGGTTGATAGTAAATTATATGTAGATGCTGCTGATGCATATGCTATGCCTGCATCCAAGGCTCCTGAGGGATATGAGTTTGGATATTGGGTAATGCAGAAGTGGAATGATACAAAAAAGGAATATGAGGATGTTACGGTAGATGGAAAAATTACGCCCATCAATCCGGGTACTACATATCAGATTCTTGTAACTAATGCCAGAAAGGAGGAGGATGGCGTAGAAGAGGTTCCTGATGGAAATGGAGGAACTACAACCAAACAGAAATATAAATATACCATTCAGCTTCGTGCAGAGTATGTAAAACCCGATGAAGCAACACCTACATACATTCCCTGGTATGAGAATGATGGAACTGAGGCATTCCAGGTAGATGTAGTTGAAGATGGCAAGAACAAGCTTGGCATAAATGAGGCAGTTAATATTCAGCCAAGACCCCAAAATGCAGTTGGTAAGGATGATTATGACTTCCTTGGATGGGCTAAAGTAAAGATGGGTGAAAGCGAAGCAGAGGCAAAAGCTTTCATGGAAGGAAGCGCAAACTGGACACAGAATCTTACAGCTGCTGATTTCCTATATTACAATGAGGCTGATAACAAGTTCTATGCTGATGCCGGATTTTCAAGCGAAGCAAAACTGGTTGCAGCTGACGAAGCTATGCCTTATCAGGCACTGTTCGCTGTTTGGAAGAAGAAGACTACACAGTATATTATCAACTACTACAAGGATAAGGTTACAAGTGATAACCTGGTAGGTACCAGTGATCCTGTTACAAATAAAGAAGTTGGTACAGAAATCACTCTGACAGATAAAGATGTCCTGAACAAATTTAAGACAGATGCAGCACTTGGTGAAAGTGCAACTTACTTCGAGGATGGTGTTCAGCAGGCACCTGTGCCTTATAAACTTAAAGTAGAAACAGATGAGCACAAGAATATTATCGATGTTCTCTATGTTCGTAAGAGCACATCCTACACAATTAAGTACTACAAGGGTAAGGAGCTTAGCACTGCGACACATATTGGAGATGAAGAAAGTAGTGGTAATGCCGGTACTACTATTGAAGAGAGCGACATTGATCTGGATGCCAAGAAACCTATAAACGGTTACAAGTCAGGTGAATGGAAAGAACCTACAATTGATGGAGCCAATAAACTTGTCTTAGATGTTGATACAAGTAAAAATGTCATAAAGGTTCTGTACACACCTATTC
>JAEEGF011131191.1_pt1 | contig 11662 bp, 5 predicted proteins | sample 9134171 | NCBI WGS metagenome assembly JAEEGF01 (sample SAMN16246542, study PRJNA631951) | gut metagenome | biome: gut microbiome; feature: rumen; material: AP-attached | host: Bos | place: Iran: Karaj | collected 2018-10 | reverse complement strand
GCAGCGTCTCCTTGACTCAAAAATGTGCAATTTGCCTTGTACTTAAGTGCTATAAGCCCACCTTCCAGTTCTATATATCTGGAATGTTTCAAAAATCTATTGAAACTGTCGCTTATTATTTCTGTGTCTCGTCCACTTCCTTCCCACTTTGTAATCCATCTGGGAAGAATCATAACGTTAGTTTCAGTTTTATTATTTTCTGAGTTTATTCCATTTCCAATGGACAAGAAAGCTGATTCTCCCAGAAAAATAGACTTTCCATTGACTAATTTTATAAGTCTTTCTCCAATCATTTCATCCAGGCTAATAAGCACCGGAATGCATTGCGCAACATAGTCTTCTGGTTCTTTTATTTCTGTCCTTATCTTTTCAAAACGCTCATTCAACTTGATGAGATTATAGTCCTCGGTAGAATACATTAACTGATCGAGTTTTTCTGCTATAATATTCCCCTTTACAATACTACTCTTATATGGGAGTAAAAAAGCGATGACACTTGCCAAAAGGTCAGCCACCGCATTTAAGTCTTCAATTACACTATCCATGGAAATACCTACTATTAGTCTTTTTTATTTCATTATACAATTATCGACCTATAAGTCAATATTATTGTTCACTTATTGTTCACTTTCATGAGGTAGACTTCTGAAGTTTTTCTGTGGCTTTATGTATAGGTAGACATCAGGATCAAGGCTTTGTTTGATCTTACTCCTGCTTCTGGTTACAAACCTCTTGATGTTAACATCAAATTCGTCACAGTCAGGGAAACTACTGGTAAGGTTAGTAAGAAGAGATGAATATACAGTATAGTCTTTAACACGCATTACAAATCTTAGTTCTTTATCGAGCATGTGGCCGATAAGATCAAATGATTCATAGCCGCGATCGACAGTAATGATCGTATGCAGGGGATCAGAAGTATCATAGTTGTCAATCATGGTATGAAGGGCTTCGCGCTCATCCTGCCTGATTCCTGGCTGTATAATGGCATCAACATAACATCCGGTAACTATGTCATAGAAGGCATTAAGGTGAAGATGATTATAGCCGCGGTCACCTTCTTTGTCGGGCTTTACATAGTCATCAACAGTAGCAGGATTGGTTGCGTAAACAACCTTTGTACCATCAGCTGCAAGAATGCTATAACCATCTTTATATTTAGGAGTATGGTAACGGCTTGTAAATTCTTTGAACAGATATTGAAAAGCTTCAAGCTTTATCATTGTGCGTTGTTGGACAAATGCTGATGGCGTAGGGGAATTAAGATCATAGTTGAAATACTCCATCATTTCTTCGCCAATTGTGCCACCTTCCATGGAAATGATAAGGCTCATGGTTTTAGCGAAGCCGAGTTTGCCGGATCGTGTGAAGCTATGGCCAGGCTTTGTTGAATAAAGCCATGCTACCTCAGCCATATCATTGATGATATTGTTCAGAGTCTGCTTGACTTCTGATGGGAAATTGTTCATAATGTGTACCTCCTTAATCATGAGTGAATGCGAATACTTTCTTGATTAAGGGGCCCCATTCCTGGTGGTAATCAGGAATGAGGCCACACATTTTGATATCTATGTCAATATATATTTTTAGTTTTTTGTATGACTTATGTTACTGGAACTGTAATCCGGTGACAGCCCATTTACATGACAAAAATCAGCTCAAATCCGCATGATTAGCTGATTTGAGCTGATTACTTGTATTGACTCTATTTAGTTAAGCCAGCAATCTGGCATTGAAAAAATAAGTACCAGTCACTGTGAATAATATTTCACAGTGACTGGTACGAAGCTTTTACCACGGAAGGAAACTGAATATTCCCATATTTCTGGTTCCGATCTTGAATTTAGTGCTGACACTGCCAACACTGTCCTGACCATTGCCGTTTACAATAATGGTGGCACTTCCCCTGTTTACGTTATTTACGTAATCAAATGAATAGGTGCTGCTATCCACTTCTTCCCAGGTCTTACCATTCTTCTTCAAAACTCTGAACTGTGGTTCAACCCTGTCGCCGGTATATTCCTGAGCAGAAACTGCAATATCTTTGCCCTTTGAATTCTTGTCCCTTGCTACAATCTTGCACTTGGAGAGATCAACCTGGTCCTTGTCCGCTCTATATACCTTGTAGCTTGTGGTGAGACTTGTTTCTTCATAATTGCCTTTTCCGGTTACAACTACAAAGATTTCTCTTGACTTCTCTTCGTCTGCCAAAGTTATCTTCAGCTTATTCTTAGAAGTTATCTCATTGGCTGTATCAACTGCACCATCATAGTACTTAACAGTAAAGTCTTTACTGCCAAGAAGCCTTGAGCCGATCATAACCATCGGTGCAGACATGTACTTGCCGGGCTTATTGTATGTCTTATCTCCGCAATGTATAGCGGCACCATCAAACTTAGCCTGAGCAATTGCAAAGGTATTATTTTTTAGAGCAGCATGTCCCTTATAATTGCCGATGAAATTAACCGTGTACTTTCCGGTTCCCACCTTCTTGTTTGCTGAATAGGTAACAGTATAGTCTTTTCCTTCATCCAATTTCGCAGAGCCGGAGTCTGTGTTTACTGCAACGGTAACCGGTGGCTTAGCACCATCGGGATTGTAGTAAACAGGTTTACTGCTATCCTCCAGTGAACACTCCATGGGGCTGGTCTTGTCAGGTGCTATGGTAAAGGTCTTGGTTACTGTTCCCAGATATTCACCTTTGCCCTTGATGATAACCTTTGCTTTCCCTGCATTTGTATTATTCTCATACGTTACTTCAAAGTCTTTTCCATCTTCAAGGATATCCTTGGAAGTTCCTGCAGTAACTGTTATCTCTCCGCTTGTGCCGGGGCTGGCAACGCTAAGCACTTGCTCGCTGCCGTTAAAGGTCCTCGTCTTAGCTTTAACTGCTGTCTTTATAGTAAGGGTCTTGACCTCTGCTGAGGATAAAACATGCACATTTATTCCTGTCAGAGTACCTGTGAAATTACCCTTTCCGATAACATCGATCTGTGTATCCTGCTTTATTGCTTTGGTGTTACTAAGGGTATAGTCTGATGCCTTTAAAGTGTAATTGCCGTATGCTATAGCCACACTTGCCTTCTTGCCGCTCTGGATCCTTACTTCATTCGGAGCGGTAACTTTACCACTTTCGACAAGCTTCTCAAGGTCAGCTTTTACAATATAGAACTCAAGCTTTTTCTTACCTGCGTAATTGCCTTTTCCTGTGATAGTGATGGTGGCAGGCTTTTTGTCATTGGCATTTACGTTATTTCTATAGGTAAGGGTATAGTCAACGCCCTCTTTAAGTCTCTTGGCATAGCCGTTTACAATTACCTCCGGCTTTAGACTATTTCCTGTAAACACCGTCTCGTAACGCTTGGAATCATAGTTGTAGCAAAGTCCGACATATGGACTTGATGCATTCCCGGCAAACCTGACAGAAAAATCTTCGTCTTTTCCCGGATCATCAGAAGGATCATCAGAAGGGTCTTCTGAAGGGTCGTCAGAAGGATCTTCTCCCTGTGAGTCTTTGCCAACACTCACCAATGTGGTGTTGTCCATCAGATAAAACTCATCTGCATCACCTGTGACCTCAACAGAAAGTACCTGCCTCTTGTTTGCCGTGTACTCCTCTTTATAAGCAAGAAGCTTCCCGGCGTTGGCCATAGCTGCTTCTTCATAGAGGATTTTTCCTTCCTCGTCCTTTACGGTAAGTGTCATGTTGGAATCAAGAAGTCCCTTGTTCTCCACAGATATCACAACATACGGCACTTCACCGCTGTCATCGTATGTCGCCTGAACAGCAAGGTCTGCCTTTTTGAGAGATATTGTTTTGCTGTTGTTGCTATAGTCCGCCTCGCCGGCAGCTGTGACCTTAATCTCAAAATCTCCACCCTTATCCAATTTAGCAGGCAGGTTAAAAGAAAATTCGTAGGGCTGCACTGCACCGGGCACCAGATTCACATTGATCTTTTCAGTTGCAATTTCTTCACCGTTATAGGTTACAGCTGCATTGACATCATTTAGCCTTCTTGTTCCATTGTTCTTGATATACAAGTATGTCAGGAACTCGCTGCCTTCACTTGCACTTAACGGATAGTAGTCCACATCCTCAAGTTCAGCATCTATTTTGGTAGTGCCGTATAGTACCTTAATGCGTGAAGACAATTCAAAGTCAAGGCCTTCACCAATTATTGCCTCGTTGCAAAGGTAGCATATGGCATCACCTGAAATTGAGAAACTGTCTACATAAGCATCCTCACCGGTTAAAAGAGCTGTTCCCCACTCTCCCAGGCTATATGATGCAACTCCGATATTCCTGTTTTCATCACCGTTAACAAGGTAATATACGTTGTCTCCGGAGACTTCAAACTTAGAGTCCTTATTCATAGTGCCCTTAGGGAGAAGCTCTGTAAATCCATCTTCGTCAAGGTAATAAAGTCCACCCTCAATATTTGCTGCCAAAAACTGGCTGCCAACTGAAGGGAGATCTGTGATTGCAAGGCTGCCAACTCCTTCAACATCACATTCGTAATGCTCTCCGGGTGCTGTTACAACCACCTTCTGCTCATTCGTTGAAAAATCATTATCCTTATCAATTGCATAATAATATGCCAGCTGACCATCGCCATTATCCACCGCTGCAAGGCCTGAAACAGCCTTAAGAGAATCTATGCTCTCTATCTTTTTCCAGCCGTCCTCTTCCAACCGCCATCTGTTGATGGAATTATGGTCAGAAAGACCAAACAGCGCATTGTCATTGTTTTCCACATAAACAAGCTCTACCCCGCCGGATGTTTCAACAAAACGGGCAAGATAAGTGAAAGATGCTACATTTTTATCCTGCATAGTACCAAGGTCGTCAAACTCGCCGCTTTCCGGATTGTACCTGGCCACATGCAACTTAAAGGCTCCGGCATAATCCTGCAGTGAACCATCCTCGTCTGTCCCATATTTCCTTGTACTGTCAAGCCACGCCACGTAAATATCATTTCCATTACTGTATACTACAGGCTCATAATCGGCACTCCCATCATCAAGAACAGCCTTTGCTTCACTGTAAGTAAGCGTATCATCAATAATACTGTATACAAGTTTAGACTGATCCGGAAGAGCTCTGCTCTTGTCATCAGTAACATAAACCAGCATTGCAGCATCATCGGATAATGCAAATGCAGGCTTTGCCGCATTGTATGCGTCATATACTATGGTTCCGTCCTCGGCAGGCTGTGCGTTCTGAACCCCATCCGTAGCATCCATGAATGATACATAGAATTGATTGCCTGAGGAATCTATATAAAGATCTTCATCCTCTTCGTTTGAATACAAACTGCTTGTCTTTTTCTTACTGTGATCAACCGGCAAGAAGTCTTTGTAAATATCATATTTTCCATCCACAATTGAGAGCGAAAGCGCTTCCTTGGCTAAATTAGCTCTTAATCCAAGTTCACCATAAATGTACCAGTCCTTAAGTTGCATCGGAGGTTTATCCATGGACATAAGAACAATCGTAGATGATGCAGTAGCTTTTCCATATACTCCCGCAGAAAGCCAGTCCCCGACACCCGGTCCCACGAAAGCATCAAGATTAAAGGCCGACATGAGCTGCAGATCACCATACCACTTTACATTGTTGAAATCATATCCTAATTCCGCCATCGCGGTTCCGCTTGCCCCAACTGTAAATAATACAGTGACAGGTATTTTGCCCAACAGATACTGTCCGGTAAAGGTCTCACTTCCTTCTATCATGAGAAGGATCTCTCCCTGTATCTTGTTCTGCCCCTCATTCCAGAAAGCTTCCATATAACCGGCAGCGCCTACGGACACTTTTCCTTCTGCCCCCGGGACATTGGCAGACAGGTTTTGCTTGGCCTGAATACTCTTAAACCAATCCAGATCCTTGGTAGTAAGCTGATTTGCTTTTTTGACATCTTCAAGAAATTCTTCCCATTGCTTTTTAAAGGATTTCCAGTTTTCTCCCTTTTCTACCCTTTCAAGTCCCTTTTGGCCATCTCCGGAAAGAACATCGAAGCTTACATTGATTCCCATTTTGAGATATCCATCTTCCCAGATTACAGTAACAGGAAGATCAATGGGCATACTGAGACTAAAGTCCTTTCCTCCGTAAACCGGAATATTTTCCGGAACCGTTATTTTGAAAGTACCGTCATCAAATTTCAGGTTCTTTATGCTTAGACCGCCATTTGTAACAGAAACAAAGCAGGATGCTATAAGACCGTTATCTGCCTTTGCCTGTACAGTTGCCCGTCCTACTGATTTTGCTGTGATCTTGCCCTGTGCATCTACCGTGGCAACTTCTGTGTCAGAACTAGTCCAGGTCACGTGTTGACTAGAAGTTTTTCTTGGATAAACCACTGCGTAGAGCTTTTTGGTGTCTCCTACTTCCAATGTTGCGGAAGTAGCGCTAATTATAACTCCCGGAGTGCTCTGGTCATCAAATGACATATACTCCTTAGTGGCAGATAAGAATGGGTAGTTGTCTGAAGAAATATGTATAAGCTGGAAATCTTCCGGAGTGCCGGGATACTTAATAGTCTTAAGACCGGAATAATTAAATGCCCCTCTCTCAACAGTAACAAGTGAAATTGGGATTTTTATGGTACTTAGATCCTTACAACCATAAAATGCACTGGCTCCGATAGTCGTATAGCCTTCAGGAATCTCAATTTCTTTTAATTGACAACCAGAGAAAAGACCTTGCGGAACTTCAGTAATGCCCCCTGAAAGCTTGGCAGATGCAAGGTTTTTGCAGTTTGAAAATGCATCCCGTCCAAGACTGGTTACACTTTTAGGAATTTCTACCTTGGTAAGATTGCTGCAATTTGAAAAGGCACCCTCCCCTATGGAGTATACTCTTGAAGGCAGCACTATCTGAGTAATATTACTGTCCGCAAAAGCATAGGCACCAATTGAATAAATATTGTCATGGAGGCTTAAAGAATCAAAATTTGCTCCTTTTAACACACCTTCAGCAATCTCTGTAACCATGCCGGGGATAACTACAGAATCTATGGTACACTCTGAAAAAGCGTATTTCCCTATTGATGTTATGCCGGATGGAATTCCTGCACCGTTTTTAAATGTACATCCGGAATATGCATAGTCGGGAATGGCTGTGACTTTCTGCGGTATATTAACAATAGTAAAAACACAATCCCAAAAAGCGCCTTCACCAATTGTGGTTATATTATCCGGAACAGCCAGTTCTACTGCTCCGGAATAACCTGCCTCACGGAATGCATAATTGCCGATTTCTTCTACAGTATCAGGAATGACTACCTCTTTAAGGAAAGAATCACCGTAACAAGCGTTGTCTGGAATGAATGTTGTGCCCTCAGCAAAGGTGATCTTTCGGGCACCGTCAAAAGCGCGGCAACCAATTTGATACCGCCCCCAATTTTTATCGTCAAGGGTTATAAGAGGAAAATATACGTTTTCAATCCGAGCTTGGCCAAATGCATCATCACCAATATACTCAAAATCATGACGCAGATATATATTATCCAACTCAAAATTACAATCGTAAAAAGCTCTGTCTCCAACGCCGACAAGTCCTTCAAATCTTTTACTTCTGTATTGCTTATCATAGTCTTGCAGGTTCTTGTCATCACACCCGAATATTATACTCAAACGTTCGCATTCAGCAAAAGCTTCACATCCTATAGAGTTTATATCGTCCGGAATAGTAATAGAGTACAGCATCTTCATTCCCTTGCAGCAATAATCAGGAATATGATCACTGTTAAAAACAATATTATTTATATATAAATTAGAAAGTGGTCCAAAATATGACTTGTAATGTTGTTCATATGTTACATACTTAGCTAAACAATCAATTACACGTGGCAGATGCAGCGTTTCGATTTTTGTTCCGTAGAATATGCTTGGTGAAAAGTCTTCTAAATCCAGGGGCATCTCAATTGTGGTACTGGTATATTCATCTTCCGGGCCCCAGCCTCCAAATGCAAAATCTCCGATATTTTTCAAAGCATCCGGCATATCAATTCTGGCATGAGAGTTATAATCAGACTTACGTGCAGCTTCGCTCATTGATGTACATCCATAAAAAGCACTCTTTCCGATGGTGGTTATATTTTCATTCCACTCCACTTGAGTAAGGCTGGTGCACTTATAAAATGCATACTTTCCAATTTCAGTGACAGTCTCAGGTAGCAATGAAGCAGACAAACGTGAAGCCTTATAAAGGGCATAATCCGGCACTTTTTCAAGGCCATCAGCAAATTCTATCACCGTAAAAGAGTCCTCAAACGCCCCTCGCCCTATAGTCTGAATACTTGCGGGAATTTTAAAAGGATTAATATTAAAATTCACGTCTTTAAATGCACGTTCACCGATTTCAATCACGGAATCAGGTAAATAAAAACCGTACAAACAGTACTCACTATCCTCTACCCAGCTCAACCGACATCCGGAAAATGCTTCCACACCAATAACTGTGACAGTATCCGGTATTGTCACAGTTGCAAAAGTCTCACCAGAAAAAGCTCTGTCACCGACCTTGGTAACTTTGTAGCCATCCAGCTCTTCTGGTATATCAATCACAAGGTCGCTTCCGGTATATCCGGTGATTACAGCGTTGTCATCACTAAGGACATACTCATAGTCTCCACAGACAGAAACATTCTCGTATTTCTCAGGCTCAGCCGGGGTATAATATTCTTCGTCCTCCGGCCCATCGTTATCCACATCTTTATCGGAAGATAACAGATCATTATCTGATGGTGTAACCGTCTTCTGTGACTCTGTTACTTTCGTTTTATCTGCCGGCTCATCTTTTTCCGTTTTGCCGGAAGATTCTGCAGAAGCAGAATCAGATGAGCCACTGATTGATTCAGCCTCATCGGTATCTGTTGATTCTGAACCGGATTCATCCGTCTTAGCATCATCTGAAACGGTGCTTATTTCATCCGAGGCGTCATCAGATGATTGCTCACTGCTCTCATCAATTTCCGGATCAACTGCTTCTTCCTCTTCAGGCCCGGATTCTGATGCAGCTGCAGGTTCTTCTATTTCAGCAATTACCGACTCATCCGCTGCAGCTTTTACCGGCTTTTCTGCCAGCACATTTACCGGAGTTGCGGACACAATCATCGCCGCCATCAATACCGCACTAATTACCTTCCTTTCCACATACTTCGCTTTTTTCATTTTGAAATTCTCCCTTTAAATATTGAATTTGATGTTCACACAGCATGTCAATCGCTAAATAACCTTGTGTATCCACTTGTCGCTCATAAATCTTATTGAAAAAACTATGGCTCTGATTCCCCAGTCACTGAACATACCGATCCATACGCCCATAGGTCCAAGGCCTACCACTCTGATGAGGAAGGTTGCCAGCGTAACCCCCGTAAAGGGGTCTGACCCCATATGCGGAGTACACGGTTCATTATTTGCAGCTTATAGTAACTCATAACTCACTTTATACTTGTGCTTTAAAGAATTCAGTCCCTTATCTGTGTAACCGACGAGCTTATCATTCTGAAGTCGTCCCAAAACTATCCCTGGGTCTCGATTAATACTGTGTGCAAACCCCTTAATAGAGCTAGCATCAAATCGTTTAGCGCAGATAAATTCATCATATTTCTCCGGATCAATCAACATATCCTGCGCAAACTGATCAGCTTTATTCTCCATTTCACCTTTTTCTCTTTCAAATGAAATGCCGAAATCCCCGTTCATGATATGTCCAATTTCATGGAACAGCGTAAACCAAAATGTGTCAGAATAAAGCCTCCTATCATTTACCATAAGTACAATGTTGTTTCCTATCTTTTTAGTTGCTCCATTAGTATTTGAGCCCGCAATATTAGGTAGTACTTCTAAAATCACTCCTGCATCCCAAAACGCATCATGTATCTTTTCATAAAAAATATCATGATCAGCAGTTAATGTAAGCACATAATCTACCGCTTCTTCAAACTTCTTTTTATCATATTTTGGAGCATTGGCTTTAAGAGCTCTGTTTGTCGCAATCTGGACCATTGCATTTGCTTTTACGACATTTGCTTCACTCAAACTATTAGAGGCGCTACGGAAACTTGCAGCCATATCTACTTTAGTAAAAACTCTCAAAGTAGATACGTTTAAAAACTCTCTTACATTCTTAATCTGAGCATTTTTATCTCTTGGACAGTCTTCTAAGCCATACTTATCCCTAAAGCACTTATTGTAATCGAAAAAATCAAAAATTTTCCGTTCCTCTTCTAACTCTTGAGCTGATGCAAATTCTGCCATCAAAGTATCATAGGCTTTTTGTAGATTAAGCCAGTACCCAATTGAAGTGCCTAACAACCTGGAAAGTTTCATTGCAATATCCTTAGACAGGCTTTGCTCACCTCTTACCAGAATACTTAAATTCTTAGGCGTTGTGTCTAGCCTTTTTGCAAAGTCCTCTTGTGTTAATCCACTTTCATCTATTATTTCTTTAATGTAGTATCCCGGATGGAATGCCACCTTATCACCATACTCTATGTAATTACTCATAGTGTTTACTCACTTCCTTAATCTCAACTATCTCAACGACATCTGCAATTTCATCTATGTTACACTCTTCATAAGGATTTCTATCACTATTTAGTGGTCTTAATATAATTCTCCATGGCTCTTTTCTCGTTTTCACATCGATGGCATAGTATCCCTCAAGCTTATTACTGCCCTTATTATGTAGACCATGGAAATGAAGATGTGGCTGAACAATAATATCTTTAATACACTCCGCTGCTTCTAGCGAGTTTATTCGCGACATAAGGCTTAATGCCAGTTTCTCATCCCCTCCAAACAATTTCTTAGCATCTTTAAAATTGCTACATTGTAGCTGCACCTTATTACTAGCATAAATCAGTTCCACATAAGAGCCTCCTTTCTCCACATTACCCGATAGGTAATTTTATTATAGTTAATCTAACAAAATGTTTCAACCATTCCTTTGATTAAGTTCTCAGGATTTACTCTTATCCCCTCTATGCCCTCCGTCTTACCATCTTCGAAGAAAGACCCATAACTGCTGTATTTGTAATCCAGCGGCCCTCGCACCATCAGTGCTTTAACAGGATTGAGGTGGATGTACCTGCTGACCTCCAGAAAATATACTTCGTCCTCAATGAGCTGCCGTATCTCCTGTTTCCTCTGCTCATTACATGATAAGTCACCCCCGGATACCATACTCTCTTCTTTCTTGCCAAAATTGCTATATTCCCCTGTTATTTCAATTATATGAATCTTGATTTCAAAAAAATACGCTGGACTTAAACAGCGCATTCTCTCCTTATTCACGTTGCTTCTTTTCTTTCTGCATCGCTGCAAAAGCTGCTACATATCCAAGTATTCTATCTCTTTCCTGTTTCTCGAGCTTATTGAACTCAGCAATAAGAATTCCGCTGTCTGTACTCAGATCAACTGTGTAATACATCTGATTCTTGCCACGGTTTTCCGCGGGATCTACTCCAGATAAAAGCCACTCCGGAGAAACATCCAATGCCTTGCATATAGCAAGTATTTTATCAGATGATGGATTTGTCCCATTCTTCTTCCATTCACTGATAGTGCTCTGCTGAATACCTGCTTTCTTGCCAAATTCCTTCTGTGTCATTGAAAGCTGCGTTAGTCTCTCAAATCTCCTATCACTAATTGT
>JAEEGF011070003.1_pt1 | contig 11664 bp, 9 predicted proteins | sample 9134171 | NCBI WGS metagenome assembly JAEEGF01 (sample SAMN16246542, study PRJNA631951) | gut metagenome | biome: gut microbiome; feature: rumen; material: AP-attached | host: Bos | place: Iran: Karaj | collected 2018-10 | reverse complement strand
TCGGCCTGGCGGGCATTGGTCAGCAGCAGGCCGGGGGTCTCGGCCCCGGCGGGGTAGAGGGCGGCAATGGCGTCGGTCAGGGCGGCGATCCCCTGGCCGGTCAGGGCGCTGACGGAGATCACGTTGTCAAAGCGGTCCGCCAGGCGGCCCACGTCGAGCCGACGGGGCAGATCGGCCTTGTTGACCGCCACCAGCAGGTTGGGCACGATCCGGGCCACGGCGATGGCGGCCTCGTCCTCCTCGTCCAGGGGAGCGGAGCCGTCCAGCACCAGCAGGGCCAGGGAAGCCCGCTCCGCGGCGGCGCGGCTGCGCGCCACGCCCTGGCGCTCCACCTCGTCCTCGGTGGGACGGATGCCGGCGGTGTCGATGAGCCGGAGCAGCAGGCGGTCCAGGCGGATCCGCTCCTCCACCGTGTCACGGGTGGTGCCGGCCACGGCGGTGACGATGGCCCTGTCGTAGCCCAGCAGGGCGTTGAGCAGGGAGGACTTGCCGGCGTTGGGCTTGCCCAGGATCACCGTGGGGATCCCGGTTTTCAGCAGCTGACCCCGGGAAAACGTGGCGCGCAGCTCGGTCAGTTCGTTTTCCGCCCGGCGCAGCACGTCCAGCAGTTCCTCCCGGGTGTTCTCTCCAATGTCCTCATCGGGGTAGTCCACCACGGCGTAGAACCGGCTGACGACCCCCATAATGCCGTCGTAAACAGCGTCCACCAGCCGGCTCAGGCGGCCGGAGAGCTGACCGGCGGCGTTGCGGGCCACCTCGGGAGTCTCCGCGTCGATGAGATCCACCACGGCCTCGGCCTGCAGCAGATCCATGCGCCCGTTGAGAAAGGCCCGCTGTGTGAATTCGCCGCCCTTTGCCTGGCGGGCGCCGGCGGCAAAGAGGGCCTCGAGCCCCTCGTTCAGCACCACGGGGGAGCCGTGGCAGTGGAGCTCGGCGCAGTCCTCGCCGGTATAGCTGTCCGGGCCGGGGAAGCGGACGCACAGCACGTTGTCCAGCAGGCGGCCCTCCCGGTCCAGCAGATCGCCCAGCACCATGGCGCGGGGCGATTGTTCTCCCAGGGGCCGGCCGTCCCGGGCTCGAAAGACCCGCTCCAGCACGGCAAAGGCGTCCGGCCCGCTGAGACGCAGGATGCCGATGGCGCTGGGGCTCTGGGGTGTGGCAATGGCGGCAATGGTGTCAGGCATGGCGATCCTCCGGTCACGGTCGGTTGAATAGACAAGTTATTATATCACAGGTTTTCCGGTTTGGAAAGAGAAAAGAGGACGGAGGATCGTAATACAAAACAGGACCATATCTAATATAATATATTAGATATGGTCCTGTCAATGGGTTTTTGACAAAATCGCAGGGCAACGTGCGCCAAACGAAGGGGCGGACGGGGGAGAGAAGCGGAAAAAACAGATATTGACTTTCCGGCGCATTGGCATCTATAATTTGAAGCACGGACGATGAGCGGCCGGATCGGAGGCAGAGCGCTTCCGGGGGGAAGGAGAACACTTGATGAAGCGAAGAATGAAATTACTGACCGTGCTGCCGCTGGCGGCGGTGCTGGTGGCGATGGTGCTGCTGGGCCTGGCCGGACGGCACGGAAAGGATAAGCCGGCGGACCCGCTGCCGCCGGAGAGCAACGGAGAGGTGGAGCCCGGCGGGCAGGAGCAGCCCGGACAGGACGATCCCGTGGAAGATCCCGCCGAGACAGGCAGAGAGGCGATCCCTGCCGACGTGGAACGGACGGGGGATTACCTGTATTATATCAAGGTGAACGACGAGGCCAACGTGGTCACCGTCTATGCCGCCGACGAGAGTGGGTACTATACGGTGCCGTACCGGGCGATGCTCTGCTCCACTGGCTCCGCCACGCCCACCTCCGGCGTCTTTGCGCTTCCCGGCAACCGCTGGATCTGGAAGAGCCTGTTCGGGGACGTCTACGGCCAGTATGCCACCCACATCACCGGCGATATCCTGTTCCACTCCGTGCCCTATGCCAGGAACGAGGACAAGGGCTCTCTGAAATACGAGGAGTATGACAAGCTGGGCACCAGCTGCTCCATGGGCTGCGTGCGGCTGCAGGTGGCGGACGCCCAGTGGATCTACGACAACATGTTTTTCATCCAGGCGGTGGAGTTTTATGAATCCCCTGCCCCGGGGCCCCTGGGCCGGCCGGAGGTGCCCGGGATCAGCGACAACGTGACCTGCCGGGACTGGGATCCCACCGATCCCGACGAGAACAACCCGTGGCGGAATCACAGCGCCAACGGCTGAGGCGGCGGGAGAGACTTTGATACGAGAAACACACAGCAGGACGGGCCATGCCCGTCCTGCTGCTGTTCTATCTGCAAAAGCAGTTTTTTACTTGATGATCTCGCCGTTGCGCTCCTTCTCGGCGATCTCCTTCAGGGCGTCCTTGCGGCTCAGGTTGACGCGGCCCTTCTCGTCGATCTCCACGACCTTGACCCAGGTCATGTCGCCGATCTTCAGCACGTCCTCCACCTTGTCCACGCGGCGCTCGGCCACCTTGGAGATGTGGCACAGGCCGTCCTTGCCGGGGGCCAGCTCGATGAAGGCGCCCATCTGGGAGCCGTCGCGCTTGCTGGTCAGGTAGCTGACGACGCGGCCGTAGTACAGCTGACCCACCTCGGGCACGAACACGATCTCGTCGATGAACTTCTTGGCCAGCTCGCAGCTCTCGGCGTTGGGGGAGGCGATGTGGATGGTGCCGTCGTCGTCGATGTCCACCTTGGCGCCGGACTCGGCCACGATCTTCTGGATGACGCTGCCGCCCTTGCCGATGACCTCGCGGATCTTGTCCGGGTCGATGTGCATGGTGATCATCTTGGGGGCGTACTTGCTGACCTCGGGCCGGGGCTCGGCGATGACGGGCAGCATGATCTGGTCCAGGATCTGGACCCGGGCATCGTAGGTGATGTCCAGGGCGTCCCGGATGATGTCCATGGTCAGACCGTCGTTCTTCAGGTCCATCTGGATGGCGGTGATGCCCTTCTTGGTGCCGGCCACCTTGAAGTCCATCTCGCCGTGGAAGTCCTCCACGCCCTGGATGTCGATGAAGGTGGTGAAGGAGCCGTCGTCATCCTGGATCAGACCGCAGGAGATGCCGGCCACGGGGGCGGAGATGGGTACGCCGGCGTCCATCAGGGCCAGGGTGCTGCCGCAGATGGAGCCCTGGGAGGTGGAGCCGTTGGAGGAAACCACCTCGGAGACCACGCGGATGGCGTAGGGGAACTCCTCCACCGGGGGGATCACCGGCAGCAGGGCCCGCTCGGCCAGAGCGCCGTGGCCGATCTCCCGGCGGCCGGGGCTGCGGGCCGCCTTGGCCTCGCCCACGGAGTAGCCGGGGAAGTTGTAGTGGTGCATGTAGCGCTTCTCGGTCTCCTCCCAGATGGTATCCAGCTTCTGGTTGGCGGAGAGGGTGTCGAGGGTGGCCACGGACAGGACCTGGGTCTGGCCGCGGGTGAACAGGCCGGAGCCGTGGACCCGGGGCAGGACGCCCACCTCGGCGGCCAGGGGACGGATCTCGTTCTTCTGGCGGCCGTCCACGCGGTGACCCTCCAGGAGCCAGGCCTTGACGATCTTCTTCTGGAACTTGTAGGTGATCTCCTCCAGGTACTGGTCCATGTTGGGGAACTCTTCCAGATACTTCTCGTGCCAGTGCTCGATCATCTCGTTCCAGCGGGCCTCGCGGACGTTCTTGTCGTCGGTGTCCATGGCGGCCTTGGCCTCGTCCATGAAGTCGGCCACGATGCGCTCGAACAGCACCTGGTCAAAGTCGGCGTGGGGATAGTCGAACTTGGGCTTGCCGATCTCCTCCACCATCTGATTGATGAGGGCGATCTGCTTCTGGTTCTCCTCGTGGGCCTTCCGGATGGCCTCGAACATCACGTCGTTGGGGACCTGGTTGGCGCCGGCCTCGATCATGACCACCTTCTTGCCGGTGGAGACCACGGTCACGTCCAGGTCGGAGACCTTCCGCTGCTCGCTGTCGGGGTTGAAGACCAGCTGACCGTCCACCAGACCCACCTTCAGGGCGGCCACGGGGCCGTTCCAGGGGATGTCGGAGATGGCCAGGGCGGCGGAGGTGCCGATCAGGCCGCAGATCTCGGGGGAGCAGTCGTGATCCACGCTCATGACGGTGCACATGACGGACACGTCGTTGCGGAAATCGTAGGGGAACAGGGGGCGGATGGGCCGGTCGATGACACGGGAGGTCAGGATGCCCTTCTCGCCGGGACGGCCCTCGCGGCGGTTGAAGCTGCCGGGGATGCGGCCCACGGCGTACAGCTTCTCCTCAAAGTCCACGCTCAGGGGGAAGAAGTCGATGCCGTCGCGGGGACGGGGGGCGGCGGTGACGCAGCACAGCACGCTGGTATCGCCGTAGTTGACCATGACGGCGGCGTTGGCCAGCTCGGCCAGCTTGCCCACCTCCAGGGAGAGGGGACGGCCCGCCAGATCCATGGTGTACTTGCGGTAGTTGGGGAATTGGCGATGGGTGATAATGGTTGACATGGGTGAGCTCCTTTCTGTTGTGTCCCGCGGAAGGAGCAAGCCGTTTAGCCCTTGAAAACGGGTCCTCGGCAGAGGGAGGGCGCATTTTCAAGTTCTAAAGGTCTTGCAGACCTGCCGCAGGCGGGTGGACTGGGGCGGCAATAATGTGAAAGAAGGGTGGTGCGCACGGCACACCACCCTATTTTCGCTGTTTACTTGCGCAGACCCAGCTTGGCGATCAGGGCACGATACCGCTCGATGTCCTTCTTGGCCAGATAGTCCAGCAGACGGCGGCGCTTACCGATCATCATCTGCATGCCGCGACGGCTGTGGAAGTCGTGGGGATGGACCTTCAGATGGGCGGTGAGCTGGTTGATCCGCTCGGTCAGGATGGCGACCTGGACCTCGGGGGAACCGGTGTCGTTCTCGTGGGTGCGATTGGCCTCGATGATAGAGGTCTTCTGATCTTTCAGCATCATAGTGTGTTTCCACCTTTCTCATAATTTGCCCGCATCCTGAGTGGCGGGACAGGTGAAACGATCCGCGTCACTAAGGCAAGGGGCGATATTTACGCATTTTTGCAGCGTACTTTGTAAGATTACCACACACTTTCCGGTTTGTAAAGCACAAATTTGCAGCCGGCGGGAGTTTTTTTGCGGCGCGTCAGGAGACCTGGATGGCGCCGGTGGGGCAGCTGTCCGCCGCCGTTTGGACGTCGGGCTGGAGCTCCGTGGGGATCTCGCCGGAAATCGCCCGGGCGCTGCCGCCCTCGTCGGGCAGGGAGAAGACCGCCGGGCAGATGGTGGGACACAGGCCGCACTGGATGCAGGCCTTCTGCAGAACGTTTGCGTACATGGGCATACGCCTCCTTTTATATAATGTGGTGTCAGTATGCCCGAAAAGAAGTTGGAAAATTCCCCCTTGACAACGGGAAAAGGAGGTGGTATATTAAGTGTACTAATTCGATTAGTACACTTAATAAAGGGAGGGATCCACAGATGATCCATCTGGACTATCGGGACACCCGCCCCATCTACGAACAGGTGAAGGACGGTCTGCGCCGGCTGATGGTGACAGGCGCGCTGCGGGGCGGCGACAAGCTGCCCTCGGTGCGGCAGTTGGCCACGCAGCTGGCCATCAACCCCAACACCATTGCCCGGGCCTACAGCGAGCTGGAGGCGGAGGGCTTCGTGTGCACCGTCAGCGGCAAGGGGACCTTCGTGGCCGAGGGCCGGGAGCAGAACGACAGCCGCAAACGGGAGCTGATGGGACGGATCGCCCCGGTCCTGCAGGAGCTGCGGGAGCTGGGGATGACGAAGGAGGAATTCTGTGAGCTTTGGGAAGGAGGCGAGGGCCGTGCTTGAGGCAAAGAACGTGGTAAAGACCTTTGACGGCTTCCGGGCCCTGGACGGGGCCACCATGACGGTGCCCCAGGGGGCCGTGTACGGTCTGGTGGGGCCCAACGGCGCCGGCAAGTCCACCATTATCCGCCATTTGACCGGCGTGTACCGGCCCGACAGCGGCCAGCTGCTGCTGGATGGCCAGCCGGTGTGGGAAAACCCCGCCGTCAAGCGCCGCATGGCGGTGATCGGCGACGACTGGTACTATTTCCCCCAGGCGTCCATCGCCGAGATGGGACGGTTTTACCAGGGGATGTACCCCACCTTCAGCCGCGAGCGGTACGAGAAGATGAGGGCGGTGTTCCCGCTGAACGAGAAGCAGCCCATCCGCCGCATGAGCAAGGGCATGCAGAAGCAGGCGGCCTTCTGGCTGACCATGAGCTGCATGCCGGAGGTGCTGGTGCTGGATGAGCCGGTGGACGGCCTGGATCCGGTGATGCGCCGCCAGGTGTGGTCGCTGCTGCTGGACGACGTGGCCGCCCGGGGCACCACGGTGCTGGTGTCCTCCCACAACCTGCGGGAGCTGGAGGACGTGTGCGACCACGTGGGCATCATGAACCGGGGCAAGATCCTGCTGGAGCGGAGTCTCAGCGAGCTCCAGGACAACACGGTGAAGCTGCAGGTGGCCTACCGCACCGAGGACGAGCCCGACCTGCCCGCGGAGCTGAAGCTGCTGCACAAGTCCCGCGTGGGGCGGGTGTACACCTACATCCTCCGGGGCAACAGCGAGGAGATCCAGCGGCGGATGGCCATCACCGAGCCGCTGCTGATGGAGGCCATCCCCCTGACGCTGGAGGAGATCTTTATCTACGAGATGGGAGGTGAGGACTATGCGGTCCGCGACATCGTGCTCTAAGACCCTGATCCGCAGCGATTGGCGCCGGTTCTGGCCCGCCGCCTTCCTATATGCCTTTATCTCCTTCTTCATGCTGCCCCTGCCTGTCTGGGTCAACCGGGAGCTTACGGACGGAGGTACCCTTTGGGGCGGCAGGCGGGCGGCCCAGGTGGTGCGGGAGATGAGCCCGGGCTTTGTGATCCTGGTGTTCTTCTTCGGGCTGATCCTGGCCATGGCGGTGTACAGCTATCTGATGGCGGGGAAGTCCGTGGGGCTGATGCACGCCCTGCCCGTCAGCCGGAACAGGCAGTTCCTGTCCCATTTTGCCGCCGCGCTGTCCATGCTGACGGCGGGGAACGCCGTTACCTTCCTGCTGGCCTTGCTGATGGAGGCTCTGACGCGGAGCGTGGAGATCAAGTCCCTGCTGGTGTGGCTGGCGGTCACGGAGCTGACGGGCTTCTTCTTCCTGGCCTTCGCCACGCTCTGTACCGTCATCACCGGCTGGCTGCTGGCGGTGCCGGCGATCTACGTGGGCTTCAACTTCGTGGTGTGGGCCTACGAGATGATCCTGAAGGCGCTGGCGGGGCTGCTCTACCCCAACGTGACGAACATGAGCCATATCTCCGGCGCGGCGCTGTGGCTGACGCCGGCGGCGAAGCTGGTGGACGTCGCCGCCCAACGGGTGTACACAGTCTACGAGCGGGGGCTGGCGCTTACGAATTACGGATATAATCCGGAGCTGCTGCCCGCCCTCCTGATCTACACCGCTGTCGGCCTGGCGATGCTGGGCCTGGCGCTGGTCCTCTACCGACGGCGCCACAGCGAGAGCGCCGGCGACGCGGTGGCCTTCAAGACCCTGCGGCCCGTGGCCCGGTACGTGATCTCCATCGCCGCCGGTCTGGCCCTGGGGACCCTGGCCCACCAGATGATCACCTGGGGCGGCCGGAACGCGGTGTCCCTGATCCTGTGCCAGATCATCATGGGCGGCGTGGTCTTCTGCGCGGTGGAGATGCTGCTGCGGAAGTCCTATAAGATCTTCGACCGGCGGACGGCCGCGGGGCTGCTGGCCCTGTGGCTGGTGCTGGCGGGGGTCACCGGCGCCATGGCGCTGGACGTCGTCGGCGTGCAGAGGCGGGTTCCGGAGGCAGACCGGGTGGAGTCGGTGCGGGTTTACGGCCAGGCGCTCTCACGCAGCGTGGAACTGACCGACCCCGCGGCGGTACAGACGGTGATCAGCCTGCACCGGGCGCTGATTGACAGCGGAGAGCCGGCGGAGAGTTGGGAGGACCTCTACGTGGAGTACGAGCTGAAGGACGGCTCCGCAATGAGCCGCCGCTTTAAGGTGGATCTGAAAAATCCGGCGGTGTACGAGGCGATGACGGAGGTGCTGAACCAGTCGCTGATGCGGCGGGTCCTGCTGCTGGAGGAGTACGGGAAGTACGGCACCACCTTTACCGGCGGCTACGCCGACTGCTATACCACCGGCCGGACGCTGGTGCTGTCGGCCCAGGACTGCCTGAAGGTGTATCAGGCCCTGGAAGCGGATATGGAGCGGCCCGTCACGCCGGAGAGTCTGAAGGACGTGGCCTCCAACTTCCGGGTGGAGCTGGTCGCCATCCAGGGCGGCTACGACCTGTGGCAGCTCCGCCGGGATTGCCGGGACACTATCGCGACGCTCATCGAGCTGGGCCTCATCGACAGCGAGGCCGACTTGGAATTCGGCGGCTGAGACGGAGGACGGAAACAAAAAAACGGGGACGGCGCCTGCCGTCCCCGTTCTTTTTTCGGGCGAGGTTTACTCGTTGGTGTAGTTGTCGAAGTAGCCCTGGATGTAGACGATGGGGGTGCCCTTGTCGCCGGAGCCGGAGGTCAGGTCGCACAGGGAGCCGATCAGGTCGGTGAGGTTCCGGGGGGTGGTGCCCTCGGAGATCATGTTGCCCACCAGGGAGACCTTGGCGTCCTTGGCCCGGATCTTCTCAGAGATGGCCTGGCGCAGCGCCTCGCCGGTGAGGTCGGCGAACTCCTTGTCGGCCAGGTACTTCAGCTTCAGCTCGTTGGGGGTGCCCACCAGGCCGGCGGTGTAGCCGGGGGAGACCACCGGGTCGGCCAGCTCCCAGATCTTGCCGGCGGGATCCTTGAAGGCGCCGTCGCCGTAGATCATGGCCTCGATGTTCCTGCCGGTGGCCTCGCTCATCAGACGGCCCAGGGCCTCGGCCACCGCCATGGTGTCCCGGGGGAAGAGCTTGACCCGCTCCTCGTCGGCCTTGTTGGAGCCCAGCAGGCCGTACTGGGCGTTGTAGCCGCTGCCGTCCACCGGGGCGTTCAGCAGGTCGTCCAGACCCAGCACCACCCGGGCGCCGGCGGCCTTCAGCAGGCGCTTGGACCGGGCGCGGGTGTGGATATCGCAGCAGATGACGGTGTTGGTATAGGACAGAACGGCCTGGACCCGGTTGGCGAAGACGATCTCCGCCTCGGCGCCGGCGGACTCGATCAGCTCCTGGTAGTAGGTCACGTAGTCCACGCCGGTGAAGGGGTGGATGACCTCGCCGAAGGCGGCGCGGAACTGAGCCAGATCCAGCACGTCGTGCCAGGGGTCGATGCCGGCCTCGTCCAGCTGGTCCAGACTCACCAGATGGTTGCCCACCTCGTCGGAGGGGTAGGAGAGCATCAGGACCACCTTCCTGCAGCCGCCGGCGATGCCCTTGAGGAGCAGGGAGAAGCGGTTGCGGCTGAGGATGGGGAAGGTGACGCCCACGGTGCCGCCGCCGGTCTTGGCGCGGACGTCGTCGGAGATCTGCTTCACGGTGGCGTAGTTGCCCTGGCAGCGGGCCACCACGGACTCGGTCACGGCCACCACGTCCCGGTCACGGGGCTCGATGTCGTTTTCCCGCAGGGCGGTCAGCACGGAATCCGCCACGATGCGGACCACGTCGTCGCCCTCACGGAAGATGGGGGCGCGGACGCCGCGGACGACGGTACCGATGGTTCTGCTCATATCGAAACACTCCTTTTATCGGTTTTGTGCAGGTGATTGGGCTGGGGATCAAACCCAAGAATGAATTATATAGGAAAGGCTGGAATAAGTAAAGCATGAATTTCCGATTTGATACATTAGCGGAAGTGAACGCAGCGCGGAGAAAGACGCCGTCCCCCGGGGGGACGGCGTCTTTTCGGCGGTATGGACGGGGTCACAGACCGTACAGGTCGGAGAACTTCTCCTCCAGGTAATCGGTGTAGACGGTGGGGTCGAAGGGCTCCCCGGCGGCCATCTCGAACAGACGGCCGGGGAGATACAGACTGCCGTACTGCCAGATGTGCTGCCGGTTCCAGTCGTTGATGGGGCCGAAGTCGCCCCGGCGCAGGCAGCCGTTCACGTCCACGGACTCCCGCATCTTCTTCAGGAACTGGGCGCCGTAGGCGCTGCCCAGGGCGTAGGAGGGGAAGTAGCCCACCGCGCCGCCGGACCAGTGGCTGTCCTGGAGGACGCCCCGGCGGTCGTCGGGCACGTCCACGCCCAGGTACTCCTTGTAGAGGCGGTTCCAGGCGGCGGGCAGGTCGTGGACCGCCAGCCGGCCGGCCATGACGGCCTTCTCCAGCTCGTAGCGGACCATCACGTGGAGGCAGTAGGTCAGCTCGTCGGCCTCGGTGCGGATCAGGGAGGGCTCGGCCTTGTTCAGCGCCTTGTACAGCTCCTCGGCGTTGTGCCCCGCCATCTGCTCCGGGAAGATCTCCGCCAGAACGGGGAAGAGGTAGTCGCAGAAGGCCCGGCTGCGGCCCAGCAGGTTCTCGTAGAACCGGCTCTGGCTCTCGTGGATGCCCATGGACACGCCGCCGTCCAGGACGGTGTAGGCCAGGGAGTCGTCGCTGCCGGTGTCGTACAGGGCGTGGCCGCCCTCGTGGATGACGCTGTACAGGGAGGAGGCGAAGTCGTCCTCATAGTAGTGGGTGGTGATGCGCTCGTCCAGGTGGGAGCCCAGACTGGTGGTGAAGGGATGCTCCGTGGTGGACAGGCCCACGTGGAGGGGGTCAAGGCCCATCACGTTCATCAGCCGGCGGCTGAGCGCGTCCTGCTGCGCCTCGGGGAAGTGGCCCTTCAGGATGGCGGTGTCCACCTGGGGGGCGGCGCAGACCTTCTGCAGCAGGGGGACGATGTGGGCGCGGAGGGTGGCGAAGAATTCGTCGGCCCGCTCCTTGTTCAGCCCCTCCTCAAACTCGTTGAGCCAGTAGTCGTAGGGGTCCTTGCCGGGGGCGCAGTAGCCGGCGAACTTCCTGGCGTCGGCAAAGATCCGCTCCAGGTAGGGCTCGAAGAGGGGGAAGTTGTTCTCCTCCTTGGCGGTGTGCCAGGCGTCCTCCGCCTCCACGATCATCTTCTCGTGGGCGATGTACTCGTCCATGGGGATCTTCTGCATCTGCCGGATGTTCTTGAGCAGCAGGAACACCATCCGCTGCTCCTTCTCGTCCAGCTCGGCCTTGTGCTGGTCCAGGAACTCCAGCAACTCCACGGTCTCCCGGCCGGTGGTCAGCTTGTACAGCTCCTCGCTGAGGACGCCCATGGTCTGGCCCCGGTTGGCGGCGGTGCCCTTGGGGGCGCCGGTGACGCCGTCGTAGTACAGCAGACCCAGGGCGTGTTCGTAGGCGGACATCTTCTCCTGGAGGGTCTTCAGATTGTTTCTGGCTTCTTCCAATGTCATGGATCGTTCCTCCTGTGATCAGTAAGAGTGGAAAGAACAGGGCCGCCGCCGGCAGGCGGCGACCCTGCGTGGGGACGTGCGGGGCTTGCGGAGATCAGAGACCCATCTCGGCCTTGACCTCGGCGAAGCACTGGACGGCGAAGTCCAGGTCCTCCTTGGTGTGGCCGGCGGAGATCTGGGTGCGGATGCGGTCCTTGCCCTTGGGCACCACGGGATAGCAGAAGCCGATCACGTAGAC
>JAEEGF010329705.1_pt1 | contig 11667 bp, 6 predicted proteins | sample 9134171 | NCBI WGS metagenome assembly JAEEGF01 (sample SAMN16246542, study PRJNA631951) | gut metagenome | biome: gut microbiome; feature: rumen; material: AP-attached | host: Bos | place: Iran: Karaj | collected 2018-10 | reverse complement strand
TTATACTTGTCAAGAAGTTCGATCCAGCTTCCTACTGTGAATGCAACTTTTGCGCAGTATTCAGGATCTTCAAGAACGAGCTTGCCTGTGCTGACCCACCAGTCATAGCCACGGTCGTTCTTAGCGGGATATACGACTTCGCCGTCTACCTCGCCGCCTTTAGCATGATGATGGAGCTCTTCGTTTTCAGCATAGACCACAGGGTTGGATGAGTATCCGCCCATGTCTTTGCCCCATGCTTCGAATCCTTGCTGTGTGCAGGTCATGAAGGCTATGAATGCGCAGGCAGTCCACGGAATCGGGCTGTTGTCGGTAACGAACAGATAGTGGCAGTAGCCGTATCCGCCGATGCCTTCGTAGCCGTCTTCGTAAGCAGCGACTTTGATGTTGTTCAGGGATTTTGCTTCAGACTCTGTTACAGAGCGCAGTTTGGAGTAAACAAGGAGACCAAACTGGTCAACAGCGGAAACGTCAACAAGGTTGTTGCAGATAGGACCGTCATCTTCAACTGCTGTGTAGCTGCCTACCCACAGTTTGATCCATGCAAGACCGTATTTGCCGTTTGCACCGAGGCCGAATGCCTCTGCGTCAGCAGCGACAGAATCGATCGTCGGCTGGAAGTAAGCCTGCTTATCAGCCGGAAGCTTGTCGAATGCTTCTTTGAGGTAAGTAGCATATTCGTCCTTTGTGAGCATGTAGAGGAAGTTCTTTCCTACGATTTCTGAGTCGATGTCCATGAACTGGCCATGTTCGCCTTCAGCGACATAATCCCAGCAGTTGGTATATGTCTTTGTGCCGACTGTGTTGAACATGAACACTTTGTTCAGAGTCTGGAGAGGAAGGTATCCTTTGTAGTTGGCAACGTCAACTTTGTTTGCTTCAGCCCATGCTTTGGGAATGAAGGTGTCAAGAATACCGGTCTGTACCATCTTGCTTTCGATCTGGTTGCCGTCCTGGATAAGGGTCATGGCATACGTGCCTGTTGCCTTCTTGGATTCAGCGGTCAGCTGGTCGAAGATCTTGTTGTTCTTCGGCTGCTGCCAGTCGTATTCAAGCGTGTAAGAGGGGTCGATCGTCTGGAGATACTCGATGAAGAGGGGAAGAGCACTCTTGCCGCGGCTGGAGTTGCCTACGCCGTAGAAGGTCTTTCCGTTCGACTCTTCGATAGCTTTTTTCGCAAGTTCTTCGAGAGTCATCGTCTGAGCCTCTTCAATGATCTTCTGGACTGCGGACTTTTCTTTTGCGGGAGCGGAAGTGTTACATCCGGCAAGCACAAAAGGAACGATCAGCAGAAGAGCCAATGTGATAGCCACGAGTTTTTTCATGGGATATCCTCGCTTTCCTTTGGTTGTAATAATATAAATATAATAATGAAGGTTAACGCCGGCTGAGAGAGGCATAAACGTGCCTGAAACTCACCGACGTTTACGGTGAGTATTCTATCATCGCAAGGTGCTTTTGTCAACATGCCCATTGTTCAAATCGTCATTTTGTGAAAAGCATCGGCGGGAAAATTGTGCATGTTGACCAAGAACTTGGCCTTTCACTGTAGCTAAACTCAAAGGCTGTGGGTTTTTCTTTTCGACATTACTCAGCAGGATTCGGCTCTGTGCGGATGAGGACGGAAAATACAGCTGTCTGTGATTGATCGGAATAAGAAAACAACGGGTTTTTTGCCGGTAAAGAGAAAAATCGTCTCTCATTTTCTTGAAGCCGAAAGAGCGTTGTGATATAATTCTCGGTGAGAAAAAACTCAGATTTTTATGCTGATCAGGAGGCCAATATGAACGGTAACGTACGTCCGGAGACCATGGAGAGGATCACGACTCCAGAGCTTGCCAATGCATTTATCTCAGAGCAGGTGGAACTGCTTAGAAAACAGATAGGAAATGAAAAAGTGCTTCTTGCACTGTCCGGAGGAGTTGACTCATCTGTGGTTGCAGCGCTGCTTATCAGGGCAGTGGGCAAACAGCTGACATGCATCCATGTAAATCATGGGCTGATGAGAAAAAACGAAAGCCAGCAGGTGATCGACGTGTTTGAAAAACAACTCGGCGCGAACCTCATTTACATCGACGCAACAGACAGATTCCTTGATAAACTTGCCGGAGTGTCTGATCCCGAAAGGAAGAGGAAGATAATCGGAGCCGAGTTCATAGATGTTTTCACAGAAGAAGCGGACAAGCTTGAGGGAATCAAATTCCTCGGGCAGGGAACCATATATCCCGATATCCTGGAATCTCACGGCGTGAAAGCCCACCACAACGTAGGCGGAATGCCTGAGAAGTACGATTTTGAGCTGGTCGAACCTGTAAAGCTTCTTTTCAAGGATGAAGTGCGGGTTGTCGGAAAGGCTCTGGGGCTGCCAGACAGCATGGTCTACCGCCAGCCGTTCCCGGGACCGGGCCTTGGGGTCCGCTGCCTCGGCGCGATAACAAGAGACAGGCTGAACGCCTTGAGGGAAGCAGACGCCATCCTGAGAGAGGAATTCGAAATCAATGGCCTTGCGGGCAAGGTCTGGCAGTATTTTATCGCCATTCCCGATATCAAGAGCACCGGAATCAGGGATGGTAAGCGGTACGAAGGATGGCCGGCGATCATCAGAGCCATCAACACAAGGGATGCAATGACAGCTACGATAGAGGAGATCCCGTACCCGCTGCTGCACAAGATAACTGACAGAATAACTCATGAAGTCGAAGGCATCAACAGAGTTCTGTTTGACCTGACCCCGAAACCGATAGGAACTATTGAGTGGGAATAATTAATAGAATTTATGCTACCCCTCGAGAACGCTATATTTTACTAGGGTTTTCGAGGGGTATTATTTTTTAAAAAAGCGCTTTTGGCTACAAAATGGCTACAAAATGCAGAAGTTCGTTATTCCTTGGCTCCAGACATGAATGAGTCAAACTGTTTTGCCAACTCCGTCTGTGCTGACGGATAGAGGTGACCGTACGTGTCGAGGGTCGTCTGAATACGTTCATGTCCCAGCCTGTCCTGGATAAGCTTGGGAGAGACGTTCATCTCGACCAATGCAGCTGCGTGGCTGTGCCGAAGGTCATGGACACGAATCTTTTTTACCCCCGATCTATCACAGCAGGAAGCCATCTGCTTTGTCAGATAGGTTTTCTGTACAGGAAAGATGCGGTCCTTCGGGTTGAGCTCATAAATCTGCTTCAGATAGTCACTGAGGCAACTGCAGAGCGTGGCCGGTATGGTGACCGTTCGGTTGCTTCTGGCTGTTTTCGGTGTGGAAATGATGTCCCGGCCTTTGATATGTGCAAAGCTTTTGTTGATCCGTATGGTCTTCGCTTCAAAGTCTATGTCCTCTGCAGTCAGGGCAAGCAGCTCACCTTCCCGCATTCCCGTATAGTACAGAGTCATAAAAGCGGCATATGCCATTGGGCTGTCAGCGGCTGCATCAATAAACTTCAGAAATTCGTCTTTTGTCCAGAACTTCATTTCTTCAGCATTCTTCCTACCCAAGCCTCCTGCCTTGTGGCAGGGGTTTTCTTTCAGACCGTAGAACTTAACCGCGTAATTGAAAATAGCAGTTACCTGGTTATTTAAGGTCCTAAGATACGTTGCTGAATAAGGCTTGCCTTTTTCGTTTCGGTAGGAGGTAAGTGATGCCTGCCACCTCCGGATGTCTGTTGGCTTGATCTCATTGAGTCGCATTTTTCCGAAAAAAGGCTTCAGTTTCAAGTCGATCAGAAATTCCTTGGAGGCATAAGTTGATTCCTTCAGACGCGTTTTCATATCCTTCATGTAGAGATCTATGAAGTCAACGAAGGACATGCCGAGACTGCCTGATGCCTGATCGAGATAGTCCTGTTCCCACGCCAGGGCTTCTTTTTTTGTTGCGAAACCTCTCTTCTTTTTATGGATGACGTTCCCCTGCCAGTCAGTGACGCGGATCTGTGCCATCCATGTTCCGTTCTTTGAGTTTGTATCCTTTGATACCGACATATTTCTCCTTTCTTCCAGACTCGAGCCCGCCGTTCTTAGATTTCCTGGTTTTTATCTTCAAGGTATGTGGCCCTTCCTGCCACCTGGTCTTCCCGGGAGACCGGTTCCGGCACATCGCTTTCCACAGGCGTTCCGGCATAGTATGCAAGAGTCTTTTCCTTCCACGTCTCATAATCCTTACGGGACGTTTCTAAGCTCCTCAGACTCTCTCTGGCATCTTCCCAGTCTTCAAGGAAGAGACACATATCTGCATTGTAGTCAGAATCAAGACTTCTTCCGTTAAATGACAGAGAGCACTTCCAGCCCCGGTACCGCGGAGGCCTGTCAACCTCTATTGAAAAGTCGATGCCTTTAACAGCTTCGATATTGAACAGAGAGGCGAATACATCAGCCAGGCAGGTGAAAGATTTTGGCTTGTCGTCATAGCCGAGAATAAACGTAGGGGTGGAATCCAGTACATCTGCAAGCTGATTGATAACTGCTATGGAGATATCTATATCTCCGGATTCGTATTTCTGTACGGTCCTCAGAGACTTGCCGAGAATCTCAGCAAGCTCTTTTTGCTTATATCCCTTGCGCTTTCTCAGCATATGGATCCGCTGGCCCGTAGTTAATTGACTCGATTTTTCCATTGTTCCTCCTTTTTGCATAAAGATGACGAAAATATGGATGCGTCATCAAAATGCGTTAAATTAATAATAACATGCAGAAAAAGAGAAATCAATACTTTTATATAAAAAATGTATTGACAAATATTTGAAATACAGTATAATAAAAAAGCAATATCGTACAGAAATCTGGGAAGGGCTGATTTTGCACGATGTTGCCATCATAAAGAAAGGAGGAAAACCTTGAGAGTTCAATTTGTAACTGTAAACGAAGTGCAGAGTGTACTTGGCGTGAGCAGGAGCAAGGCCTACCAGATCATACAGACTCTGAACAAGGAGTTGAAAGCAGACGGATATATGACCATTGCGGGGAAATGTCCGGTCCGTTATTTTCTCCGGAAGTTCTACGGGCTGCAGATCGATGGATACGAAAACACATCAGAGGAAAAAGGAAAAAGGCCGCCCGGGAAACGTCTGGTGGCGCAGACGAAAGGCGACCCTGCTCAACTACAGGTAGTATAGACGAATTTGCAAGTTTTTGCAAGACCTATACCAGATTAAGAATAAAGCACCGGGGAATCGGCTTGAGGTGGTTTATATCCGATGCGGAGAACAATATCGACCCGTGCACCAAAAAAGGTGCTTCCTTCCTGCGGGTCGATGGTGGGAAATAAAGTTTCGGCGGGGATGCAAGGGAAGCCCTTTTCAAAGGGCGCTCCCTGCCGGGGTGCTATCCGCAGACAGCAGGGGCGGAACCCCTCCGGGATCACCGGACCGTAGGTCGGGAAGGTGATCCCGGCAAGCCCCCTCGGAGAGCGCAAAGCATCTTTTGATGGCCGTCAGGCTGTCAAAAGTGCTTTTACGTTACTTTCGCGAAAGTAACAAAGGCACGCAGCTGGCGCTTCTGAGAAAGGAGGACAAATATGAACACGCCGATATACACCCAGCGAACGATCAGTGCGATGGTCGGAAAGGGATCGGCCAGCCATAACAGCCGAAAGTTCAAGGCTGAAAATGTCAATGGCGAGAGGACATACCTTAACATGGACTATTGCAATGAACCGATAAAAAAAGTCTACCACATGCTGTTTGACCAGGCTCTTGAAAAATACAACGCAAAGCAAAAAAGACCCGACAGACGCATAGAAAACTACTACGAAAAGATCCGCACAGGCAAGCAGGAAAAACTCTTTCACGAGCTGATCCTGCAAATAGGGAATCGTGACGACAACCCATCAGGATCCAAAGAAGGAATTGAAGTCGTTAAAATTCTCCATGAATACTATCAGGGATTCCAGAAGCGGAATCCAAACCTTTACGTGTTCTCAGCACATATGCACCTGGACGAAGCTACTCCGCACCTGCATATAGATTTTGTTCCCTTTGTAACAGGCAGCAAACGCGGGCTGGAGACCCGTGTATCCCTGAAGCAGGCTCTGGCGGCCCAGGGCTTTCATGGAGGATCCAAAGGGTATACAGAATGGGATCAGTGGGTGCAGTCTGAAAAAGAAGAGCTGGCAGTTATTATGGAACGCAACGGAATAGCCTGGGAACAAAAAGGGAGCCATGAAAAGCATCTGACGGTATTGGACTACAAGAAGCAGGAGCGTGAGAAGGAGATCCAGGAACTCGATAGAATAATAGACGAACAGAACAGACAATGTATGGAGGCATACGATAAAACGGGGGAACTGGCTGAGAGATTCAAAAACCTGCAGGAGGGGAAAGTGGATCTCGACAAACTGAAAAAAGATTTATCAGAGCCCAGGTTTCGGCTTGAGGATCCTCCCGCGCTGATGAGCGCAAGGACGTACAAAGCGAATTTTGCCGAACCGGTAGTCAAGGCCCTGAAAAAGATAGCGAAAGCTCTGTTGATACGATATATTACCATGCGGGACGAGCTGAAAAAATCATTAATGGCATACCACGCCCTTGAACGTGATTGCTCATCAGCAGAGGAGAAAAACAGTCAGTATCAGGAAGAAATACAGGATCTGAAGGAAAAGAACAGATCTTTGGAGAGAGAGGTTGGCGATTACAGGTTTCTTCGGAAAGTATTTGGCGATGAGAAAATCGACAATCTGATCTATAATGCTGAAGCGATACAAGCGGAGAGGGAACGTGAGCGGAATCGGGAGAAGCAGCTGGAACGTTCGCGCAGAAGAGAATATGAAATAGAGAGGTAGAAAAGAGGGGGATAAAGGTTTCGATTTGGACAACCATTGGGAGTTTTGAAGCAGAAATGTTTCGCAGCGGTAATTATCAGTCAAGACCTCTTGTAATGGCATCGCCGGGAGGCGTTATCAAAGTCGTTTAAACGGAAAAGGTTGCAAATACAATAATCAGTTCCGGATTTTTAACCTGCCTTGAATGAAGAGTAACGATATGGTATACTGCTTTACGGATCAGGAATTTTGCCTTCTATGCATCCACGTATCCACCGGATAGATTGATTTTGACAGAAAAAGGAGAAGAAGATGGACACCGTTTTCAAAACCAAAGCAGCACTATCAATTCTTTTATGCCTGACAATTCTGATTCAGTTTTGCATTCCCGCTTTTGCAAGTGATGCAACCTCAGACGCAACAACGGAACCCTGCACAGAAAATGGCACTGAGGCGGTTTCGCCCTTATCCGGGTCTTTCAGTGAATACGATTCTGAGAGTAAAGAGGTTGAAACCGGTGAAAAGCCGGGAGTGTTTGTAAGAGAGTATAGGTTGAACGACAGGTCTTCAGACCCATCAGCGGAATTGAAGATCGTAAACGATGAACGCGTTACAAAGACATCCAGCATAGAACTGTCGTTTGAAGGCATTACTGACAAAGCCATAGTTACCAAAGCAATTCTCAAGTTGGTAAAGAAATCGGGTACCTCCGGATTCATCTGGTACCTTTCTGATGATACTAGATGTTATCTTGGCAGCAATACGGAGGATGGACAGACTGTTGAAATCGACGTTACCCCTTCAATAAGGGCGGCCGTTGAACAGGGCTTCACCAGTCTTTCTCTGGAACTGGCTCCCTATATAGAAGATATTTCTGACGATGCTGATAATTCGGGAGAGAATCGTCAGACTGTATCGAACGGATACGTGGAGTTTGATGCGGTTCGTTCCTCTCTAACTCTTAACTATACTTCGGCGGATACATACAGAGATCACAGTTCTATTGTTTCGCTTGGCACCGGTCAGGCTGTTGACCTTTATACAGGTGAGATGACATTTTCAGTCACTGATGCTTACACAAACAGTCCTGTTTTCCCAGTAAGCATATGCCACAACTACTCTTCCCTGAACGGCTGGAGAATGAACTACGAGCAGACTGCAGAACTGTTACCACCGGATTACCCCTTCCAAACAGATGAGTTTTACAAATATGTAGACGGATTCGGAAAAGAGCACTTCTTCATGTTCATAGACGGAAGTCTCACGGATACCGGTGGCCTGGGAATGATATTCTCGTTTATTCAGGGCGGATATCAGATCACAGATACAGATGGTAACGTTCTTGAATTTGATTCAACAACCAACAAACTTGTAAAGATCCTCGACAAGAACGGAAACTATGCAACGATAACCAGAAATGCCTATGGCAGGGTTAGCTATGTAACCGATTCATTCGGAAGGTCGTTCCATTTTCTGTACGATCTGAATACCGGGAAAATGACATCGGTTTCGGATCCTTCCGGGAGGTATACTTACTTCTCATATACCGGGGATAATCTTACGGCTATCACTTATCCCGACGGAATGTCGATCTCATTCCAGTACTCAGACGGGAAGGTCAGCAGGATCATCAACCCCGATGGCACAAAAACATCCTTCACATACAGCAACAGCAAGCTTTACAGGGTCAACAGCATTCCTTCAGATTCGAACACTGCTGAAGATTATACCAGGATCGCATACAGCACCACAAAGACAACAGAAGTGGTAAACCGAAATGGGATTGCCAAGGTATATGTGCTTGATGAAAACGGCAGAGCTGTAGGCGTCTATGAAAAGAAGTATGACGAATTCTTTCAGCCTATTTCCGAACTCCCGTTGGGGACTGTGCTGTACAGTTACACAGGGACTAAAAGGACATTCTCCTCATCCATAGCATCGGCCGGAGCAAACGATATAGAGAACTGGGATTTCTCAGGGAATTCAGAATCTCCGTGGGTATTTCCCGTGAACAAGTCGTTTTACGACGGTATGTTTGATGGGGAGTATGTGATAAACGGAAGCCCCGGAAAAACGAAATACATCCAGCAGACCATAGATGAAGAGGATGTGAATGTCCCGTACGGGAACTCGATGATATTCTCGGCGTGGGCAAAGGCAACATCCGCGCTCACAGGTACGTTCCGCATTAAAGCTGAAGTCTGGTATACCAACAACAGCCATACCGAGAGTGAAGCTTCCTTTGACAGGAGCTATACAGACTGGCAGTACGTTGCGACCCCGATAAAGATCGACAGGGACCTAAGCATCGATCACATAGATGTCTTCCTTGAATATTCCAACAACAGCGGAACTTGTCATTTTGATAATGCACGCCTTGTCTGCGCGCCTGCTGCAGAATCTGAATATGAGCAGGATCTTTACCAGTATATTACAATTTTCGGAACATCCAGAATTGTTGAGGAAAGGGTAACCGCAACGGACGGTATATATACCACTGTGATTGAAAAGGACGGCAACGGAGACGTACTGAGACAGACCGTTACGGACCTTGACGGGAACGACTTTGTTTCCATCTTTGAGTATGACAGCCACAGAAGACTGGTAAAGACTCAGAACTACCGTAAGATTATTACCGAATATACCTACAACAGCGTAGGCATGGTCACAGAGACAAAGACGTACTACTGTTATACGTTCAATCCTTCCTACGATCCCGAACCGGAAGAATACTTTATCAGCAGAACCGAATATGACCAGTCGGGCGAATTTGCGGTAGGTGTAGGGGACAGCAGGTCTGACAGCATCGAGACCATAAATACATTCAACACGACAAAGGGACTTCTCACATGTACAACGAGTCCCAACGGACAGGATACATCATACAGCTATGACAGCGACAATGATCTTTTGACATCGGTAACAGCAACGATGGGGAATGATGTGTTTTCGGTCCTTTACGGGTACGACAGCGCCAGAAGACCTATATCTGTCACTCATAACGGGTTTGTCTACGGATTTACGTATGATACATCCGGCAGAGAAGAAAGCTTCAGCATCGCAGGGACGACATTCTATGAAAACTCATACGAACTGACAGAGAACACGATCGTAACGACCGAATTTGCCTCCGGTGAATCCCTGACACTTGAGGCCGACAGGAACAGCCTGCCGGTTAAGAGCACATATACTGACAGTGATGATGAAGATACCGTTCTCTCTGAAGGAGAATACGACGATCTCGGGAATCCGGTCTCAGTTATTGATTACCTGACGGATATAGAGTATACTTATAAGTACGATACGTACGGGAACGTGATCCGCGAAAAACGGAACAATACTACTTACAAGTACAGTAATTATGACAGCCACTGCAGGCTGGTCAGCACATCAAGGGGCAATGAAACGTTTGTTCCGGTTTACGAAACAAGATCCGGCGGAGTGATTTACCCTGACGGCAGCATCACCGGTATGACACTGACCGGTAAATATACCGAAAAGAATACAGCTGACCATTACGGAAGAGTTGTTTCCGATGATCTGACGCTGGCGTCCTGTCAGACACCTCTTATCAGGAATGAAATATCGTATCTTTCCGTAGAGGACGAGGGCGACACCAGACTGACGAATTTCCCAAAATCGTTCAGAACCCTTGTAAACGGGAGCGAAACGGACAGCTGGACATACACGTATGACAACAACGGAAACATAACCTCGATCCAAAGTTCCGGGAACACCATCGTGAGATACGTTTATGACGGTATGGACAGACTGATCCGTGAAGACAACAGTCTGCTCAATGCGACCTACACATTCTCTTATGATACAGCCGGCAACATTCTCGAAAAGAAGAGGTACGCGTTCAGCCTGGCCACCCTTGGTACTCCTGTTGAAACAAAGGCATACACATATGCGGCGACCGGCTGGAAAGACAGGCTAATCTCGTTCAGCGGCAGCAGCATTTCCTATGACGTTCTCGGAAATCCCACATCATACAGAGGCCACAGCTTAAGCTGGGGTATGGTCCGCCAGCTTAAGTCATATGATCAGAACACCTTTGAGTACAACGCTTCAGGTATAAGGGTGCGTAAAAACGGAACTTCATACGAACTTGACGGTGAAACGATTGTAAGGGAAAGCAGAACGGGTGTTGTCATCGATTACCGCTATGGGGTCAGCGGGCTGGTTGGATTTACTCTGAACGGAACTGACTATTACTACACAAAGGACCTGTTCGGGGATATAGTCGGTATATACGGTGCTGACGGAACAAAGTATGCGGCATACGTGTACGACGCATGGGGAAATCATACTATTACTCTTGACACTAACGGGATTGGCACAATTAATCCGTTCAGGTACCGGGGATACTACTTCGATACCGAAACCGGATTGTATTATCTCCAAACTAGGTACTATGATCCCTTAACTGGGAGATTCCTGAATGCAGACTCGAGATTTGATAGCGATACGAAGATGACCAAGTATAATCTTTATTCATTTTGCTTGGATAATCCCGTAGCAAACAATGACAGAAATGGAACTGATGCGATTCTTCTCTTAGACGAAATGAATGAGTATTTTTTTGGTCACCTTGGCGTTATATTTCAATGTGATGGTAAATGGTGGCACTTTTATTGGGGACCTGCTGAAACCACACTGGATGTTGCAAATCCTTTTGGATCGGTTGAAGAGTACCAGTGTTATTTGGTTGAATTTGATGGAGATTTTAGCAAAGTCTATGATGGAACATACGAAGCATATTACTACATTGAAGGTGATTTTTCTAAATCATATGATTTTGCAAAATATGTCGCAGAAAACTCAGACTATAATTTATACTTTAACAACTGTGCACAAGTTACATTGGAAGTTCTGGCAGCATCAGATACAACGTATAAATATGTATTCGCAAACTCTAG
>JAEEGF010946584.1_pt1 | contig 11669 bp, 12 predicted proteins | sample 9134171 | NCBI WGS metagenome assembly JAEEGF01 (sample SAMN16246542, study PRJNA631951) | gut metagenome | biome: gut microbiome; feature: rumen; material: AP-attached | host: Bos | place: Iran: Karaj | collected 2018-10 | reverse complement strand
CTAGTTGAGACACAACTCCTGCCATTTTGTAATTAAACATATCTACTTGAACTTCTTCAGTAGTTATTTTCTTTTTCTTTTCATCTATAGTTTTCTTTGCAAGGTCTACGTTTTCTAGATATTTTAAAAGTTCTTTTGCTCTAGATATAACCGGCTTTTTAACGCCTGCAAGTTTTGCAACATAAATTCCGTAAGATTCATCTGCTCCTCCTGGAGTAATCTTTCTTAAGAATATTACCTCATCACCTTTTTCTTTAACATCTACAGAGTAATTCTTAACTCCTGGTATTTTTTCTTCAAGTTCTATTAGTTCGTGATAGTGTGTTGCAAATAATGTTTTTGCTCCAACTTTTTCTATATCTGACATATATTCTACTGTAGCCCATGCTATTGCTAGTCCATCATAAGTTGATGTACCACGACCAATTTCATCTAGTATTACTAGACTATTTTTTGTAGCGTTTTCTAATATATTAGATAATTCTTGCATTTCAACCATAAATGTAGACTGTCCCATAGCTAGGTCGTCTGATGCGCCAATTCTTGTAAATATTCTATCTACTATAGATATTGATGCACTATCTGCAGGAACAAAACTACCAAGTTGTGCCATATATGTAATGATTGCTACTTGTCTCATATATGTAGATTTACCTGCCATATTTGGTCCAGTGATAATTAAGAATCTATCTGAATCATTATTTAAGTATGCATCATTTGGTATGAATTGTTCATTCTTTAATGCTTTTTCTACTACCGCATGTCTTCCACCTTTAATGTCTATTACACCATCTTCTGTAATTGTTGGTTTAACATAGTTGTTATTTACTGCAACAGTTGCAAATGATGAAAGTACATCTAGTATACTAATTATTGATGCTGTTTTTTGAATACGTATTACTTGAGTTGCAACTTCTTCTCTAATCTTACAGAATAAGTCATATTCAAGATCTACTAATTTTTCTTTAGCACCAAGAATTTTTTCTTCAATTTCTTTTAGCTCTTCAGTTACATATCTTTCTGCACCTGCAAGAGTTTGTTTTCTTATATATCTGTCTTCTGGTATTTGAGATTTGTATGAGTTTGTAACTTCAATATAGTATCCAAATACTCTATTATATCCTATTCTTAGCCATTTACCTTTAATACCGGTTAATTCTTTTTCTTTAGCTTCTAGTTCCATTAGCCACTCTTGACCCTTTGTAGACGCTTCTCTATATTCATCTACTTGTGAACTAAAGCCATCTTTAATTATTCCACCTTCTTTAATAGTTATACCTGCATCTTCTATGATTGCTTTGTCTATTAAAGTATATACATCTTCTAGTGTATCTAGTGAATTTAAGAACTCTGTAAAGTATTCATCATGAGTTCTATCTACAATTTGGCTAATTAATTTCTTTAGTTCTGGTAACTTAGAAAGTGAGTTTTTAAGTGATGTTAGTTCACGTGCATTTACACTTCCACCTACAACTTTAGAAATTAATCTTTCTATATCATAAACAGTTTTTAGTGTTTCTTGTAGTTCGTCTCTAAACATATTGTTGTCTACAAGAACACCTACTGCGTTTTGTCTTTTAACAATTTCATCTTTATTTAATAATGGAGACTCTAACCAATGTCTTAGTGCTCTTCCACCCATTGCTGTTACAGTTTCATCTAGTACCCAAAGAAGACTTCCTTTTTTAGTATGTTCTCTATTTGCTTCAAGTATTTCAAGGTTCTTTCTTGTGCTATTGTCTAGTTGCATAAAACGTTCAATTTCATATTTTTCTACATTGTTTATTTGGTCAATTGATCCTTTTTGAGTTTCTTCAATGTAGTTCATTAGAAGAGTTGAAGCTTCATTTTCTAACTTGCTTAAACTTACTTCATGTTTATCTACAATTGTATCTAAGAACTTGTTGTCTTCGTCGTTGTTATATGTAGAAATATATATATTAAATATTCTGTTAAACTCTTTAAAGAATATACTATTTTCTTTAGTTGCATCTGATACTATAAGCTCAGATGGAGATATTCTTGCCACTTCATTTAAGATTTTAGTGTTTACATCTACTCCACCAACACTTGAAATGAAGAATTCTCCTGTTGAAATATCGCAAAAAGAAATAGCGCATTCTTTTCTATCCATGAATATACTTGCTATGTAGTTATTTTTCTTTTCATCTAGCATAGATAAATCTGTAATTGTACCTGGTGTTACAATTTTTACTACATCTCTTTTAACAATTCCTTTTGCATATCTTGGATCTTCTAGTTGCTCACATATTGCAACTTTATATCCTTTTTCTACAAGTTTTGGAATATATGTATCTCTTGCGTGATGTGGAATACCACACATAGGTGCTCTCTCTTCTAGTCCGCAATCTTTACCTGTAAGAGTTAGCTCTAACTCTTTACTTACAGTTATTGCGTCATCAAAAAACATTTCATAAAAGTCACCTAATCTATAAAACAAGATGCAATCTTTATATTTTTCTTTTGTGTCTAAATAGTTTTGCATCATTGGTGTAACTTGTGCCATATATAAGCCCCCTTAGCGTATTAGATTATATCAAAAAAATGCGAATTTTGCAATAAATATTATGTTGTATAATGTGTAAGATTTATGCTATAATTTTTTTGAGGTTGGATTATGAAAAAGAATTTGTTTTTTGATGTTGGGCAAACACTAGCTCATCCTAAAACTGGTAACTGGTTTATTACTCCTAATTTTTACAACATTTTAGGAGATATAGATTTAGATATTATTTTAAGTAGTGAAGCTAAGTGTATGCATTTACTAGATGAGCGAACAATTAATACAGAAGATGAAGAATTTGATATGTTTTGTAAATACTATGAAGCATTACTTCGTGAAATGAATTATCCAGATATTACTACTGAAAAAATTCGTGCCCTTGCATATGATAATGTGTTTAATGATGAAAAAATAGAGTTATTTCCTGATGTTGAAAAACTTTTAAAGGCTCTTTCTAAAGATTATGATCTATACATTATTTCTAATGCATGGCCATCTACTTACAGACTGCTTAAGCATTTAGGAATATATGAATTATTTACTGGTGTCTTTATTTCCTCAACCTTTGGTTTTACCAAAGATGATAAAACACTTTTTGAAATAGCACTTACAGATATTGATCCGGATGACAAAAACTATTTTATAGATGATAGAATTGATCTAGTTGAGATGAGTTTAGAGTATGGATTTGTACCAATACTAATAGATAGAGAGTATGACGATGAAACAACATATATAAAAATACACAATTTAAAAGAGTTAAAAGATGCTCTAGATATAATGGATAAAAAATAGACGTAGAACTAATCTACGTCTTTTTCCATTTCACTTAAATCTACTAAATCATAGCTATATGCTATTTGAATGCTTCCTTCATTTTCTCTTTGCTTTATTTCTTTTCCACCAGATGACTGAAGAGATTTTCTTAAATTCTCATCTGTCTCATCCGCCCATATAACTAACTTTCTGAAACCCATATTAAAGAGCTCTTTTTTAGTATCGAAAAGAAGTTCTGCATGAATCATATCTTTATCTTTAGAATTTTTTGTATATAGTCCAAATACCTCAGAGTCATAATCATGTTCTTCTATATCTTGTGCACCAAAAAATGTTGCACCAACAATACTATTTTCTTGCTCATACACATAAAGATAGTTTTGTCCTCTTTGTATAAACTCAACTATTTCTTGCTTTGTTATTTTATTATTTGTTATTTTTACTATATTTTCAATATCACTAATGTTTGCTTTTCTATACATTGTCTTACCTCTTTTATTCTACTCTTATACATTATCACAAAGGGATAAATTATTCAAGATATCCTCTATTTTGTTGATAAATAGCCACTTTTATGTTATAATTTTATATGTAAACCAAAATGTATGATCTGAATTTAACTATAATTCAAGAGGAGGAATAATTTTGAGTAGTGAGGCAATAAGAATCTATGAAGAGATTCTAACAGGGAAACGAGGTAGATTTCCGCGTGGTTTCTGGAGTGACGGAACTCATTTAAACTATGCGGCTGCTGCCGAAATCACAAAGTACCTTGTAGAAGATGTGCTTAAGTGGAATGATGATGAACTACGTGACCAAATGTGCTGTGAAGTATTTTTCCGTGCTAAACTGAAGGGTATGCTTTGGACTTTGTTTAATGACAGCTTCTATGCTGCTGTTAACAATGCTTATCCGGATAAGTACAAAGAATGGGAATTTACACACACACCACGTAACTTCTGGACAGAAGAAACTGCTATTGAAGCAACGTATTGGCTGTTTAAGGTTAAACTTGGCATGTCTGACGAGGAAATTATTGAAAATATCTCTCGTAAGATTTTTGTTGAGAACAGGCTTGACACCATGATGCACGTTATCTATGGCAACAATGCGACACAGGCTGTAAAGTCTGCTTTTAAGCATCTATTCTAAATTGAAGGACAGGATTATATCCTGTCTTTTATTTTTTTATTTACTTTTATTTGTTTTTATGTTGAATAATGTTTTTGCATCTGTTACTATAAAAGTATAGGTGGGATATATGGAAAAAGTAATAACTGTAGATATTGCAGATAAAAATGATTTAGTAGAAAAATATGATAGATCCATTGTAAGTGCTGATTTAATTAAGTTCATACTTACTCAATCCGAACAAGCATCTATTAGAGATACATTTAAAATTATAGTTAAAGACAAGTGTCATTTAGATCATGATGTTTCTAATCTTATACGTTCAGGAATAAAAATTGAATATGATAATGCTGTTTATGAGCATACAAGAAATAACAACAGGCAAATACTTAGTGTAATTATTGGTGTCATACTTATTGTTATTTCTACAATTATTAAAGATCCTGTCCTTGCAGAAATCTTTGCTGTTGGTGCATGGGTTGCAATGTGGGATGCAATTGAACTTGCTTTATACTCAGAATATAAAGAAAGAAGAAAGATGAATAGATTAAGAAAACTTTTAAACTGCGAGATAGTTTCAGATTAATATGCATATCTCTTTTGAGGTTAAAAGTTACATACACACGAGCTAGGATTTTTCCTAGCTCAATTTTTTTGTTATTTATTATTCTATATTTTTAGTGTATAATTGTTTTGAGGTGGATTATGGATAAAGAATTAAAGACTAATCAAAAGATTTATTCGCTATTACTCGCTTTTGTAATTGGTGGAATAATTGGTTTTATATATGAAGAAATATTTTACAAGATAGATCTTGGATACTTTGTATGGCGTGGCTCAACATTTGGGCCTTGGATACCAGTTTATGGTTTTGGTAGTGTAGTTTTAGCTATTATTACTGAAAAGGTCAAAAAACACCCTTTTTGGACGTTTGTGCTATGTCTTATTGGTTCATTTGTCCTTGAGTTTGGAACTGGATTTGTACTAGATAAAGTTTTTGGATTAAGACTTTGGAATTATTACGAAGAAATATGGAACTGGGGAAATATTGGTGGATATGTATGTTTTAGAAGTATTGCTCTATTTACATTTGCAGGTATGTTTTTAAGATATAGTCTTCTTCCGTTACTTGAAAAATTTGTAGTAAAAATTGGAGATAAAAAAGCAGCAATTCTTTCAATTAGCTTATCTAGTTTATTTATACTAGACATTATAGCTTATATGATAGTAACTTATTTTATTAAATAATTTAATGAGTTTGGCAAGTTTGCCAGATTCTTTTTTATATTTTTAAAAATCTTCTTATATGTTTCTTGAAAAAAATTGTTGTTTATGATAATTTAACTATGGACATAATGAAAGGATGATAGACATGGTAAATGAAGAAAAAAGAAACAAATTTGTTGAAAATGCAGGTAAAAGAGTAAATAACGTATTACATGATATACAAATACTTGAACCAATGGCAAGAAGTGCTGCTTACGATTTTACAAGAGCAGATGTTGATGCAATGTTTAACGCTATGCAAGAAACATTAAATGAAGCAAGAGAAGAATTTTACAAAAAATTTGAAGAGAAGGCAAGAGCTGAGAAAAAGGTATTCTCTTTTTCTGCTACTACTCCTGTTGAAGAAGAAACTGTATCTATTGAGGATACTCCAGCTGGAGAAGAAGATGCAGTTGTTTCAACTTCATCTTATGAGACAGTTACTACAACTGAAACTCCAAATTTTTAGAGATAAAAAATAATAGAGTGTAGAAATACACTCTATTTTTATATCTATTTTCTGTTTGTATTATTTAGAATATTATCTAAATACCCCATTTATCCTTTGTATCTAGTATTCTTGCAACATTTTCATATATTTTTTCTAACATTGCAGGTTCTCTTCCTAGTCCTTTTTTCTCTATTTGAGGTATAAGTAGGTCTGATACATATACACTCTTTCTTAAATATGAGTTAATAGTTTCTTGTCCTTCAAGAGATGGATAGAATCTATCTGCCTTTTCTATTTTCTCTTGGAAATCTTTTATTGTTCTACAATTATTTTCTACAAAGAATGCTTCGACTGAGTTATAGTACTCAATTTTAACATCATCTATGTTTACACTTACATCACATGAGTCTAGTATTGGCTCTAAGAATATATAGTTTTTAGTAACCTCATACCAACCAATTAGTTCAAATGGCATATGTTTGTATTCTTTATTTCTATATACAAAATCTCCATCTTCATCTTTAGTGTATGCATTAAATTTCTTTGTGTTGTTTCTTACCCATGTGTTATGGATTTGTCTTAAAATGTAAATTACAAATTTACTAATGTCTGCTTGATCTGTAGGAAACTTAGCTCCTATTTCTTTAAATATTGGATCATCTGCTGGTCCTTCAAGTGCTGCTTTTGTAAAATCTTCTAAATCTTCTGGTGTAAGATGTAATTTTGCAGAAATTGCTTCAACAGCACTAACTAGTGAATATCTTGTACTAGTTTTGTTTTCAATCTCTCTTCTGCTACTTTCTTCTACGAACTTTCTGGCATCATTTCTTGCCATTTCATCTGTGTATCCCTCATCTTCTTTACGTGAATATACAAAGAAATACTCAGAATTCATAGCTGCCTTATAATATGGTATATTTATATCATTACTCAAAACAATCACCTCATATATAACTTTCAATAAATACATATAAATTATAACATAAAGAATTCAATTGTGAATAGAAATAACAAAAAATTATAAATAATTTTCTAATAATAAGTTATAATTAAAGAAAAAAAAGACTCCTAGCATATCTAGGAGTTGTTTTCTGGTACAGCCGACAGGATTTGAACCCGCAACCTTTTGGTTCGTAGCCAAATGCTCTATCCAGTTGAGCTACGGCTGCATACATTATGTAATTATACACTAGTTTTTAGTATTTTTCAAGAGGTTGCCTTAGTTATGTTTGTTCTCTCTTAATTTTTTAAAGAAATCTTTTAATATTTTAGAACATTCTTTACTTTCTATATATGTAAAGTTCTCTTTTATTGTGTCATTGACTATACACTCCTCACTGCCATAATATACATGTTTAATTCTTGCTTCTTTAATGACTTGTCTACACATTTTACATGGTTTTAGAGTTACATATAACTCACAATCTTCTAGTCTCCAGTTATTAATTTTTTTAGATGCTTTTTCTATTGCAAGTATTTCTGCATGAGCTGTCACTAGTTGCTTTGTTTCTTTAAGATTATGTGATTTAGCAATTATCTTGCCATCTTTTACAATTACAGCACCAACAGGTACTTCATCTATATCATATGCTTTCTTTGCTTCCTTAAAAGCTTCATTCATAAAATTCATACTTTTCACCTGTAAATATTATACTATATTGTGCAAGTTTTTGTATTTTACCTTGTTTTTGACTCAAAAAATGATATAATTAAATTATGCTTCCGTAGCTCAGTGGATAGAGCAGCGACCTCCTAAGTCGTTGGTCGGACGTTCGATTCGTCTCGGGAGCACCATACTGGCTTTTGCCAGTTTTTTTCTTGTCTTTTAATAAATACAATGCTACTAGACTATGCATATGAATTAAATCTTAAAGAATTTGTTGAAAAATTTCTTAAATCTATATAAAAGTATTGCACACACTCCAAAAAAATGATATTATACTCTCCAGCGTTGATTTATACACTCTGATGAATAATTATGAAGGAGGGATTTATTATGATAATAGTTAAAATTTGGGGACAAATTGACAGAACTATGTCTAATTTAGTAGATGTAGAACTTGCTCAATTAAAAGATGACAACGAACCCGTCATAGTACTAATTAACTCCGAAGGAGGTATTCTTTCTGACGCTATTGCAATTTGCAATTTGCTAAATGCTGTACCAAACAAAAAGATTACTATTGCTATTGGCGCTTGCGCTAGTGCAGCAGCTATGATTTTTGCTTGTGGTAAAACAAGGTATGTAGCAAAAGATGCTCAGTATATGATTCATCAACCACTTATTAATCCGGGCGATGGATATTTAAACTATACTGAAAATGGAAGAATACAAACCGGACTTAAGAAATCTTTAGCTTTGTATGAGAAGTATATTACTAAAAATACTACTATACCTAAAGAAGTCTTAGATATTGCTTTCAAGCAAGGATTGGATGTTGAAATAACTCCAAAGGATTGTATCAAATATAATATCGCAACGCATAACTTTACAACTTGGAATAAGTTGTATAAGAATGAGAATATAAATCTCGATGAAGAGAGAGTAGTAAATTTTGATATAGAGCCACAAACGACTGAAACAGAGGAAAATTAACCCTCTGTTTCTTTTTTTATAAAATAGTTTTGAATACCTTCAAATATTCCCCAAGCAAGTCTTGATTGATATTCATCTTCTTCTAGTAGTTTTGCTTCTTCTTTATTAGATAAAAAGCCACATTCTATTGTTACTGTTGGAGCTTTAACATTGTCCATAATATATATTTTACTTAGTTTTAACGGCACTCTATCGTTATGGTACTCACTAATCTCATTATTTAGTCCTTCTTGTATACATGTAGCAAGTACTTTACTATCTTCACTATTTTGTTGATAAAAAGCTTGCCATCCTCTATATTTTTCTTGTTCAAATTTATTCAAATGGATTGATATAAATATGTCTACTCCCTCAGTATTTCCAATCTTTACTCTATTTTTAATGTCACTTACTTTTTTAGATTTTATTGTTGTACACTCACTAGAATATATTCCATTTTCATCACTCCTAGTAAGAATTACTTGTGCACCACTTTCTTCTAGAAGTGCCTTAAGTTTTAATGTAATTTTTAGATTTATTGCTTCTTCAGTTGTTCCATATATCCCTACTGCCCCTTCATCTGGTTTCCCATGCCCGGCATCTAAAACTATTACTTTTGAAGTTGATGGTGTAGCATTTACTTCAGTGCTATTTTTCTTTACTGTGATCTTTTTACAGATTATATAGCTAGTTATAATAGTAACAATTAACAATATTGGAATTACAATTTTTTTATTCAAATAATCACCTAATAAATAATATGTTTAGAACCTAAAAAAAGACTTAGATTTCTCTAAGTCTAATTTTTATATACTAGCTCTAATGAGCAATAATATGTGTATTTATATAACTATCTAATGGTTCAAATTCTCCTGTTTTATTATTCTTTACTTGCAATTTCTCTACATCCAAACTATTAGGTGTTACGCTATCTACTTTTGGCATATCTACTTCTCTTAATCCAATATCTAATCCAATAATTTCATAACTTTCTTCATACTTTTTTAAATACATAAGATAAGTTTTTCCTTCTTCAATTTCACAGTCACTATCAAAACCTATCTCAATATATGTATTATTTAAATCCAAATCTAATCCTTCTTTTTGACGTAAATATGCTCTTTTTGCATTTGCTGCCTCTGGTTGTGTTGCCTCCCACTCTGCCATTGTAAATATTCCACCATTTTTAGCATATTCAACAATTTCTCCTGTTTTAAAGTTTCCGTTTAAAGAATTATCGATTACAATTTTACCTCTTGTCATACCAAATAGTCCCTCTCTTGCGGCAGCTGAATCTATTGATATAACTGATGCGATAACTATTTCATCTGCATCTTTTAGTAGTTTTTCTGGTGTATATTCTTCTGAAAGACATAGGTTAACATCACATTTTTGAACCTTTTCTTTCATTTCTTCTGTAATGTATGAACTTGTTTGATATACATTACCTTTTTGAATAGTTTCTTCTTTTCCTTGACTAAAGAAAACCACCCCAACAATTCCAATACATAGTAGTAATACACATGAAGCAATAATAATTATTTTTTTAACATGCATAAACATTCCTCCTAACAAAAACACTTGAATTTGTATCCACTAATTAGACGTGACATATTTGTGTTTTGTCACAAGAGGCATAAAAAAATCCTAAAACCGAAGTTTTAAGATTTAATTATTTTATCATTAAGTATTACTAAGTGTTCAACACTTTGAGGTAAAGATTTTATTCTATCTTTTAAAAATTCTGGCTTGAAGTTTTCAACACTATCCACATCCATCCACTTAAACTTAAGTGATACATCTCCACACTTATCTTTTTCTATTATTTCAAAGTCGTTTGTTTCAATATTTTCTTGTGGTTTTAATAGATAATAAAAACCTAATTCATGCATTTTTCCTAAGTTACCATTAAAAAAGTTTTCACAAATAAAGGTTAGTCTTTCTATATCTACTTTAATTCCTGTTTCTTCTTCAAACTCTCTTATAGCTGCATGCTTTGTATCTTCAAACATTTCAACATGGCCACCTGGTAAGCAATAAAAATTGTTGTTTGCTATTTTTACTGTTAGTACTTTGTTGTTTACAACTAATATACCAGATACTCTATATTTGAATTTATAATCTTGAATTGATAGTTTTATATCTTCTCCCATTTAACACCTACATTACACTAGAATCTACATATCTAGCTTCTTTTATTCTTATATTTACAGGTTGTGTTAGAGCTTTTAAAATATTTTCTCTTACATTACCTTTTTTAATATCTATATCATAGTCTGAAGTTTGAATGCATTGTTTAAATCTTCCACAGCTTGTTACTCTTAAGTGCATATCTTTACATACTTCACATTCGTTAATTCTGCAGTGAGAGTGGAAAAATGTTACTGCTACAAAATCTTCTTTCATTCCATGCCATTCTTTAAATTTAGGATCAAATTTTGCAGTTAATCCAAAGTCTTTTAGAATTTTTTCTTTCATTTCAAGATATTCTTTACTTGTAGTTTCAGCAATTTCTTCTGTTACTTCTTCTAGAATTTTAATTCTAATTTGGTTTTCTCTACACCAGTTAACTAAATTATATAGGTTATTATAATCTCCATCATAAACTGTTGCAATTGTTACGTTTACTCCTGAGTTTTTAACTCTTAATACGTTTTCTAAAGCTTGTTTAGAACTAATTCCTACTGGAGATTGTTTTGAAATTGGAGCATCAAAATAGTCTATTCCTACAACTACTCTGTATATCCATCCTTTTTCAATCATATACATTAGTTTTTCAATTTCAATTATGTTAGTGTTAATACCAACTTTTAGATTATACTTTTCCGCTAACATTTGAACTATTGGAATTATATCTTTATGAATTAAAGGTTCTCCACCTGTAATTCTAACTTGTTCTAATCCTAAATCATAAGAATTCTTAATTAATTCTTCTATATCATCTT
>JAEEGF011122705.1_pt1 | contig 11670 bp, 4 predicted proteins | sample 9134171 | NCBI WGS metagenome assembly JAEEGF01 (sample SAMN16246542, study PRJNA631951) | gut metagenome | biome: gut microbiome; feature: rumen; material: AP-attached | host: Bos | place: Iran: Karaj | collected 2018-10 | reverse complement strand
TAATTTCTTTACCAAACTCTTCATACGCTTACCTTAAATAGTAATATATTGAATCAGATTCTTTACACCAGTCGATTTTCATCCCACCTTCAATCGTCACTTCACCGGACACTGTAACGTCTTTGCTGGTGGCGGTTGCGCCGGAATACGAAGGAAGTGTTGCTGCCTTTGAGTCCCTGGCCTGACTGTTAATATTGGCTGCAGTTACTATTGCCCCTGCCAGCATTACCATAGCCGGAACGATTATAAGAAGGGATGACAGGGTTTCTGTCAATGTCTCACCGCGTTTTGAAAAGAGCTTATTCTTAATTTTCGCAAATCGATCCATACAACTACTCCCATCACTGATAAACTATTTTACTCACATCATTAAAATCTATTGCTATTAAAGAGCATTATTCAACATAAACGTATCTCATCTGATCCTGAGGCCAGGTGACGGAATAACAGGATACCTTCACAAGCTCCTGTTCTCCATCAGCTACAGTATCCGTAAATGCAGCTGTGATTGTATCTCCGGCTTTGGTTCCGGCGCAGATTATCTTGTCGGTCCTAACGGCTGCGCTGGCGTCCATCCTGACTACATACCTGGACTTTTCCGATCCGCCCTTTGAAACAGTTGCCGTTGTAACAGCGCTAATGGAATATGATTTATCCATTTTAAATTCTGTTGTCACAACCAATGACTCACCGGTACCCTCAATGTCGTTACTGGTAGTCAGAGTCTCCCGGATAACATTACTACCTTCAGCGAAAACTCCCTGATCCACCTTCTTGGCCATCTCGACGATCATTGTCTGCACAGCTAATGTAGCACCTGTAAGGGTCTTGCCCTTAAGGGTGGTGAAAGTCTTCTTGGAAGTTCCAGTGGTAACGCTCTTCGTAAATGCAGCTTCATCTTCAGCATTATTGTAGAACAAAAAGGTATTAGTACTGCCATCAACAGCAGAAGTCTCTTTCTGCTCAATGTACTGATAGCTCACTGTCAGGGCATCACGCTTAAGGTCAGCACCGCTTGGGGACTTGACCTTATTACCGTTCGGCAGAGTGACCTCGCCGCCATCTCCCGTAAGGGCTTCTGTAATGATCCCCGACATGGACTGTGCCAGAAGGAAAGACTGCTCGTCATACTTCTGTTTCTTTACCCTGGAGGCGGCGCTGTATGCTGCGTTGATCACCACAAAGGAGATCATTGCGGCAAACATGAAGCCCACCAGGGCAAAGACAACTGAAGCGCCCTTATTGGAATGAAGCCTTCCGGATCTTATTCTTTTTTGGTTAAAAAGAACTTTTCTCAATTGTGCATCTCCATCTTCATTGTACATTCAGGCTGGATACTTAATATGGCAATGTTACTGTGCCTGTCTTGTTACCATATTTGTCATAAAGAGTAATAACATATTCTCCGGTTGTGCCCTCGACAAAAGCGTCTGCGTCATCATTCAGCTTATCGCCATTGAGCAGCATTCCGGCTCTGTCAACAACTGTGATCTTCTGTGCGACGAGTTCTCCGCCTGAAGACGACGCTATGACAAAGAAGAATTCCTTACGATTTCCGTCTGAATCTTTTCCGCCCTCGATGATATTGGTCACTGCCAAAGCGTTAGCTCGTATATCACCGTCAGGTAATGCTGTTGCGTCCTGATTCAGCATACTTATGGTTGTATCGACAGGATACTTGAGCTGTTCATCCCAATACCATCCGGGAGCATGACTTCCGGCAAATGCGTAATAAAGCTTATTTCCGGATGGATGTGAACCATCCTTGAAGGTCAAAGCATGCATCGGATCCTTGATTGTAACCTGTACGTGAAGAATGATACTGGTCTCCTCATAACTTACTTCTGAAGAGTCCACATGTTCAACCAGCACTGTAATCGGGTAATAAGTATTCGGATCATCCTTCTTCATAGCAACAAGCTCGATCTGGAAATCATATACCCCGGGCGGAAGCTGTGAAATTCTGTCTGCCGCTGCAGCACTTGTCACAGGATCTCCGATAAACTCATATGTTTGCAGAGCCAATTCCGAAGTGCTATAAGAGTAAATCAGTGCCGGAGCATACTCTTCATCTTCCCACTTAAATGAATCCTCAGGGTAAGTAACCCAGGTTATAGGATCAAACATGTAGTAGTTGATCGAATCCGGAGTAATGACAGTACCTTCATCCAGTCTGTACCTGATAACAACCGTGCGAGGTACCGACATATTCACAGGTTTCTCCAACGTTATGTACTCACTGGTATCAGTAATAGCTTTAGCATCTTCGCTGTCTATCTGATACTGATAAACAGAGAATCCCGTAATATCGATAGGTGCTATCAGTACCTGTGAATAGGTCTCATCCGGTACCGTTGTGGATTTGATAACTATGTCTTTTGTTCCATCGAGTCCAACAGGCACTCTTATGCAATGCTTAACGGTATATGACCAGCTGGGTAATTTCTCATAGCTGAACTCAAAGGGCGGCATATCTTCCGTGAGCCTTGCTGTGATCGGGTCTGTTGTGAGAGCCATGTACTTCTTCAGGTCTTCATACTTACCTGTAATGATGGTCTCATCATCAGAGGCAACTTCATCTCCCGTCGGAGGATAAACTTTTTTATCTTCTCCCATAAGACCTGTTCTCTCGACGCTGAATATTACCTTACCTTCTGCACTCTCATCCGAGTTATCGTAGCAGATAACCTTATACTTAACCTGTCCCTCTGTCTGAACCCATTTTGCATAAAGAGTGGTGTCATCAATGACTTTAGTCTCATCTGCAACAAACGGGATTTCCAGATCGCTCATCTGCGAAGGCGTACCCTCAGCATTGTACAAATACCATCCCAGGAACTTATATTTTGCGATCAATTCGTTCTTATCATTTTTGATCACATAGTATGTGCCGTCTTCCTCTGGAACAACAGAATGATTCTTATACTCATCTCCTGTAGGACTGGGTATTGCAGGAAGATCAGCTTGTCTGATTGTAGAGCCATAGGATACGTTCTCAATCTTCATCGAGTCTACGACACTATGCGATTCGGCTGTAGGATAGAACGGGTCAAAGTTAACAGTTACCTTCTTAGGTATCCACTTTGCAAAGGCCTGCATACTGGATGAGTTCATAAGAAGTGCCTTATGTTTGCCTGTCGCATCAGTATACTCATATGTAAGAGACGTCGAAAGATTCTTGTAGGAATCAAGTATATTACCCTGTGTATCAGCAATCTGAACGTCATAATTACTGGAAGTATACCAGCCGTCAAAAATGTAATCATCTCCTAATGGATTGTCTATCTCATAGTGAGTAGTTCCCTCCTCATCTACATAGTGTGCCGGAAGTCTGGGGATTTCCTGCTTATATAGATATTCAGTAGGAACATTTGTCCTTCCGGTAGAATTAAGTGTTGCCCCCACGAAGCTTAACGAAAGAGTATCTCGTTTCAGCAGGAAAGCAATGCTATTATAATTTTTTCCTTGTTCATCAGGTAACGGATGTCCTGCATCAACAACCGTAAAGTCATTTATGTTCGGATTTGCAGAGTTATATTGAAGGTATGCATATATTTTATATCCATCAATAATATTACTATCTGTAGTATACGTTTGATATTCACTTGTTGAATACTTATAAGAACTAAGTGATGGATTATTAATATCAAACATAGTGCTTTTAGATATTGTATCTGCTGGTTTTTTCCTGGTAGCACTCCATTTTGGACCATCACTTGGTGCTTTTTCAGCATAATAGTTAAAATATCCTGTGTAAGTACGAGAAGGATAATGAGGATACAAGTTATATTCCATCGTTGCTATCAATGGCTGGAAATACAGCATCTCGGAGTCATCTGTAAAAATTACCACACCACCTGTAGAACCACCGCCGACAACATAACGGTACATTTTTGAAGGCGTTGTACTCATATACACGTACCAATCAGGTAATATGCTTGTTTCTTCGTCTGAAGAGAACACAGTAGGAGCTCCATAAAGTGCCTGATAGTAAACTCCCACTTTACACTGATGATTACTTGTAATTTCAGATGAAGTATAGCGATTATAATAATATGTATACTCCCAATAGCCTGACCAGTAGTTGCCTCTCCATCTTCTAGAAAACTCTGGCCCTCCATATGAAATACTAGTATTCGACAGCGGATTATGCGTTTCATTCACAACTTTTACATTGGCATGCGTTCCAATATTGATCCACTTTGCAGAACTTGCAGATTTGGGATTATTCAGTGCATTTGAAAGATTCCTCTTATCCTCCGGATCTGAACTGCCATAGTCAAACAGAGGACTGTTATTTTTAAAATCAGTCCACTGATCACGGACTAAATATCCTGAACTCTCACCAACACGAAAATCTTCATTGGTAAAATGGAACCTATATTCCACCTTATCACGATCATAGAACAATGCAACTACCATCGTATCATTGTAAGTAATATGAGGAGCACCTTTACTTTTAGAATTAACATAATTGGCAACATACGGATCTGTGGTACTATCCAGATTATGTTCGCTACGCTTATCAATATCTTTATTTTTCAAACTCGGTTCAAGGAAAGTTACAAGCCCCCTATCACCATTATTTACACTTGCTTCCAGTTCTGAAATCTTTATCTTTTGCTTTAACTGTCTTATAACACGTCCGTTATCATCTACAACCTGTGTTGCCTGACCATTTACAACATTACAAGTAGTTGCCCCAAAGAACTCATAGGACTTATTAGCGTCCGTCGCGTTTATATGATCATAGGGACTCTGATAATATATCTCCACCCTGAGCTTGCTGGGACTTGCTTCCCACATCGGCTCAACCACAACATTACTGCTTGGCATTTTCAGCTCTTTATTTTCATCTTTTACTTCTACGGTTTTTGTTACAGTCTTTCCCGTCGTATCTTTGTAGGTATACTTAAATCCGGTCAGAGAATATCCGCTTCGGTTAAACCTATACTTACCATCAGATGATTTCGCCCAAAGAAGCTCATGGAAGTCCTGTCCAAAATAGATTCCCTGCACATCAGGTCTGGATGTACTGTTATCATATTTTTCAAAAGGAGCATTCGGGTCCTCATCGGAGCCATTCAAATTAAACGAAACAGAATACTTGTCTCGGTCGTAATAAAGTGTAGCTATATTTGCAGCACTGGTCGGATATTTGGATGACTTAAAGTTGAAAGTAAATCCGTCAAACTTAGGAGGAGTATCAGGATTCATCAGAACTGCCAGGGTTCCTTTATTTCCAAGATCTGTAAATCCATTCTTTCCAACCTTTACCTTATACTCGGCGGCAGTACTATTGACGAAATTTCTTCCGGGCAAAGTCGTACCGTTAAAAGTATCATATCTCGATACTTCAGACACAGTTGTGGTTGAAGCAGTATTTCTGAATACCAGATACAGAGTACGGTTTGCGTTATTAGAATTATAAAGGATCACATACTCGTATGACTTGTTTGTGGCCAAAGTGATCTTGTTGCCTTCACTCGTCACCGGTGTGCATCCGTTCTTATACACATCGCTGCCGCCTGCAGCAGTTTTAACAGAAGGATCAATCCTTACAATAGAGTAAACAGGCTTTTTCTTGATATTGTCAACATACGCACTGCTTACGAGGGTTGAATAATTTGTAGCCAGATTATCAATGTCAAGAGGCACATATCCCGCCTTTGAAAAATCACGAATAGTCCTGGTAAGAGGCTTATTCTGGCTGGCTCTGAGTTCATTGAGACTCCTTAGAGCATCTGCATTATCCTTTAATAAGTCATCAGCTATATAATCCTCAATATATTCCTCATCATGTGAAAGCTTAGCGTGAGAATCACCCACTTTTTTCATTAATGCAGCATTACCGGCGTAAATAATCTTATACGCTTCTTTAGGCTCAGTGTAAGCAACCTTAGACTGATCTGCGGGCGCAATTTCATGGCCTTCATATATTTCCTTAAGAGTCTTTGTTTCTGTCTTGACATCCAGGGATGCAGGAAGCTTAAACTCACGATATGTAAGCTTTACTGTATAGGGCGCATTGTACCTGTAAACAGCGTATATCTTCTTGGTCTTGTCGCTGCCCTCTTCGAAAATGGAACTATGTGAAGCACATTTAACACCAAAAGTATTCTCGCCGGTAATAGATGTCTGAACTGCTCTTTCATCGCCCGACATAGAGCTCTTTATAGACTCAACAAGTCCATCATCAGTCTTGACAAGATAATCAAGCTTCTTGGATCTGTCGAAAGCTGTTACGCCTTTCTTGGTAGCAGTATCCGGATCAAAGTATCCCACAAACCTGAATCCGCTGAAAGTACTGTGCTTTCCTACATTGATCTGATATTCTTTGCCATCTGTAGTAGGAAATGCACTTGTTTTTCTTGCAAGCTTTGTACCCTTGCCTCCAAATCCGGAAACATCGGTCTTGAGCTTATCAAGATTCTCATCGTACATCATGTACCATATTTCAACATCATTCTTGCCGTCATTTGTAAGCCAGTCATTGTAATGCTTGAGCTGGGTGTCAGCAGCACTGCTACCGGGAACGGTAACCTTGCTGACCTGAAGTGTAGGGAACGGGTAATCCGCAAGAATGCCGTTAAAGAATGCTGTAAGCAGATAGGGATTAGTATCGCTGCCTTCTCTGACTGCCAGTTCATCACTTACCAGAGACTCGCTGCCTTTCATGTTCTCTGCAAGTTCTTTGGCTGTTACTGCCTTGATCTGGGCTGTATCTTTGAAATCCGTGCCGGTATAAACATAGTAAGCAGTACCGCTTGATGAGCCGGCTGCCACAGGGAAATAACCGTTGTGAGCAGACACATCAGGATAATTGGAAATTGTGCCGTTCACATTAAGATCATGTTCCGCATCCTGCTCTGCTGTTCCGGTAAAAGAGCATACGTTATCAAAGTTAAATACTGAGTAGGAATTATCAATCTTTGCTACAGAAACGGGCGTAAAGCCTGCAGCTTGTGAAGCTGTACTTACAAGGAATCCTGCTGTGTAGCAGTTTTCAAAAATAGATGTTGCGGCACAGTCAGCTGCAAATCCACCTACAACACTTCCTGAGATGTAATAATCTGCATAAGAGTTCTTAACAGTAAGCATTTGCTTCGAGGACGCATCTCCTACCGTTCCTACGAAGCCTCCGGCATTTGTAGTCGCATTAAGAACACCTGCTGCAAAGCTGTTCTCAACAGTCATCGCATTGGCTGACGCTCCTACCAGACCACCGGCATTATCTGTGCCGCTGATCCACTTCATTCCGGATATATCTTTGCCTTCTTTAAGATCCTCTAAGTAACTGAAAGCAAATTTATTTTTAATCTGATCATATTTCAAAACAGCATATGTAGCGTCAGCTGAAAGTCCAAATGTCAAAGCAAATTCCTTGCTTACCCTGCCTGGGCTCTCCTCACCCTCAGATGTAGTGGGCATGTAACACTCCGAATCCTTGATCGTAAGCGCGCAGTCTGCATTACCAATAAGACCACCGGCATTTCCGCTTGTGGCTTTTACTATACAACCTGCAGCTGCAGAGTCATCAACTATCTCCAGCTTGGCATTTTGGGCATTTCCAATGATACCACCGGCATTGCCGTTGGACGCGGTTATTTCTGCTCCGGAAACCTTGCTGCCGCCAAGTTTAACATCGGAAGCAGCTGCAACAGACGTTCCGATAAGACCACCTGCATTTGTAGTAGCTTTGACAATGCCTCCGAAGGTATACAGATATGTTCCTGTAAACTTTCCGGAAATCTTTCCTGCAAAAGCACCTGAAGCTGCTGCAGATGAATCATCTGCTGTACCAACCTTAGCACTGGCGAAGGCACAGTTGCTCACCTGCATTTCACCGGTAGCAGAAGCCTGCCCGATGAATCCACCAAGGAACGTATCTGTACCACCATCTACGGTCACATTATTGACGTAACAATTATCGATAGTAAGTTTCGCACCTGAAGCAACACTTTCTGCGAACATTCCGGCTGCCTCAGCTCCGGTCAAACTTGCCACCGAACTGTCAGTGATTATTACATTTTTAATGCTGATATCACTGCCAGCATAAGTAAGCTTTCCGACTATTCCGGAGAAAGCTGAAGTAGAGTCAGTTATAGTGCCCTTAAGACTCTTATTGATCTTAAGATTTTTGATAACGTGATTCTGTCCGTCATAGGATGCAAGGTAAGCAGAATCGCTGGGCTGATAAACTGTTGCTCCGCTGACATCCGGATACACTGACGCCCAGAATTTGTTGAACTTATCAAGGTCAGTTGTTCTTGAGACGCCTTCCGGAGCTGTTGCTGCAAAGTCCAGGTTCGCAATCTGAACTGCATTTAAGCCTGAAACTCTTGCCTTGCCCAGATTCTGAAGGTGTCTTCCGTATTCAATGTAGGCCTTTGTTTCAGAAGACGAATAACCGGCAAAAAGGCTGTTGTCAATGTCATAGTCCTGAACTGTAGGAACATCTATTTTGTACTTTTCTGCTGTAGCTTCAGCCCTGGGCTTGAGTTCAGCTATAAGGTAGAAGTTCTCACCGGGAGTGATTGCGGATGATACTCCATATAAAGTACAATAACCCTCTATTGACTTCTTGGTATTGCTTGTCGCGAATGCATTATTACTAGGGCTGTCGAGAAGCATATCCCATGTGGAAGTCAGAATCTTGTTACTCGTATCAAGTGTAGTTTTACAGTTATAATAACCACTGGCATCTGAATCTATACCCTTGTCTGCTAACAAACTGTTGACATATATAGGAGTGATTTTTACAGTACTATCACTCCCCTCAGCCTTAAGAGAGAGGTCTATCTGCACATTTTCAAGGAACTTAGGGATTTCAGTAGCGCTAATATCATCTTCCCAACCGACAGTAACTCTGACATGAGCATAGAGATTCTCTTCATTTACGATATCTACATCTACAGATGTATTTCCTACCTGTTTTTCTTTATTCTGCAGATCAGTAAGAGTCTCATCACCGTACCAGCCATAATGATTCTTACGTTCTGAAAAGTCATGGCTTGCTAATGCACCACTCATTGTTGACAGTGACGTGGTTCCATTTATACCACCACCAAATCCACCTAGTCCACCGCTGTTCTTGTCTGCATATAACACATTCAAAACTCTGCAGGTAGAAGCCTGATACTCGATCAGCCAGAGGTTACCATAAACTTCACCATTAACTGTGTCTTCGCCCATTATGGCATTACTTGCAGTACTGTCATCTTCACTTGTAACATACAGAACATTTTTATCGGCATATCCCGATACTACATTACCACCATGAGTTTTATCGACTGTATCCTCCAGACCATAAGCATACAGTTCGCTGAGTCTGTTCTGTGCCGCATGGAATATGGTCTCAGCAGTCTTATCCAGCTGAGTCTGTTTCATGTTCCTGTACATTGTAACAGCACTGACTCCGCCAACTGCCATCAGAATGGCAAGAAGGCCAACAACAATCATAACTTCAGCAATTGTAAAGCCCTCTCTAAGGCGTTTTCTTACAGTACCGATTCCTCTTCCTTCGTTCATAATATTCCCCTCCTGAAAGATATATTTCGACAGCTTCTTTCAGTTTATTTCTTTATTCTCCGTCCTCTTCCGACTTGGGAAGGTCCGCTATAATATCGGCGCTGTCGTTATCTGCCTCGCCGCCGTCATTACCGCCATCTGCGCCATCTCCGTCAGAACCACCGTCATCACCGGTCACCTGGTCTTCATCCGAAGGCTTTGCGGTCTCTTCTAAAACTTCCTTGTCATCATCAGAATCAGCCTTCTCATCCTGATCTGCAGGATCATTAGTACCTGCAGCTGCGTCATCGGCAGGCTTTTCTGTCTCTGACTCATCAGGAACTATTTCTTCTCCGGGAATCTCTTCCCCGTTAAGTTCCTCATTGTCGAACTCTTCTTCGCCAATGGAGTCATCTTCAGGTATGGACTCATCAGCGTCTTCGCTTACCTCAACCTCTCCGTCGTTCCAGATAGTAACCGTGTACCAATTCTCAAAGAGGTAGTAATCGCCATCGATAGCAGCTGCATCCTCTGGATCAAATACTATTTTTCCGTTTCTATCAGCGAACTTAACCTTGTCGATTTCCACATCGGCAGGGTCAAAGTCTTCCTCATCATATTTTGAGAGAAGAACGCTCTCTTCGATATCATTTTCAGCCTCGTCTTCATCCTCATCAATCTCAAAATCAGAAGCGAAGTAATAACCAAGGAAGTATCTCTTCTCTATTCCGTCCATGTCTTTTTTGTCATTGTGGACTTTCTTTTCAGTATCTTCAGGCATCTTTTCAAAGACTTCTGAGAGATTGGAAATCTCATTCATAAGCTCTGAGTCAGAATAGGTCCTGCCCTCTGAGAAATAAAGATCTGTTCCCTCATCATTTCCATCTGCAGTAAGGATATGATAGAACCTTGCAGATGACTCCACATTGCCTTCAAGCGTCTCAACGGCATCATCTATCAGATTGCCATCTGCATCGATAAATCTGATAACAGAGCCTTCCTCATCGCCGTTACGGTAAAAGCCTGCAAAGTGGCCTCTGGCAGCATTGACCTCCTCATCGTATGACAGCTGGTCCATCACTTCGTCATCCAGGCTGTTAAATGCTTCCTTCCTCTGATAATCATCATAGAGGCGGCCATCCTCAAGGTCAGAATAAAGTACCACGGAGTCAGCATCCTCGGCAGACAGAGTCACAACATAGCAGTACTCAGCTTCAGTGGTGGAATCTTTAACTGATCTCTTATACTCATCAGAAGAAAGAACTATTGCCCCATTGATATCAATAAACTGCAAGCGCCCATCCTCATTTTTGATGTAGTAGCCGGCAAACATGGGACCATCTTCATCACCTTCCTCAGGTACAAGCTCTTCCATACTCACAAGCTGCTTAAGGTTCTCATCGTAAAAGTAATTGGAATCATAGACAAAAGAGACTCTGTTGGAACCATCTGAAACAGATCCCCTCTCCAGATATCCGATATCGCCATCCTCTGAAATCGTAAAAGCAGGGAGCTCATCTATTGTGCCTGCAATCCTGGCCACATAGACAGCCGCTCCGTCAACACATAACGGGCTTATATTGATGGTCCCGTCCTCAGCCTCCAAGGCGTAGCCGGAATCTATGGTATCGTATTTAAACATGGCCGGCATAACCTCTGCCAGATTGGTGAGCTCTGTATCTCCCGATGCATCAAGATAGAGCTTATTACCGATCAGGAAGAACTCCTTCTCCTTGGCCGCCAGATTGCTGCCACCGTCCTCACCTGAATGCTCAGCTAGGAATTCCTTGACATCTTCATTGCTGGCCAAAAGATTGCCCTTTTCGTCCAGAAGCTGGATATGGGCTCCGTTTTCATCAGTGGCAAACTCGCCATCATCCTCGATCATAAGATAAGAGCTGAACTTCACAGTATCCGATGCACTTACATGGCAAACAGCCTGGGGGGAACATATCGCCACCAGGCTGCCAAGTGCAGATATTGAGACAATCTTAATAACTCTCCTCACTCCACGATTCAGGATCCTTCCTTTAGCTTTTTTCATAATAATCACCCCTCTTATAGAACAAATATTACCTGGCAAGGGATCCCGGCTCATACTCATACTCGTATGTGCCGATTACTTCCTCTTCTTCTGCGGCTGAGTCCTCCGGAAGCTCC
>JAEEGF011992716.1_pt1 | contig 11673 bp, 12 predicted proteins | sample 9134171 | NCBI WGS metagenome assembly JAEEGF01 (sample SAMN16246542, study PRJNA631951) | gut metagenome | biome: gut microbiome; feature: rumen; material: AP-attached | host: Bos | place: Iran: Karaj | collected 2018-10 | reverse complement strand
CATCGACTACAGTACCTGTAATCTTCTTCGTTGCCTGCTGAATCTCCTGAGGAGCTCCTGCGGCATTGGCATTTGACGAGTATCCAAGACCGAAAAGAGCCATGGCACCCATCAGCAGCGCTGTCTTTCTAAATTTTCGATTCATACTTAAGTATTTAATATAGATTAAATTGGTTTATAATATCTCTATTTTTGTTGGAGCATAAGCACTCCATGAGCCAACCTATTATATATAATAAGGTACGCGAGCTCTCTAGTTAGTCAAGAAGAGTTGTTCACATTCATACGTTTTGGTTTTAATATAAGTAATAAGTTATTTAATGAATAGTTTCTTCAAATTGCACCGAATCGTTTGCAAAATTAAACAATATTTTCGAAAAATAATAATTTTAAGGTCTGAAAATGCAGAAAATACTAAGAATGTTACAAAAAATAAAGGATTTGTTACATTTTACTAATAAAACTGCCTGCAAGGACAAGAAAAAAGCAGAATCAGGAGGTGATTATAAGGGAATATTAATGATAATGTCCCCTAAAAAGTAAAAATTATCCACCCAAAGGAGATACTCTTGCATAGATCTATCCTAAAAATACGTAGAATCCATGGCATAGTAAATCTATTTACCCAGGAGTAGAAAACCGAATTCTTGACAAGAATGCCCCGTCGGCAATTGATCCAACCAACCTAATAGTGAAGGTTTCCAGGACAGTTACCCATCCAGGTCGAGCAATGAGCGTTGGATCATGTGTGCCAGCCGACGTGAGGATGGCAACTACTGCCGGGTCTATTTTGCTCATTTCAATGACAGGAAAGTGGAAAAGGCCTTCCTGATGCCGCAGGAAGACCCTGAGTTTATCACTTACTTGAAGAACTATAACCGCCCAGAGTTCATGGTGGAACCTGTCAGAATCTGCGTTGACGAGTTCAGCAAAGTGTCCAATGTGAGGTTTCATCAAAAATGGCAAAAGCCGTCACCATGGTAGTTAAGTTATTGGTTTATAGATAATTAAGTGGTGACGGCTTGCCTTTTGAGCCGTCACCCAGCCGTCACCGAAGAAATCAAGCTGTTTACTGGCAGTTAGGATATAGGAAACAGTTTGTTTCCATAGGGGAAACAAGTTGTTCCCAACGTGGGAATATACTTGTTCCCAACGTGGGAACAAACTCTTCCCAAGGTGGGAACTCTGGGAAAGTAATATCCGGATGAGGCAGTGCCTGTATTTCCGCAGCGGACTACTATTTCACATTCGTATCAATGCGTTTGTCTGACATGATTTCGCGTCCAGCAGCGTCAGCATCGAAATCCACCTTCGTCTTTGTAAAGTCGGGTGTATTGAAGGAATAAACGCTTTCGTCATAATACTCCTTCGGGCAACGCTGGGGAAGCATAAAGGGCTTTGACACCTTTCCATCCTCATCAATAGAGGAGAAATAGAGTCGGGAGTATAATCCGTCATCCCGCCTGCTGGTAAAGACTATCCAGTGGGAGTTTACGCTCCAGTTATGATAACTGTCGGCCCTCGGACTGTTTGCAGCCTCCAATGGATGTGCCTCTCCAGTCTGCAAGTCAAGCAGCCACTGCTCGCTCTCGTCATGCCAGACAGAGAAATAGCCATAGTCTATCAGGGTGAACAGGATATACTTCCCATCGTATGAGGGTCGAGGCCACGTCAGGCTCTTGCCCATGGCTGCTGCATTAAAAAGCGTATCGACATGATTACCGAATGTTCCTTTTTCCGGATCAAAGGCAATCTTACAAAGATTATACCGCTCTTCTTTAAAGCGATTGGGGTCTTCTTGTTTCTTGCAGGTTATGTAATACAAAGTCTTCCCGTCAGGGGAGAAGACTGGGGAGTTCTCCGCCCATTCCTTCGTCTGAATCAGGGAGTCTGTCAGAATCTCGTGGGTAGCAGGGTGATAGACGAAGATATCCGAAGAGAGGTCGAGGACCTCAATACGCTCTTTGGCTATCGAGTGGAAGCCTTGTCGAGTCTGGTTGGTGGAGAAGGCACAGTAGTCACCAGACGGATGCCAATAGGGATAGACCATCGAGCCACCCAACAGGTCGTTCTTCGCTTTGAGCCATTCACGTTTTCCGTCTATCTGTATCATCGTAGCGCCATGAGTGCCACGTACATGGAAGACGAAGTGGCTGGGATCGGTACGATTCGACATATGACAGTTGAGGCATTGCCCTGGAGCCTGGGTGTTTTCCAATATCGCCAACTCCTCGAATGAAGACAGGTCACGCTGATAGAGTCCCATGTGGCTATATACCTCATAGCCTGGGGCAATACGACGATAGGTCACGCCCCATTCCTCCAACGGATAGGGGCTCACCAGGATTTTGAAGTCCTGGTATTGCAACCACTGCCCATCCTTACGGGCACAAACAGTCACCGTCAGTTCGCCACCTTTGTTCTGCGCTGTCAGCGTGTGCCATTCATCTATATCGAAATCAGCATATTCGCCATTGGCATGCAGTTCACCACCCTTGCTGCCAACAACCTTCACATCGACCCTGTCGATGCCTTCTCCCACAACATCGAAGTTCAACGGGGCTATTTCCACAGGTATAGTCACGTCCTTGTAGTCAGGATATATAGTAGGCTGTTGATCCACCAGCCTGACATCCACAGGTTGCGATGAACAAGCGGTCAATAGGCATAAGCCAACTGCTAACAGCCAAAAGCAAGCGATTATTCCCCTCATCTTCCACATATTATATAATACCATGCTGTATTTGTAAACAGGCTCATTTGCGGGGCATCTTTACCACCTTGGGCAAAAGCCTTGCTGAACTCACCAAAGCGCCTCATCACGATCTCATTGACAGACCCTTGTGGCGGAAGCTGATTGCGCTGAGCAAAGGCAAAGGCAATAGCCTCCTGACAACTGCGTGGGCAATAACCCAGATGCAGTTTGTCGACATACACCATATAGTTCATAAAGCGGGCGATATCGCGATCGAGCAGAGGAACAGCAAGCAGATACTGCAAGGCAAGTCCATTTCCTTTGTCCTGCATCATCAACTGTCCCAGAATATGATCTATCTCATCCTCATTAAACATGATGTCTTCCTGTAAGCGTAACTGTCGCATCCGCCCATAGACTGGATGTTCGTTGATAGCTTTCTCATTGCCCAGCAACGTCATTGTGCGCTGTGCCCATTGACGGTAGCCCAATGTCTTTTCCAGCAAACAAAGATACTTACGCGCCACCTTGTATTCGCCATTCACCAGATTAGTCTCTACAAGTCGCTTGACAGCCCTGCTGCTCTTGGTATAGTTTGGAATAGCTTCCATCGACTCGAAGGCAAAACGCTGGGCAGTATTCACCAAGCCTAACTGCCAATAGACTTCACCAGTCAACATGATGGTTGAGAAGTTACGCGTGAAAGGCGGAACCAGTCCTTGCCTCCCATTCTGATAGAAATCGAAGAGGCGTTCACCCAGCAGTCCTTTCATACCCAAAGCCAAATTGGTGGCACAGACAGTCATTGGCAAATCAGGCGTTTTCTTGTCTGCTTTGGCGATAATGGCGTTCCAATCCTGGCAACGCACCAGATAGTCGTATTCCATCACCTCATACTTGCGGGCTTCATAAAATACAGGACGAAGCATCAGGAAGGCAACCAACAGCACCAATGCAGTTCCTAAGCTCACCAGCCAACGCCGTTTGGAAACAGCAGGGAGCCAATAAGCCAATAATGGAACGATGACACCCAGCGCCATCGTGACAGACAACCACCAGCTATACACTTCAACCGAACGGTAATAGCCTAATCCATAGAACAGTCGGGACAACGGATAGGGCACCATCCGCGAACTGACGAGAATACAGCCTAAGGCATAGACAAGGGCAAGAATGCCAATACCAAGTCCTGTCCACTTGCTCGCTGATGTCTGTACCTGTCGCAACAATACCCATGCAGCAAGCATCAGCACAGCTGGCCCTGCAAGCCAGTAGAGCAGAGGAATCATGATGATGGCAAGGTAATTACGCCCTTTTCCTGCTATCTCATATAGCCACATCATCGCCAGCGTCAGGATCAGGGCGACAGGAAAAGCTAATAGTACATTCTCATCACCCTGTGTAAGCCACAACGCCATAACTGGCACGAAGCTCAAGGGGTAGTACGTTTCTGCCTGCCTGTTTATGCTCTTCATCAATCGCCATACCAGTTGCTGGATAAGCAAATAGACAACTGCAAGCACCAAGGCGCCTAACAAATGGTTGACATAAAACTGCGTCAGATACTCTCCCACATAACTGGCAAAACCACCAGGCACGGAAAGTTTCCTACACCAGTAATCGCCATCCAACAAAAACATCTGATACTGCTCCTGGAACGATAGCGCATAGGGGTAACCTACACACCAAAACAAGAACACGCCAATGCCAAGCAGCACCGAAAATTCCCAATCCAAGTATCGTGATAATATCTTCCTCATAAGTGCTGCAAAGGTATAACCTTTTCTTGTTTGCCAGAATAGGTATTGATGATTATATGGGCGGAATCAGCATCAAGCTGGGAAGTCGGGATACTGACGTATGCTTTAGTTGAATAATATTCAGGAACATGGTTCTGGTCGTGATGGAGCAACAGACGACGAGTACGCATGCCATTGGGATAAGTCAAAAGCGTATCCGTTAGGAATGCCAGTTGATGGACAGCAGACGTGTCTTCAGTCACTCCTGTCTTCAGATGAAGATAGAGATTCAGGTATTTCCCAGACTTGCTCAACCAAATGCTCTCGAACTTAACAGGATCGGTACGGAATTCCTTATCAAAATCTGACAAAGGCTTAATAGTCACACAAGGGACCTGTCCCATCGACAAGACCTCAGCAGCATACTGGCCCTGATGTTGTTCCACCTTATTATAATATAGCATACAACGGTAAATGGTATCAGCAGTCGTTATCCATTTGGCGCTGTATGGTTTCACCAACGGCAAGAGATCACCATCATCGGTTGTCATAGAAACAACTTGTTTGTTGGCATCAGTCCTTGCCTCTACAAAGTCACCCCGCATCAAGGAATACTTACCCTCACCTTTCTCATAAGTATCCTGAGTGCAGGAAGAAGTGAGAAACGTGAGGCAGCAAATGATGAGGAATGGCAGAATGCTGAAGAGTCTTTTCATTGGGCTGCTAATTGGTTTTTGACAGGATTGGCATACATCGTCAACATACGCTCACGAAGGAAAGCCTCATCCTTGTCGGGTAGTTGAATCTTAGCCATCTGCCCAGCAAGATAGTCCTCGAAGCGCCGCTTATCAGCATCGTTGTAATGGTCAGCATGCGCAGTGTTACCATTCAGTTCGTCCAAGGCGATATAGTTGCATGGATAAAGGTGGTAACCACGATGGATTTCCTTGTCCATCCGCTCCGCAAGAGCCTTATAGAAGTCAGACTTAGGGAGGTCTGCCAGTTCGCCAATCCAAGTATTAATGGGGGCTGCGGGACTGTAAACGACTCGTCCCTTATAACCGAAGATGCCAATCTTCATATTGTCAAGGTCATCTTGACGGGACTTCTTAAAGGCAGGATTATCACGCTTTTGCTGGAACTCCTGGGCCTTGAGATAATCGCAGGGATCAAACTCATAGCTGATAGTCAATGGAACGATATTCAGTTCTTTCAGGTCACCACCCATGGCAAGCATCTTCAGAACTGCATCCTGAGTACGGTCATTAGAATCCTTCGCCCTACCTTCACGCTGGGATATCCAAATGTTTTCTTTCTTCTGTGTAACGGCAAAATGGATATAGCGGCTCATCAACTGAGATGCGGAGAGTGTCTCGCGGAGGGAAAGGCCACGGCGCACAGTGAATGCCTTGTTCATACGTACCAGCCGCTTAATCCAAGGATAGATGAGCAGGTTGTCCCCAATACCAATCTCCACCGTCGTTGGATAGCCTGCGTCCACAAGCAAAACATCAAGGAAAGCGGAATCGAGCACAATGTCTCGGTGATTGCTGACAAAAGTGTAACGACACTCTGGGGAGGCAGCACCTTTGAGTATACCATCGTTGAAGACACAACCATCAGTGTGTTTACGCATGATATACTTCACGATGGGTTTCATGAAGCGTTTCTGGAAATCGAGCGGTGTCTTGACACCAACAAAAGCCAAGCGCAACAGGCCATTGCGTACCGACTTGGGTAGCCAGGGCACGAAGCCCTTTAATATGACATTAAGCTGACGATCATTCAGCAAATCGTCGAACGCCTGCCGCATCTCTTCCGGCTCATATGGCCGAATCTCGCTAAACTCCTCAGGAACCTTCATCTTCTAACACAATTACACAAACTGATTCTCAACAATATCTGCCAGCACATCTTTCATCTCTAATCCTGCAGCACGCACCTGCTGTGGAATAAAGCTGGTGGCAGTCATACCTGGCGTGGTGTTCACCTCCAACATGGAGATCTTACCTTCCTTTGAAATTATATAGTCAATGCGGATAATGCCATTGCAGTGCAGGATGTCGTAGATATGAGAGGTGATCTGGCGGACACGCTCGGTTACATCCTCAGGCAAACGGGCAGGAGTAATCTCCTGAACCTGACCGTTGTACTTGGCATCGTAATCAAAGAACTCGTTGGTGGTAACAACCTCGGTAGCAGGCAGTACAACCGACTTTTCCTTGGTCTTATAAACACCGATAGAGATCTCGGTTCCCTCGAGAAAGCTCTCAACCATAATTTCTGGGCTCTCCATCATCGCCTTACGGATGGCAGGAGCCAACTGGTCCTTGTTCTTAACCTTAGAAACACCGAACGAAGAACCGTCGGCAGCAGGCTTCACAAAGCAGGGCATACCGATACGTTCCTCAATTTCATCGTCGGACACCAGTTCCTCATAGCCTTTGCGGATCAAAAGTGAATCAGCCACACTGACTCCATAACCACGCAGATACTGGTTAAGCACGAACTTATCGAAGGTCATTGCCTCAACCAATACACTACTCGTGCTATAGGGCAGACCTATCAAGTCGAAATATCCCTGCAGGAGACCATTCTCACCTGGTGTGCCATGAATGGTGATATAGGCATAGTCGAAAAGTTGGGCTTTTCCATCTTCCACAAACGAGAAATCATTACGGTCAATGGGCGCTGTCGTGCCGTCAGGCAATTCTACATGCCAGTCCTGACCCTTAATGTCGACAATATACACATTGTAACGTTCCTTATCAAAGAAGGAATATAGTCCCTGTGCCGAGCGCAGTGATACATCGTGTTCCGATGAGTCGCCACCACAAACGATGGCAATGGTTCTCTTTAAATTTTTCATATATTATCTATTTAACTTTTTACTCTTACATAGCTTCTCCACTTGTCGATAAGCCTCGTCATATCTTCGGGCCACTCCGATGTAAAGTCCATTTGCTGTCCTGTTGTCGGATGAACGAAACCCAGCGTCTTAGCATGAAGCACCTGACGGGGACACAGTTTGAAGCAGTTTTGGATATAAGCCTTATAACTGGCCGTACGTTCACCCCGCAGGATATCTGTTCCACCATAGCGTTCATCAGCAAACAGCGGGTGTCCGATATGCTTCATGTGAGCCCTGATCTGGTGGGTACGACCAGTCTCCAGGACACATTCCACCAACGTCGTATAGCCATAGCGCTCCATCACTTTATAATGAGTGACTGCAGGCTTCCCTATCTCTGAGTCTGGTGGGAACACCTCCATCCGCAACCGATCTTTCGGATCTCGCCCGATGTTGCCTTCTATCCTACCCTTTTCTTCTACAAAGTTCCCCCACACCAAGGCATTATAGCTGCGGTGAGTAGTTTTGTTGAAAAACTGCTTGCCTAGTGACGTCTTGGCATCGGGTGTTTTAGCCACGACAAGCAGACCACTGGTATCCTTATCGATACGATGGACCAGTCCTACTTCCGGATCATTCGGGTCGTATGACTCCAGATCCTTTAGATGCCAGGCAATGGCATTGACCAGCGTTCCACTGAAGTTACCACAGCCAGGATGCACCACCATGCCTGCCGGTTTATTGATGACCATCAGGTCGTCATCTTCATAGACCACATCCAGAGGGATGTCCTCTGGTTCGATCGTTGTATCATAGTGTGGACGGTCAAGCATCAAAGTAATGACATCCCCCGCGCGTACCTTATAATTACTTTTTACTGGAGAACCATTTACCTGAATAAAACCAGCTTCTGCTGCTTTCTGAACCCTGTTACGACTGGAATGAGGCTGATGCTCGGAGATATACTTATCGATTCGGACAGGCACCTGTCCCTTGTCCACCTCCATCCGGAAGTGTTCATATAACTGGCCGTCACCTCCCGCTTCTACGGGAATGTCTTCAGTCAGCAAATCAATATCCTCCAGCTCTTCGTCTCTGATCATTCCACCAATTCCTCAAAATCGTCCACTTCGCCGCTTTGCATCATTTGATATTCAGGCTCTATATAGTCAATATTCTCCCCCGCATCATATTGTCCACTGCCAATCATCAGCGTCAACGGACTGTCAATCGATACATGATCTCCTGTAGCGACCCGACGACCCTGACAAAGGATACCATAGACCCAATCCTTCTCACCATCTACCAACTTTGGAGGGAGCAACTTAAAACCTAAAGCCATCAACTTGGCCTCGGCCTCACGATAGCTACTATTGTCCACTACATCGGGGATAGCAAAGCTCGGCGATGAAGGAGAGTTCACGGATACATATACAGTATGCCCAGCCTTCACCATTGTTCCAGGACCTGGATTCTGAGAGAGAATACAGTCGGCAGGAAGGCGCTTGTTATAGCCAGAATCACTGATGATAATATTCAGTCCTTCTGCCGTTATCTTATTATATGCTTCCGAATAGAGTATTCCCTCCACCTTGGGTACTTTTATCCCTTCCCCATGATGTGTATACCAGTCCAGTCCATACTTAACGCTGAACATCAGGGCAATCACCACCAACAACATAGCCAGCAGGTTACCTATCAGGAACTTACTGCAAAACTTGCCTAAGAAATCCTTTGCTTTCATCTTTATTATTCTAAGTTTGGATGCAAAGGTACAAAAAAAACAGAAAGAAGCAAAGATTCTTCCCTACTTCTTTCTATTTTAACCTAATTTTCTTCTTTGAACCAGACTTTACTTTCCGTGATTCTCGTCAGAAACTGTTAACTTCTTGCGACCCTTTGCACGACGTGCAGCCAGTACGCGACGACCATTCTTGGTGGCCATTCTCTCACGGAAGCCGTGCTTGTTCACGCGACGGCGATTGTGGGGTTGAAATGTTCTTTTCATTGTTTTATACTTATTTTATTTTGATGTTATTTACCGATTTGGGGTGCAAAAGTACTCATTTCTTTTGAATTACGCAAGTTTTATGCGAAATTTAGTTCAACTTTTTGCGTTTTTTTCCAAAAAAGCAGTACCTTTGCACCCGAAAACGATACAAAAGTAACATTTTAAGGTATATGATTAATTCACAAGACATTAAAAAAGGCACCGCAATCCGCATGGATGGTGGAATCTGGGTGTGCATCGATTTCCAGCACCGCAAGCCAGGTAAGGGTAACACAATTATGATCATCAAGGTAAAGAACGTTTCTGACGGACGTGTGCTGGAGCGCCGTTTCAATATCGGAGAGAAACTGGAAGATGTTGTCATCGAGCGCCGTCCTTACCAGTATCTCTATGAGGACCAGTCTGGTCGCATCTTCATGAACCAGGAGACTTTTGAGCAGATTCCCATCGACAACGAACTCGTGATCGGTCATGAGTACATGAAGGAGAGCGATATCGTAGAAGTTGTTTCTGATACTACTGACGGAACCATCCTGTATGCCGAGATGCCTGTTAAGACCGTGCTCCGCGTGACACACTCTGAACCAGGTATCAAGGGTGATACTGCAACAAACACTTTGAAGCCTGCTACTCTGGAGACCGGCGTTGAGGTGCGCGTCCCCCTGTTCATCAACGAGGGCGATCTCATTCAAGTCGACACCCGTGACGGCAGCTATCTGCAGCGCGTAAAGGAATAATGAAATACTCCATTATCGTTCCTGTCTATAATCGTCCAGACGAAGTGGACGAATTACTCGAAAGCTTATCTAATCAAACACAGAAGGATTTCGAGGTCATCATTGTGGAAGACGGATCGGTAAAAAACTGCAAGGATGTTTGCGACAAGTACGCAGACATCCTTGTTTTGCATTACTATGCCAAAAAGAACAGCGGACCTGGTCAGAGTCGCAATTATGGGGCCGAGCGTGCCATTGGCGAGTATCTTTTGATTCTCGATTCTGACGTTGTACTACCAACAGACTATATAGAGTCCATCAGCCAGTCCTTGGAAGCCAATCCCACGGAAGCCTTTGGAGGACCCGACGCTGCACATCCCTCATTCACCCCAGTACAAAAAGCTATCAGTTATTCGATGACCTCTTTTTTTACTACTGGTGGCATTCGAGGTGGAAAGGCAAAACTCGACAAATTCTATCCTCGTTCCTTCAACATGGGTATACGTCGCGATGTCTACCTTAAGCTTAGCGGATTCTCAAAGATGCGTTTTGGCGAAGATATCGACTTTTCTTATCGTATTGTGGAGGCTGGCTACCACCCGCAATTGTTTCCAAAGGCTTGGGTATGGCACAAGCGTCGCACGGACTTCCGCAAATTTTTCCGGCAAGTATATAACAGTGGCATCGCTCGCATCAACTTAGAGAAACGCCATCCCGGCACAATGAAGCTTGTCCATCTATTACCTGCAGTCTTCACCATCGGCGTGATTGGACTCGTTCTCATTTCTGCCGTCGGAAGGGCTCTAATGCATTACATTGACCGCGACCAGTTCTATTGGATGTGTTTCGCCCCATGGATACCTATTATATTATATAGCCTGCTGATTTGTGTCGATTCGACTATTAAGAATTACAGTATGAAGGTTGGCTTACTCAGCGTCCCTGCAGCCTTCGTCCAACTGATGGGCTACGGGTTTGGGTTCATTGAGTCATGGTGGAAGCGATGCGTCCTCAAACAAGACGAATTTCAAGCATTTGAGAAAACATTCTACAAATAAATAACCCTTTAAAACTAAAATTAAACACTATGGAAAAACTCAATATCAATCAATGGGCAGAAGAAGATCGCCCACGTGAGAAAATGGCAAATCTTGGAGCTGAGGCATTAAGCGATGCCGAACTATTAGCCATCCTTATCGGCAAAGGATCTCCAAAGGAAGATGCCGTAACACTAATGAAACGAGTTCTGGCAGATTGCAACAACAACCTGAACACACTAGGAAAGATGTCTATCCACGAACTTTGCCACTATAACGGTATCGGCGAGGCCAAGGCCATCAGTATCCTAGCTGCTTGCGAACTAGGCAAGCGCCGTCAATCAGGAAGTCCTGAGGAACGGCCTGACCTTGGTACTGCCACTCGCATCTACAACCATATGCATCCCAAAATGCAGGATCTTGGCGTTGAGGAGTTTTGGGTTTTGTTGATGAACCAACACCACCGGCTCATCAAGAAGGTACGCATCTCGCATGGTGGCATCACAGAGACAGCCGCGGATATTCGCGTCATCATGCGGGAGGCCGTCCTTGTTAACTGCACCATCTTAGCCGTCTGCCATAACCATCCGTCGGGTAACATTTCTCCCAGCAAGCAAGACTATG
>JAEEGF012021627.1_pt1 | contig 11674 bp, 4 predicted proteins | sample 9134171 | NCBI WGS metagenome assembly JAEEGF01 (sample SAMN16246542, study PRJNA631951) | gut metagenome | biome: gut microbiome; feature: rumen; material: AP-attached | host: Bos | place: Iran: Karaj | collected 2018-10 | reverse complement strand
AAAAATTCGACCAGGCGACCGTCAATGGTCTCGAAGGAGCCGAATCCTACGGACAAGATCTGGGCAGGATCATCGACAAGGCGAGGCAAACCGAGAAACTCATTGATCCACGGCGTGTCGCCAACACCTTCAAGCACAAATGCAAAGAGTTCATTGGCCAGGGAGAAAGTTGCAGACGACAGGCGGAAAGCTTATACGAAGCCGGACTCTATGAAGAGGCGATGCGGGTGCAGGGTTATGGAGAAGCCCTTGTCGAGGAAGGTATCCGCCAGAATGTCAAGCAGTTCAAACGTATCCTGGACCCCCGTATCCAAGCGCTTGCGACCAAAGGGGTCGGAAAGGACTACTCACTCCTTTACGAGAAGATACGCATCCTGGAAAGCCTGGGCAATCCTCCGCCCAAGGATGCCCTTCCAATCACTTTGGAAGAAGCCAGGATCGTACTGAAGGACCAATATGGTACCTCCCTGGAGAACGTCATAGAAGAGTGCGCGAACGTCATCGAGGAGATTAATCCGCTCCTTTCTTGACCATAACTCAACCTCTTTTATTATCTTTGTAAGATTGATTTTAGTTAAAAAAATGAGAAAATTCTTACTTATTTTGCTGTCGCTCGTTGTTTTATCATCGTGCGAAGTTCATCATTTGATCAATGACCCGGATTACCGCCGCCAGATGGAGAAAGACCTCCAGACCAGGCTCGACGGCGAGGGTGACCTCAAGCAGTTTTACAAAGCGGATGATCTTGTCATCACGACCGAGGAAAAAGAGGCTCTCCAGTTCCTCTATGCCTACATGCCGCTGGCTGACCTGACTGATTACACGACGGAGTACTATCTGGCGAATGTCCAGTCCTCGCTCGCCACAAGAGACGAGATGGGCTGGAACGTCCCGGAGAGGGAGTTCAGGCATTTTGTCCTTCCTATAAGGGTCAACAATGAGGACCTTGACAGCGCGAGGATCGTGTTCTCAAAAGAGATAAAGCCCAGGATCAAGGGGATGCCGATGAAAGACGCTATCCTTGAGGTCAACCACTGGTGCCACGAGAAACTCACCTACAAGCCCTCTGACGCCAGGACGCTTTCCCCTCTCTCAAGCGCGAGAAGCTCCCTGGGACGCTGCGGCGAGGAATCCACTTTCACGGTGGCCGCCCTCCGCTCGGTAGGTATTCCCGCAAGGCAGGTCTACACCCCCCGCTGGGCTCACTCAGACGACAATCACGCCTGGGTCGAGGCGTGGGCGGATGGGACATGGTACTTCCTTGGAGCCTGCGAGCCCGAGGCGGTGCTCAACCTCGGATGGTTCAACACACCGGCAAGCCGAGGCCTGCTTATGCACACGAGGGTATTCGGATGCTATGACGGACCGGAAGAGAAGGTCATGGAAGGACCTAATTATACCGAGATAAACCTGATCGACAACTACGCCAAGACCGCCAAGGTTGATTTCATAGTAAAGGACGAGAGCGGAGCCCCTGTCGACAGCGCCCTCGTGGATTTCGACATCTACAATTACGCCGAATTCTATCCCGCCCTCGCGAAATATACAGACAAGGAGGGCAGGACCTTCCTCACAGCCGGCATGGGTGACATGCTCGCATGGGCCTCAAAGGACGGGAAGTACGGCCATTCTAAGGTCTCCTTCGGAAAAGACTCCCTCGTGACGATCGTGATCACAGCCAACCATCCCGACAATTCTGAGAGTATGATGATTGTCCCGCCGGTCGGAGGAGCGAATATTCCTGAAGTCACCCCTGAACAGCGCCAGCAGAACAACGCCCGCACCGCCAAGGAAGACGAGATCCGCAAGTCCTACATGGCCACATTCGTCCAGGACGACGGAACCCCCAAGGGCAAGTTCCTTTCCAAGTCCGCCGGCAACCACGAGGTGATCGAGGGTTTCCTCGCCGACCACCCGGACCAGCGGGCTCTCGACCTGCTTGCCTCTCTCTCGGAGAAAGATCTTGTTGACGTGACAAGGGAGATCCTTGAGGACAGTTACCAGGCAAAGGATGCCATTCTTTGCCCCAGGGTGGCCAACGAGTTCCTCTCCCCTTACAAGAGTTTCTTCAACAGCGCCCTGACCGCCGACCAGAAGAAAGAGCTTTCGAACCCCGCGAACCTTGTCAAATGGGTGAAAGACAACATCACTCTTGTCAACGACACCAAGGCCTGGAGGATAACGATGTCCCCGATCGGGGTATTCAAGTCAAAGCTGGCTGATCCCCGTTCAAGGGAGATCTTCTTCGTGGCGCTTGCCAGGACCCTCGGGATCGACGCCAGGAAAGACCCCGTGACCGGAAAGGTGCAATACAACACAGGAGAATGGATCGATGTGGACTTCGAGTCCGCTAAAGAGACCGTGACCCCCAAAGGCACAGTGATTCTCAAATATGTCCCCAGCGGAAAGCTCACCAACCCGGGTTATTACAGCCATTTCACAATCAGCAAGATAGAGAATGGCCGCACCAACCTTCTCACTTTTGACGAGGGTGAGGTCGACATGGGCGGCGGAGTCAGCTGGGAGAACGTGTTCAAGAAGGGAACAACCCTTGACGCGGGAGATTACATCCTCGTGAGCGGCAATCGCCTCTCGGACGGCAGCGTGCCGGTAACCTTGAAGAAATTCTCAATCAATGAAGGCCAGACGACGACCGTTGACCTGGTCATAGAGATCCCAGACAATAAACTCAGCGTGATCGGAGAGTTCGATTCCGAGACAAGGTACTGGAAGACAGCTGGTTCCGAGCCGGTATCCATCCTCTCTTCGACCGGCCGTGGAGTCTATGTGGTCGGATTCCTTACCCCCCGCCACGAGCCTTCAGTCCACGCCGTCAACGACATAATAGCCGCCAAGGAAGGGCTACAGGCATGGGGACGTCCGATAATGCTCCTCACAAGCGAGGAAGGCTTGGGCTGGCTCAAGGAATATGCCTCCAGAATGCCATCCAACGTCCAGTACGGTATCGCTCCCAAGGAAATGCTTGAGGGCACCATGCCGAGAGTCATGATCGCCGACACCTTCAACCGGGTGTTCTTCAAGACCGAGGGTTACACCATCGGTCTCGGCGAGCAGATCCTGGGCGCGTTGGGCAAGATGTAACCCTACTTCCTCACCAGGACTATGTTTCCCCCGGCGACTTTCCAGATATTCTTCCGGAAAACGCGGTATTCCTCATAGTCCTCCTTCGGGAATTTTCCCGGGTTATGCCTAACGGAAAGTTTTATCGTGACCTCACCAGTATTTTCTGGTGAGGTCATACTGTATTCGATGTGGCCGAATTTGTTGTCGAAAACGAAATCCCGCTCACCAGACTCCACCTCATAACCATCAGGAATCTTGATGGTTATGATATCGTTATCCTCCCATCCGGTCTTGAAATAAAGGTCGTTGTTCCTGATTCTGGTCGTCCTGTCCGGATAGTTTCTGAAAGGATCCGCAGGGACAAACAGTCTCATCCCTGTCTTGCTGGCATAAGTCGAAGCGGTAGCCTCGTACGATATCGAACAATGAGGCTTCGGACCTGGAGAATCGTCGATAGACAGATTGGATATTGTTGCCATCGGTACCGTAAGTCCATTTTTGACAAGGTCTGCCCGCTTGTCGGAAGACATCTTTGCCAGCTCATGGAAAGATTCCCAGTTATAGCCGCCAACCGTCTGCTCGACAATGGCTTGAGCGCTTCCGCCAGCATTCAAGGTGACCAGCGCTCGAAGGGTGTCGGTGTTTTCCGCGCTGTCAGGCCACGGCAGTCTGGTCACGTAAGACTCCCCTTTCTTGACGATAAGGGCATGGTTGCCTGCTATACCTCCGTGGACATATCCGAGAGGCACCTCCGGATCAGTACACTCGATCCAGAGCGTATCCCCCTGGACAGGAACGGACAAGATGGCATGATTGGTGGTCGCCAGGGAAGGGAAATCCGGAACAAGAGCGTCCGCGCCCATATTGATAATCACATAATCAGAAGGAATCCCGCAACAATCCAACATGGATTTCATATACCATGACAACGCCTTGCAGTCACCAAACTTGTTCTTGAACACGAAACCCGGATCGAGCGGTCTCAATCCGCCGAGTCCAAGCTGTATGCTCACGTATCGGGTTGTCTCGCCCAGATACTTGTATATCCTTCCGATCTTTTCAAGGTCAGTGGCACAACCTTCCGTCAATGATTTTACTTTGTCCCTCAACTCATCAGGAGGCCCAGGAAGACCCGCCGACAGCGACTCTATCCAATCCCCTATGGACTTCCAGCTTTTCCCGGAACCGGTATTCCCTTCATAGGAGAACTCGGAAGAAGTGAAGAGGACAACCTTCAAACGCTCATTGGCAGGAGGGGAATTTGGTTCCGAGACCCCGGCCGGAAGGTTGCTTACGGTCCACTTGTAAATGAGTCCGTCAGAAGTCTCCGACAGTTCGGGTTCAACACCCGGCATGTTCAGGGCCTTGTATGAGAAACAGTCTGAAGAAGGCACCTTGAGGGTATATGTCGCCGATTCGAGGGAAACTCCGCTCGCGAACGGAAGTGGCTCGAAAGGAACCATTCCCAGCACGGCATCGGTGTAGGATATCTCATAAGAATATGTCACCGTGGCCGGATATGAATTGATCCCGGGAGAGAAGTAGTAGGTACCGTAACTGTCCGCGAGACCATCGGAGTACTCGGTGTATTCAAGATCGCTTCTCTTCAGTTTCCGAGGTTTCCCAGAGCCTTCGGTGACCTCTCCTGAAAAGGATTTCAGTTTGGTACGGCCATTATTGACATCACATGAGAACAAAGCGTACCTCGAATGGGCCTTGTCCGGAATCAATATGGTAAAAGAGCGAGAGTACGTGGCCCGGGTCGGGCCTCCGTATTCGAAGATGGCGTCGTTCCTCAAGAGCCTGGCTTCGGGAGGATTCTGGGCGGCAACCATCCGGACAAGGCAGACAGCCATCACTATCAGGAATACACTCTTTCTCATCTAGTTCTTTTTTATCACCACCTTCGCATTGCAAACCTCGGCGATTTTCGCGAAAAGCCTTCTCAAATCCTCATATTCCTCCGTAGTGAACATGACCTTTCCGACGTTCAGAGTAAGGCGTACGGAGAGGCTGTTGTCTGTCACTTGTGTCAGGTACCGGAACGTTATCTCTCCTCCGCAGGCAGTAGCCTTGATGTTCTGGGGAGCGTCTTCGAAAGAGTACCCTTCCGGAACCATGACCATAACCTGCATCGTGGAGTTGCCGGTCTGGTCAAACTCGACAGGAAGCTGTCGCACCTGCTGGTCAAAGGGATTCACGCTCAAAAACTGGATGACCGTTGGATTGATGTAGATATGTTCACCGGCTTTCTGGGTCTCCATTGAAAAAGACACCTTGCTGGTCACATTCATCGTGCCAACTCCTTTGAATTCAGCGTCTTCCACCTCGATCTTGTGCTCTTTCTCAATATTCTCCTCTATGTACTTTTCCTCTGATTCGGCTTTGTGGAAAGCCCTGTTGAAGGAATATGCGTCCTGGTTTGTCATAACTTCGGTATACTCCCCCTTCAGGACGCCGGAATCCTCAAGTTTGACAACAATATTCATCTGGGTATTATTCTGAACCGGGGAGGACATATCAACCCAGGCGTCGGAACCTTGGCCAAAAATCCTGGCATTCTTTACAAGGAACTCCGGGGAGAGCACATCCAGGTCGGATTCCATATCCCCAGCGTCAAGGAAATGGAATTTGCCTTCCGAGTCCTTTACCCTGACCACGAAGGTGCCGATCTGCTGGATAGTGGGAAAATAAGAAAGGCGGCCGAGGGACCTCGGGTTAAGCAGCATGATGTCCGTCTCGAAACCAGCGTCTTTCAGGGCAACTGAGAGTAGGTTATTGATGTCAGCCCTGTCGCCCGTTCCTTTCTTCAGCACGCTGGCAGGTGAGTCCGGAATCAGTCCGAGGCTACCGTCTCTCTTAACCTTGTCACGGACAAGATTCAGGATAGCCCTGATCTTGTCGACATCCGTAACATCCTCTGAGACTATGGATTTCACCTCATCCTTCAAGGGATTCCTGGCGGCCTGATAGTCTCCGAGCTTGGATTCCCGCAGAGCCTTGTTCACATCGTCCCAACTATGGGAATACCTCTGGCTTACGTGGAGATCGGCCACATGCAGCTCAATCCCGGAAACCTCCGTCTGAAGCTTCGCCCTGTAATCCTCCAGGCACCAAACCAACGGCTCGTCCTTCAACGAAGGCACATTGTCATGGTCAGCTATGACTTGTTTGACCAAGAAACGCGCGCCACCGACACTGAAGAAGCCCGGCGCGTCCTTCTTGATCACGTTTATTGGAAAGCTGCCTTGGGTGCGGACATTGAAGCCTATGAATTCCGGCAAACTAACCTCCTTGTGGGAATGCAGAACCGGATAGTCCCGCTGGATATCAAGGTCGGGAATCCTGGATAACGACGTGGTGGAGAAAGTGTATTTATACTCGATAACACTCCCCTCACGTACTTCCGGGAGAGAGAACTTGACAACAGACAAGTCGGCTGAAACCTTCTCCCTGAAAATATTCTTCTTCGACATCTCCGTCTTGACCAGCTTCCCGTCAACCATGTTGTAGGTGTTGGCCTCAACCCCCCTCACAGACTCAGACAGATCAGTGGCATTCACAAAAGGCACCTCAACATCGGCAAGTTCCACAGCGTCCTTCTTGAATATCCTAATTCTGACATACACATCATAAGAAACTTCGAACCGGCTGGAATAACTGATATTCCCGTGATCGAATATGTACAAGGCACCAGCCTCTGGCTCAATGGGACATGTTGCCATCGAAACCTCCTCTTCGGAGACCTTACCAAACTTGGGATTGAATCCTTGGGCAGATGAGGAGAACCCAAAGGCGGCAAAAGCCACCAGCATTACAAAGAGTTTTCTCATATCAGTTGTTATTTATTTATCATATATTGAAAGCCATAGAATCACCCTCGCTGAGGGAGATTTTTTTGGCGATGGGTTTGGATCTATCCTTGAGGAACAGGGAGTCGAGTCCCAAGGATCCCTTGAGGACTTCCAACCTCACCGAAGAGGATCCCACCTCGCAGATGCCGAAAGCGCTGCCGTTGCTCCAGAAATATTTCCCGGGCTTGGAGGTGAAACTCATCGTCTTGTCAACTCCCGAATAGTGGAAACCGCTCAGCGCCAGAACCGCGGCCCAACTCGCCATGGAACGGGCATAATGCTTCCCGCACTCCGGCTCGTCGAAAGGATTGCGTTTAGCCCCGTCGAAACGGTCCCTGATAGCCTTGATGCATTTCAGTCCGTCCTCGACCTGGCCCTCGTAAATCATCCCGACGGCCGCTGAATATTCAAAGCCTGTCATCGCTTCCGGGAAATACGGGAACGGGACCTCAAGCCTCCCCTTCGGCCATGACGCCATGATGAGGCCGGCCTCATGGCCCATGACATAGGAGCGCATGTTGTTGAACTTGCCGCTGAAATCAGGCACGTAATTGTATTTCATCACGCTCTGAAGGGTCTTTTGGATGTGGTCCTTATTGCCAAGATAGCCAAGGCCGCAGATATGGGCCATGTACTGTCCCACAAGCTGATCCACGAGACAACCCTTCCCGAGCTGGAAAGGAGGAATCTTGTCCGAGCCTTCGGGCAGGAAGTCGAAAGTCTCGGGGTCCGTAATTCTGTGTTCGTAATATTCCCCGTTGAAAAGGTTGGCGTCCATCCACGCGCTGCCTTTCTCGAAAAGCGTCCGGCATTTTTTGGCGAACTCCTTGTCCTTCATCGCCTTCGACATCTCTTCGGCCGCCCTCAACGCTCCCATGTACCAAAATCCCATCTGGGGGTTAGGACCGAAATAATTGACATCCATCGTGTTATGCTGTGACCCTTCCATGACTCCATCCTGGTTGCCGTCCCATCCTTTCTCCTTCCAGGCGAAAGCCAGGGCGCTCTTGCAAGCGGGCCAGTATTCCTTGAGGAAGTCATTGTCCCCGCTCAGCTGCCACTCCCTGTAAAGCTTCATTACGCAGCCCATCTGTCCGTCCGCGGCAATCTGGTTAGGATCCGGAGCGGAACCCAAGGGGAGGTTGACCCTGAAATCCATAGCCCCGTCGGGATTCATCGCATAGCGGAACTCGACATCCCGCATCGTCCTGGCCAAGTCGCCGAAAAGGAAAGCCGTGGCCACTTCATAATTCCACACATGGGTACAAGATCCAGCGCATGAGCCATAGTGGTCCATCACACCCTCCCAGCCGAGCATATGGCCGTCCTCAACCCTGAAGACTGTCTGGGAACGAAGAACCGCCAGATTGTAAAGTGCGGCCTCCTTGACGACCGCGGGATAGGAAGAAGACAGGAAGGAGTTGACAAACAATAAGGTACGTTTCTCCAGATCTCCGATCCTGGGAATAAATTCGAGGGCTGACTTCCAGGAATCCGGGTATTTGGTACTATAGTAGTTGCCCACGACTTCGCTTGACCAGGCCATGCGGTTGGGAAAGTTCCAAGTCAGGAAGAAGTTGAAGTTCCGTGTCTGACCCGGCTGCAAGACGGCTTTGACGGAAAGGGCGCCCATCGGATCCTGGTCATTGCCGACAGAATGGCGGATGCTGGCAACCGGATTTGAGATCAGGCCGTCGTCACTGAAATCATCCCAGAAGTTGAGCATCGAGTTGGACCAATTGTTGTCAGTCGTGAATGTGCGGTAGGTAACCTCGTCGGCACTGTCAGTAGAAAGGCAGAAATTGCCCCAGGCCTTATCCCCTGGATCTACGCCCTCAGTATAGAACTGGATGGCCCGTATCTGGCCGGCCTCCCTGAACTCGTTCTTGTTATGGTCAGCGCCGACAGGTATCCTGTCGCCTTTCCAATCAAGTCTGTAGTTCTGACCATCCTTGCCGATGAAGTTGCGGATGGCTCCGCTGACCGCCACCTCAAGAGCCTCTCCAGAAATATTCGTGACCTCGTACGAGAGAACGGCCAATGGGAGCCCGCTGGACTCCGAATCTCCTGGAATCAACGGATTGAAACCTTTGATCTTGACTTTGACCGGCATTTCGGAATCGCTGAGACTGACCTGCCCGAAAGGATAGGCGGCATCAAAAGAAGCCTCGTCGAAACGGGGAAGCCCGTGATGATTGACAGGACGGCCCTCATAGTGAAGATATTCCTGGGGATAGAGCGGACCAGCCAAAAGCCTCGTCGCCGACTCACCACCGCTCTTCTTTGTGAATATGGCGAAAAATGGGGCGTCATTGCCTGTCGTGACCGTGCTGTTACCTTTTCCGGGAACGTTCATGATCTCCCAGTCCCGGATTTCGCCTCGGCCTCCGAGCGACACGGTTCCTGTACCGATCCCCCCAAGAGGAAGGGCGACCCGCTGGAGATGATCCGAATCATAACTTGTCAAAACCGGCCATTCAGATGGGACCCATCCTTGTGCCGCGAGAGCAACCGGGGCCAGCAACACGGCCAGAAGCAAGGCTTTTTTTCTCATGACTGACGGAATTATTATTCTGGAAATAAAGATAATAAAAAAAAGCCGCCCAAAAAAAGGCGGCATTTTTGAACTCTTGAACCGGATTAGTCCTCGTCCTGCTCCTGGGCAGCGTACTCGGCGAGAAGCTTGGTCTGGACATCGGCAGGAACCTGCTGATACTCAGCGAACTTCATCGTGAAGGTAGCGGCGCCACCAGTGAGTGAGCTCAGAGTAGTGGAATACCTGTAGAGCTCTGCGAGAGGAACGCGGGCGTGGAGAATCGTGAATCCCTTGTCCATGTCCTGGTTCATGATCATTCCCCTACGGCCATTGAGGTCGGACATACAAGGACCGACGAACTCGTTCGGAGTCAGGATGTCGACATTGTAGATAGGCTCGAGGATCTTCGGACCGGCGTTACGGAAAGCCTCCTTGAAGGCGTTACGACCGGCGATGATGAAGGCGATTTCCTTGGAATCCACCGGGTGCATCTTACCGTCATAGACATAAACCCTGATGTCACGGGCATAGGAACCGGTGAGAGGGCCCTCGCTCATCTTGTCGTTGATACCCTTGAGGATAGCGGGCATGAATCCAAGATCGATAGCACCACCGACGACGCAGTTGATGAACTCGAGCTTGCCGCCCCACTCCAGGTCGTAAGACTCCTGGGACTTGATGTTCAGGATGGTTTCCTTACCATTGATCATGAACTTGTTGCCGGCGGGCTCACCCTCGACGTAAGGGCAGACGAGGAGATGGACCTCACCGAACTGACCGGCACCACCGGACTGCTTCTTGTGACGATACTGGGCAGTAGCGACCTTGGTGATGGTCTCACGATAAGGGACCTTCGGTGCAAGGAACTCGATATTCTGCTTGAACTCGTTGTTCATCTTCCACTTGACAAGGTTGATTGCCTGCTCGCCCTGTCCGCTGAGGATGGTCTGGCGGAGCTCCTTGGAATACTCGACATTGATGGTAGGATCCTGGGCGGCGATCTTGTTCAGAGCCTCACCGACCTTGGCCTCGTCGTTCTTGTCGACGGCCTTGACGGCGCAGCGATACCTGGCGTCAGGGAAGACCATGTGCTCGTAAGCCTCGGCTCCGGGAGCGGCGAGGGTCACATCGGTCTTTCCGCCCTTGAGCTTCATGACGCAACCGATGTCTCCGGCGGAGATTGAAGAAACCTTCTCCTTCTTGTCTCCAGCGACGGCGTAAATGGCGGAAAGGCGCTCGCCATTGCCATTCTCAGGATTGACGAGGTCAGCACCCTCCTTGAGGACACCGCTCATCACCTTGAAGTAAGACACGTCACCAAGGTGCTGCTCGACAGCGGTCTTGTAGATGAACAGGCTGACAGGGCCGGCCGGATCACACTTGACCTCACCGCCACCGATAGTCTTGTTGACCTCTCCTTCCGGTGAGGGAGCGACATTGATGACAAACTCCATAAGCCTCTTGACGCCGATGTCTTTTCTGGCGGAAAGGCAGAAGACGGGCATGATCTCCCTCTTGGCGAGACCGGCGCGCAATCCGGCGCGGACCTCGTCAATAGAAAGCTCCATTGTCTCGAAATACTTCTCCATGAGGGCGTCATCGCCTTCAGCGGCCTTCTCGACAAGCTCCATGTGCATCTCCTCAGCCTCGTCGGCGTATTGAGCGGGAATATCACTCTCCTCGAACTTGCCGTTCTCGTCGGTGAAGTGGTAGTACTTCATCGTGATGACATCCACGATGCCGTCGAAACCAAGACCGGGATTGACCGGGAACTGGGCGAAGACAACCTTCTTGCCGAAAGCCTCCTTGAGGGTGTCACGTGTGTGCTCCCAATTGGCCTTCTCGGTGTCAAGCTGGTTGACGGCCACGATCATAGGCTTTTCATACTGATCGGCGTAACGGGCGAAAATCTCAGTACCGACCTCGACTCCCTGAGCGCCGTTGACGGTCAGGATAGCGGACTCGCAGACTTTGAACGCGGAGATCGCGCCACCGCAGAAGTCATCGGAACCAGGAGCGTCGATGATATTGAACTTGGTGTTCATGAACTCGGCATAAAGCGGAGTAGCATAGACCGACTTCTGGTTTGTCTGCTCGAATTCGGTGTTGTCGGAAACAGTGTTCTTCCCTTCCACCGTACCCCTGCGGTCGACCACTTTACCCTCGAAGAGCATGGCCTCGGACAACGTGGTCTTACCGG
>JAEEGF011639066.1_pt1 | contig 11674 bp, 21 predicted proteins | sample 9134171 | NCBI WGS metagenome assembly JAEEGF01 (sample SAMN16246542, study PRJNA631951) | gut metagenome | biome: gut microbiome; feature: rumen; material: AP-attached | host: Bos | place: Iran: Karaj | collected 2018-10 | reverse complement strand
AAGCTGCCTCTGCTCTTCTGTAATCTCTGGAGCTGTCCGCTCCCATCCGTCTTGTGTCATTCTTAATTTTCGGATAAATTGAGATGTTCTATAACCTTTTTTGCCGTCTCTTCGTCGAGTCCTGTCCGTTCATCCACCTTGAACAGGAACGGCAGCTGCTCTTCCCTGAAGAACTCCTGAAAAGGACAGTCATCGATGATGGCATAGCGGACTGCGCCCGGATTTGCGTCAAGCCACGCATCAATCTCATTCCCTCGATGGATGGGGTCAATGTCTGGTGTCACACCGATTACCTTACCAGGCAGATGACGGGCATCCCACATCTTCTGCAGACCTTCCAGTCCGAGTCTCATCTTCCACGTCGATGGTATCACTATGTCGGCATCGGTACTGTCGATGATCCGGCGCAGGTTCTCCACACATACAGGGTCAAATCTTGCCCCATACTCATCTACATGGAGTTGTACGCCATCGTCCAGCAGCTGCATCTGATATCTATCTGTCACCAGTACGCCGTCAAAATCGAGGAATATCACTTTCTTCATAATTCTGGTTCAATATCGCCGCCCCTCGCCATATACTGATGAACGGTCTCAAAATAAAACTTATATTCTCCAACCTTCCGGCATATATTCCTGAAGTCTTGTTTGTCTTCGTCAGTAAGCGACGGCCAGACTTTCTTCAGACGGAACATGTCGAGGTTCAGGGAGCCTTTATCCCTGTGACATTCTTCACAGCAGGGCATCAGATTACGGAAGCTCTTAACGCCTCTCGGGTCTATCTTAGCCGTAATCAGTGTGTCAGCGTTCAGTTCCTTTCCGCAGTAGCCACAATGACCGGCGCATCTGGTGTAGACTTTATATCGTTGGTTGGAATACTTATTCATGTCACTTTGATTTTGTAACGTTATCATACGGATAAATATCCCACTCCTGCAGGGCTTCATCAGGATTGCAGCCGTGCTTCATGACCTCAGTCACTTCACTCTCCAGACCGAAGTCTTTGGCAATGGCCAGTGCTTCGTCTCTCGTGAATCTTGATGGCTCTGGGTGGTGTCGGTACCACCATCTCCAGAATAATGTGATTAACCTTTTCATGGTTTCTTCATTTTGACAATCATTGTTTCCGGATCAGGATCCTTAGCACAGGCCTCGAAATATTCTGTACTCAGCGGTTTCAGTCCAGCTTTGATACGCCATCCGTCTATCTCCTTGATGAGTTCAGCGACAATAGTAAGAAGCCCGTCCTTTTGTTCGGTACGCATCTTGATGATTTGTTGCTGAAGATCAACAGTAGCCTTCAGGTCTTCAATCAGCTTGTCTTGAACTTTATCTTTCTCTTTGAGAGCCCTGATGATGCGCTGCTCTTCAGTCTCTTGATAACTGTTGATGCTTACTTCCATAATCAATTGTTGTTAATCTCAATACCTTCCATGCGGAGGTATTTATATACTGTATTCCTGGACCGAATGCCAGTAGTCCGCATGATGGCCGACACGCTGTTACCATTCTTGAATAGTTGTGCGCACATCGATGCGCGTTCCGGCTTCGGTTGCTTCGGCCTGCCGAACTTCACACCTTTTTTCTTGGCCTCTCTCCTACCCTCTTCGGTACGCTCCTTTATCAAGTCGCGTTCAAACTCGGCAAGGCTGGCGAAGATGTGAAGGGTCAGCTTTCCAGTGGTGCTTCCAGTGTCGATATTATCCCGGAGTGATACCAGGCTAATATTTCTCTTCTGAAGCTGCTCGATGATATCAAGCAGATCCTTCAGGGAACGGCCCAGACGGTCAAGTTTATAGATGACAAGGGTGTCACCTTCACGGAGGAACTGGAGGGCTGCTTGCAGTTCTGCCCTCTCCCCTACTCCGCTGACCTTCTCGGCGTAGATCTTCTCACATCCGGCATCGGTAAGCGCAGTCTGCTGCACGTCGAGGTGCTGGCCGGAGGAACTGACACGGGCATAGCCAATTTTCATAACTAATCGTCGTTATCGTCAATTATCGTATATACGCTCATGAAGTCATCGCCTTCCTGATGGGCGTTCTTGAATGTCACAGCATCATCCAAATTGTCAGGGCCGAAAAACTTGGCTCCTTCTAATTCGATATCGCCACAGCCGCCGTTTGCAACCAGGAATCCCATCGTCTTATAGGTGCCAGCATTTCGTGGAGTAATTCTTGCATAAACCAGCGGTTCAAGAACGTTGAAGTCCTGTGCCATCAACCACAGGAACATCTGGGTATTATTACAAATGGAAGTCCTGTCCGACATTCTTGAATACGGTTCACGGAACGATGCCCAGTAAGAAAGATTGCCATAGTCGAAGTGTAAGGTTGCGGAAGATTCCAATCCGTCCGACAGTCTTTTCTGTCCGTAGCGTATTGTAATAGAATCCTTGAACATTGTTCTGTTTATCCGAGTGATTTTTGGTTCACCCCAAAACTCCTTTGCCCCGTATAAGTGGGAAATGTTCAGAATCATTGCCAATTCGTCATCGGTAATATCCTTCAGATGTCTTGTGCCTGTCGTTATCATGTCAATGTATATTTAAATCCTACTTCGTTGAAACGTCGTTTTTATACACTTGTGCAAGTCCTGGATCCCGCTGTTCCGGGCGCAGTCCGCACTGTTCACTCTATTCCTAACTTTTGTGGACAGGCAAACGTTCCTCTTTTCTAATCTGAACGATGACCTCATCTCCCACGTTGAGACTCTTAGGAATAGACATCACAATATCCTTATAGCCGTGAGTAAGCTCGTCGCAGACAACTAACCCTTCTACGGTCTCACCCTGTTCGTCTATCGGCTCTGGCAGTAAGTCTACTTGATACCAGCAGAAACGCCTACCGTCTCGGGCAATAATGCCCTCTTCTGCCAAATCAAAGACTTCTCCCGTGTCTCTGTGTCTCGCTTTCATACGCCGTCCTCCCTTGGTAATTCTATTTCTGCCCAATATGTAAAGTATGGCCGCTGTTCCTTCCCTTTTCCTTTATACAAAGGAATCACCTTTCCTAAGTCAGATGCAGGGTGCCAGCCTTTCTTTGACCAATCACCATTTGAATATTTTGCAATCTGTGGCAAACATCTGCAGCCAGGATATACAAAAACGTATTCACTTTCACCTGTTCTTTGGTCAACAGGAGGAAACTGCTCAGATGTTTTAATCCACTTCATAACATTTATTGATTACTGATAGCCTGCACCAGCGCATCGACCATCGGGTTATTCTCCTTGCCGGTAATGTTCAGGGCCTCGCCTTCTGCAGCCTCGAAGGTAACACTGGGTGCTGCACCGGCGGCAGCAGCTTCCTCCAGAAAGGCTAACGTCTCTTCCTGGCTCTTACCGTGACCGATGAATGCTGACATGATACATGCCATCACATCGGTCTTAATGCCTTTGTCACGGAGCTGTTGGAGGTCACCTTTGTCCGGCTTGATAGTCGCTCTATGGTACTTGATAACCATCTGACCGCCTACCTCATTCCAGAGATCGAGCATTTCCATCTTGTAAGGATCTTGTGTCTTATTCTTCTTTGCCATAATAATTACTATAATTCTTTCAGTTTCCCTTCGTTCTCGTCGAGGAAGGCCACGACAATAGCAGACACGAGCGTCCTGATGGGAATATTCCTCTTTGCTGTTGCCCGGAAGTCATCGAGGCGTTTCTTTACGTCGCTGGGAAGCCAGACGGCAGATCCTTGCTCTTTTACACCTGTGTACTTGATCATGTTCTCAAGGAACTTGTTCCACAGTTCACCGTCTGATACTGTTTGCTCCTGGACAGGGCTTGTCTGCTCTTGTTCAGGCATGACCACTGCTGGCTTACTGGCGTTCTGAGCGTCATGCAGCATGTCAAGCATTTTTATTCCCTTCGGAGCTACTGGCTCCCTTTTCTTATTATCTGCCATAATATCTATTATTTACTTATTATATACTGATTATATATTCAACTCTTTAATGATACCCTCGAAGGTAGCCCGAAGAATCTCTCTCTGTGATGGTGTAATGTCGTAGGTATCGATGCGCTTCAAGTTCGCACGTTGTGGAACCTTCGGCATTACCTTACCAACCATTCCGTACATGCTTGCGCACTGTTTCCACATCGAGACCTCTGCTGCAGTGCCAAAGGAGGACTGGAGTTTGTTCGGTACGAAGATGTATTTTGCTGAGCCGCCCACCTTCTGCTTGATGGTGTTCAACAGGTTCACAAAGTCCGTCGTAGCCTCCAGACAGATATCCTCATACTCGAATGGAATGATAATGGCATCTGCTTGGGTAAATACCGGCAGTAGTCCGTCATCCCTTACATTACCAGGACAGTCTATGATGACAGTGCCATCAATCTGCCTGGCGTTGGCCATCAGCCTTTGCATGTAGTCAACATCCTGTATTCCCACATGCTGCACTTCATAGGGAGGTTCCTCGCCGAAGAACTCCACATCCTTTTCTCTTTTAGTGGTTACTGACCGCTGATCGTCAGCATCGAGCAGTACCACACCCTTTTTCTTCCAAGCCAGGTAGTCGGCGAAGAGAATACACAGAGTGGTCTTCCCTACCCCGCCCTTCTGGTTGGCAAATGCAATAATCTTATTCATACTTATCTTTGCTGGTTACTTATCCATAAACTTCACGACTGGTACGGTTCTATCAAGGCCACCTCCAGATGTATATTTGAATATTCCAACTTGTCTGGCTACCTTTCCTGAAGGAACCTTCACTATTTCGTGGTCGTAATAGTATTTTCCTTCGTCATTGACAAGGAGAAATGTTGTCATGTATTCTTTCTCTCCGTCGGCGAGCGCAGCACCTTGTTCAAGTGCCTGGATAACTTTAAAGGATTTCTCTGTTATCACATCGCCCGGTTGTTCAAACATCGTCAGGCCGCTATCCTCTTTTACACTTGTTTCCTTCTGGGAAGAAAACATAAAAGCAAACAGGAAGGTAAGCAGGACTCCCGTCACTACTCCACCAAGAAATATCAATCCTTTTTTCATATTATATACCCTTTATATAATTATTATATATTAACTATATGCTTAAATATTCTGGAATAGATTCCCTTCCTTTGGGGTCTGGGCTATCTGCCTGTTCAGGCTGACTGCCCGCCCATCAGCTGCACCGAGGTTATAAGCATCGCCGTAGATCTTGCGTGTCCTGATACGGGGTTTCTTATCGTTCATGGTGAAGTTTTCCTTCACGTATTCGTCTATTGCCTCTTGATGACATACCACCAGTGCCGTCTCTGCAGACGTTGGCTTCAAGCTGTCGTAGTTCTCCTGTAAACCTACGGGTACACCTTCCAGATAGGAACGGAAGAACTTGTTCTCTACCGTCTTGTCGGCGAAGAACAGATAGTCCAGGTTATACCCCTGCGCCGTCCATTCCGCACACTTCCTTTCCCAATGCTCCTTTGCCAGTCTGCGGAACACCTTCACCAGATAATTGTAGAACTCCTGAACGATGGCCACGTTATCCTCAGTACCAATGACGAACATCTTACCACTTACCCTCTTATATGCCGAACAGAGGTTGTTACTGGCTATAACTCCGAGTAACTGAAATTTCCAGTGGTTCCCGTAACGGTCACTCCCTGCCAGTTCGTCAGATTTCGTCATGGTCAGCTTCTGTTCGCCATCAGAGGTGTCGATGTCGCTCATGGATAGGTTGTACTCCATTAACAGTTTCTTCACCATCTTAGCGGCTTGAAATGCCTCGCCGGTACTGCCGATGCTCTCAGCACCATACTGGAGCTTCAGCAGTTTTTGAATCTTCTGGATAACGTTCTCTTTCTCCATATTTTACTATTTATCAAAGTTCAACGCTTCTTCGATAGTTCCCACCACAGAGGCGATTTTCAGGTAGAGGTCATCGTAACTGTTAGTGCCGTCTGCCCTCTTCTGTTTCTCCAGATACTTGCCGAACCGTACAAGCCTTGCCTGTACCTTCTCTAAGTTCTTTAATTCGCCTGTGACTGTCATATTTATATACTCCTTATATATTCGCTATATAATTACTATTTCTCAACTTCAAAGGTTTTTACTTCCCAGACTTTGGATGTTATCATACCTTGATAAAAAGCCTTCTTTTCGTGGGCTTTCTTTTCGTCGAAATATACATGTCGGACAATATAACCGTTTCCCGTGTGTTCCACCACACAATAAATTTTATCTGCCATACTATTATTATATACTGATTATATACTCGTTATATACTACTCTGTACTGTTACGCTATTTATGAATGGCGAATAGACGTTTGACACGTCACCATGAGGGAACTGTTTCAGATACTCTTGTATCTCGTCGAACTCTTCCTGTTCCAGAAGGCGGTGAATAAACCACACCTCTTCATCCGGCTTGCGGAAGTTGTTCATGCTTTCACACATCATGTCAGCCCCTTCCTGGTCTTCTCCGAAGTCCTGGACGAACTTACAAAAGTAGCATTCACTATGCTTGTTCGGGTGAGTGATCTCGAATATGCAATGATGCTTGGTGCCGGAAAACACCTGTTCCTTCACCTCTTCCTCCTTCTGAATGAAGTCGTTGATCATTCCCATGTCTGTTGCCATAATCAATCCTCCTTAACCATTAAGTGCTCCATTCCGTATTTCTTCATCCATTCATTGTAGTGCTTGATGGCTGCTTCCCCATGGAGACCCAGACGCTGGCGTTCCTCCAGTTCGGCACGGTAAACCTGACCTTCACGACGGATATTCTCACCGATGGTCTCCATCTGGCTCTCGATCTCCTGTAATCTGTCTACTGTCTGCTTCATAATTGTATCTTCGTTTATCTGGGTACAAAGATACAAAAAATATCTGAATAATATATAATCCTTTAACAATAATTATATATTTATTATTAGTTCATTATATAATGAGTATATAATTAGTATATTTTTCGCCATAATCACTTTCGACTGGCTGGATCTTCTTTCTTTTTGGTGTCACTCAACCTTTTTCTTTTCAAGGTCGAACCTTACAACACGGAAGGGTAGGGGCTTCAGTCTGGCCAAATCTATCATGTTCTGTGTCCCTCTCGATTTGCCATCCCAGAAGGCTATCAGAGCATCGGCCACCTTAGCCATCTGTGCGTTCCTGATAGGGCCTGCAGCCTTGCCGTCACGATTCCAATCGGCAGGGTATTTCTCAACGGCATACCCTCGTTCATGGGCGTACCTCTCTCCGAGTGTGTCAGCACCTCTGGCCGCTCCACTAATGATGACAATTTGATGTGTAGCCACCTTTTGGCTAAGTAGCCTGTCACAGTGTTTACACAGCATAACGTAATCGTCGAAATCTCTGGATCCGGCGATTATGACACGGTAGAGTGGGGTAGAGGTAACGGACTCCATTATATCTATGATTTATTATATATCTATTATATATTGAGTATATAATTATTATATTCTACCCTATTCCCAACTTTCCCATTCTCATGATGATGGAAGTCTGGCTCCTTCCCATCTTCTGGGAAATCTGCTTGATGGTCTTACCCTCACTATGCAGAGTCAACAAGAACTGGTCTTCTGCTCGTGACCAGCGCTTGTTGGCGTTTGGGTGTAGTGTCTGGCTCTCTTCATTCACCTTTTCTGGGTTCAAAAACTCATCGACGAACACGGAAGGATATCGCCTGTCATACATGACAATCGTCTTTTTCTTGGCTCTCGTAATAGCCACGTAGAAAAGCCTTCGTTCCTCTCCATGAGGATATTTGTCACTCTTTGTCAGAACCACATCGAGGACAGGATCATCACTGACCATCGACGGGAACCCATACACGTCCCTGTTGCACTGGAGGATGATTACATAGTCTGCCTCCAGTCCTTTTGACTTGTGCGCCGTCAGAAACTCAATCTTCCTGCCGCCAATGACATAGAAGAACTTCCCGGCCTCCTTGATGCTCTGATACATGAAGGAAAGATAATAGTCATCGAAGGAATACCGGCCCAGCAGAAATATGGATTTGTCTGCAGGGATGGATGCCACCAGCTGGCCGATGGTGTTGCAATACTCGTTCCTGTCGTATGGTTGGAACAGCAGTTCTGTTTTTGCCTGTCCATTGAACGGATGAATACTTTTCCTTATCTGGACTGCGTTCTTCTGGATGAACCAGGAGGAATAGCCCACCAACGGCTCACCGAACCTGTAGGTGGTCTCTATCTTGTTCATATCCGTTGGCCCGAAGAACTCTTCAAAACTATTGAACAGTGCCATATCGCTGCCGGAGAATCTGTAGATACTCTGCCAGTCATCACCAACGCAATACAACTTTGCCGGTGGGTTGGCAGCCCTGAGTGCAAGCAGGAACTGGTAGCGGTCAACACTGATATCCTGAAATTCATCGACAATGATATAGTCATATCGGACAGGACGGTGTTGCCTGCACAACTCAGTGGCCATCAGGATAGCATCGGTAAAGTCAATCTGACCTCGCTTGTGAAGTTCTGCCTGGTAATTGTCATATACTGGCTTGAAGATGTTCCTGATGATGAAGTCCGTCCTTTCGTCCTCATTCTTCGCCAGTATGGAACTTAGGGACTTACAACTGGACTTCAACAGGGTAGCGAAGGTAACGGCCAAGCGGATAAAGGCTTTCTCTCGCTTGCTACCTTCCGGCAAAACCATTGCATATAACTCTTCCATGGTTTTCTCCTGACACTTCACACCAGCATCGGTAAGCATCTTCCTTAATCTCTCCTTGATGTCGAAATAATTGAAGTCTGCGCTGCTGGTGTAGAGTAGGGTAGTACCGTACTTCTCATGGAGGTATTTCTTCCAGGTGATGCCGTCATTATATTGCTGGTTCGCCTCTTCATAGGTGATTCCTTTCTCGGTGGCAAACCACGTCGGTACCAGACTGTGCTCATCAACGGCAAAGTGCTCCAGATAGATTCGTTTCAACTGGCCGTGACTCTCATAGTAGATCGAGAAGTCCGGCTTGTACTGTGAATGTGTCTCGTCGGCCACCCGGTGCTCATACTGTTCCTCATAGCGGAACATCACACCAAGGCTGGACAGGACGAAACAAAGTTTCTGTTCCTGCAGACTCTTCACATAGACATCGTTGCCGTCCATGTCGGGAAGCATGGCCTTCAGTCTGGTGACCTTCTGAGCGGCAAGATCCTGACGGCGTTCGTTCTTGCGCTTTTCCCAGTCCGCTTCATCATCCTGAAAGTCGATGAAGTAACGGAATACGCTTTTACGAAACTCTTCCATCTTCAGCAGCTGACGGTAGATACTGACAAATAGCGCGTCGGTATTCTCGCATATCGACGGCTTTTGCTTCGTAATCTGGCCTATCAAATCAAGGGCCAGCTTATGGAAAGTATAACCGCGCAGTCCGGGAATACCCATCCTGTCCGTCAGTTCTGCAGCAGCTTTGTTGGTGTAACTGATAAGAAGGATCCTCTCAGGTTCCACCTTCCTGATATCGGTGAGGTACTTCACCTTGCCGACGATGGAGGATGTCTTACCGCTGCCTGCGCTGCTGACCACGAGGCAGTTGTTTTCCTCGGAAACGATGGAGCGTCTCTGCTGGCCGTCCAGCGGATAAGTCAGGCAATGGTCAAAGAAATCCCTGTTCCGGTCGAGCCTGTCCTTTATGACCGCCTCATTGTGCCGTCTTACGAGGTCATGGATGGAGCCATAGTCCGATATCAGTTTCTCCAGCCTGTCTGACGGTGATATCTGGAAGGCTTCAAGCCTGCGTCTCAATGAATAGGCCTCATTGAAAACATCCGAAAAGCGTCCAGTGAATGTCTCTTCGTCAGAACCGGACACATAACGGTCATTGAACAGGCCTTCAAGGGCATCCTCGATGTCGGCGAACTTCCGGGCATTCTCCTGACTGGCACTGTCCCGTGCCATGTCATAGCTGCTGCGGACAGGAAGGGTCAGTGTCCGGGTTATCTCATCATCGAAGCCGTCCGACTCTGACTTGAGCCGGCTCCTCATCATCAGGAAGATGGCAACTCCCGCAATGACCAGGACTGCTGCTATGATGATATACAAGGTCATTCTTACTTCATGTCAGATAAAACCACAAAACCTCAAAATATCATATACATTGAAGACAGACCAGCCTATAAGCGAATGGAGAGGGTAGTATAACAAAGCCAGAATAGTTATACTGCAGATGATGTCATACAGGCTTACAGAGACAGACACTTTACCCAGATTGAGGGTGACGGCTGTTTCCCTGAGCGAATCATTGAACAGCAAGGATAGTATGAGTGCCATGATCCATGTTACGGCAATTGTGGGTACTATTGCCAAAAGGAAGTAGAGAAGGCATAACACAATATGGATGAGTGTACTCCAGAAGCCGTCTGCATCCCTGATAATTCCCATCGTGGCAGTCACAAGGTTTACTGCATATAGTATTACTGTGCAAATCTCAACACTTCTCGGAGCCTTGTTGATGGATTCTTCATCATTTCTATACTGCTGATTCATAATGTTGCCTATATTTTGTTGCAAAGGTACGAATATTCTTTCATATACTTGCTATTGTCAGCCGTTTTTCGTAAATTTGCACCCAAAATAAAGGGTATTTAACAAGATGTTAATTTTCGGGTATGGCAACAATTACTTATCGGCATTTCAATGATGACGGGTGGATTGATGAGGACGGCTACTCTTCTCCCACCCTGGCTTATATGCTTCTTGAAGAAAACGGGGTGACATTTGCATACAGACCCACGTTCAAGACCTATTGCCAAGCGATTGATATAGAGGATGGCGTGGAGGAAGTGGTAATTCCAGACGAAATAGAAATCAGTGGTGTAGGGAAATGTATAGTTAAAGAATGCTGGACCGCCATTCGCAGCACAGATAAGCTGCGAAAGATAAAGCAGCTGACTATTGGAAAGAACGTCTCAAAAATAGGGTTCTGGCAATATGATCAATTGGAGCGTCTGACTATTCCTGAAAGCCTGAGAAGCAGCATAGACACTTTTATCGAACAGTCTCCAGAACTTGTCAGTATCACCGTGAAAGGGGATGGAAAAGATGAGCATATTACTCCCGGAAAAATAAGGATGATAGAGGCAGACAATATAGTTAAGCGTCAAAAGGAAGAAAAGGAGAAAGAAAGAATACAAAAAGAGAAGGAACATGAGAGAAAATATAAGGATTTCAGTTCTTATCTGAAATATGAGCCGGAAAAGACTCCCTGGTATCAATTAATAATATGTGCCATTCCATACTTGATTGTAGCAATCCGATCTTTTTCAATAGTCGATGGCTTTTGGGATATCATCCCTTTGGGAGTTCTTCTTTTTGGTTTTCTTATTGGTTGGGGAATTGCGGTATTCCTTTCTCTTTATGCTAAATATATCAGCGAAGATAATATTCTTGTGTCTGTTTTCTGTCCCATAATTACAGTTCCATTAAGTTGGATAATACTCTTTATAGGCGTAAACATATTGACCCTATTCACATCATGTAGCCTTTTGGGGATAATGGATCCAAGATTTCTGTAATAGTCTTGCTATTGTCAGCCGTTTTTCGTAAATTTGCAACCAAATTTGAATCACAATGGAAGAAAACAAGCAAATAGACGGAGCAGAGTATATCAGCCTCGATGAGATCAGGCACCTGAAGCTGCCCTATTTTGAAGGACTGGCCGCAGGCTTCCCTTCACCGGCAGGAGACTATACGCACGAGAAGCTCGAC
>JAEEGF010599353.1_pt1 | contig 11675 bp, 6 predicted proteins | sample 9134171 | NCBI WGS metagenome assembly JAEEGF01 (sample SAMN16246542, study PRJNA631951) | gut metagenome | biome: gut microbiome; feature: rumen; material: AP-attached | host: Bos | place: Iran: Karaj | collected 2018-10 | reverse complement strand
TACACGTCAGAAACCCCACACCCCCGCCCGACCGCTTTCCAAAAGCATCCAGTTTGTCAAACGTAAGCTCCGGCGCCTCAAACGATGCAAGATGCCGGTTCATTATCGCAATAACCTCCTCTATTGAAGGCACCTTCTTCAAAAACGCCAGCGTGATGTGATAGTTCCCGTTCTGCCACCTGACCGGCACAAAGCCCTCCTCCATCGTCTGCATCAGCTCTCCCAGCCACCTGGCCGACTTCCTGACGGGCACCTCTATTTCTATATACGTCTCGTCACTGCCACGTTTCTTATGTCCATTCCCGTTCATACTTCTATTGTTATTCATTTTCCTCAGCGATGATTAGACTACTGCCCTTTATCAGCAAACTCCAAGATATACTTTTGGAAGATCGGATACATTTTATCTGAAGCCGATTTCAAAAACTCAAAGACTTCCATTTTGTTTTCGGACTCAAGAGCAGGAATCATTAATTCGTCTTTTATTCTACTGATCCTTTTATCAGGAAAACGATCCCATGAAAGAGGTTTCCCATACTCGTTTTCTATGACTGCCTTCTTGTTAAAGACATAATCAAAGAGCCTTTTGTTTAATTCAATATCATCAGTATTAAAAAGCACCTCCATCCTTGAAAAATTGAAACCTATAACAGCATTGAGTTCGATTCTTCCAAAAGGAGATTTTACTATCTTACTAATTCCTTGAGATATAACGGGAACATCTTTTACAAAGAGACCGTTGTTTTCCTTGCTGTACTTAATGAATTCTGCCCAGAATTGTTTTCTCAGTTCATGACGAGGCTGGGAATCAACTACATCATCTTGAACTTCATGCGCCGCTCTCACCTCCTTTTTAGACACTAACCCAAAAGACAGATCATCCTCATCAATTCCGTACAATCTGAATAGATTCTTTAGAATTGCCATCTTGTTCCAAGTACTACTATGCGAAGGGCAATAGTATAGCCCCTCAGCAAGTTTCTTGTAATTTTTACTAACAGGTGTTTGTTCAAACCAAACATTCTTTTTACTGGAGGCCTCTTGATAGAGTAGCTTTGGGTTTATAGATAATAGCTTGTTGACAATCTCCCACATAGCCTCGGTCCAATTACCAACATTTTGCTTTTCGCCTCTAAACATGAAATACTGAACAAGACGTCCAACAGGAACACTATTGTCTTCCGACAGGAAAAAGACATCTTCTTCTTTTTCTTCAGGGATGAAGTTTGTTTCTGGATAACTCCAAATATTTAATGCCATCTTTGACAACTTTCCTTTTCTAAGCTCAAGTTCTTCTTCTCCCCATTTATCGAATTGAGCTATGTAGTGATTCAGCCTCAATCCACTTTGGAGGAAGCCATTGGTCATATTCTTTTTTTCCTGGAATGGCCTATTGCTATAATTGTAGTTATAGCCGCTCAAAGTAAGATTCGATATGGTGTGAAGCCACCTTTCCTGTATTTCACTCCAATCCTTTCCAAGAGATTGTTTCCAAGAAGGGCTAAGGGTTTGTGGCATAATATGTTCAACAGTAAGAATCCCCTTCTCTATGTTGTCAACAACATCATTCTTCTCTTTGCTGCTTCCATTTTCAAGACGCTCAAATATGTATTCCTTATTTTTTGCCCTCATTGCATAGATATTCTTGGAGGTAAATCCATTCAAAAATTCTTCATCTTTAGGGAAAGAGCTTGACAACTTTCTGTTTTCAAGCAAGTAAATCATTACAGAAGAGTAAGAGTCATCCTCCTTTTTGTTCTTTAAGACGGAGCTGTGTAAAGTAGCAAATATCTTGTTCAGGGCATTTGTCGGAAGGTCGCACATCAGTCTTCTGAAAATGAATGTTTCAATACAGGAAAGAACACTGAAAATCTCGTCATTCTCCATCGAAGTTTCCTTAGCATAGGAAATGAAAGCCATCAAGAATGGATAAGCAACTGTCATATCAAGCAAATCCAGCCTCTTTGCAATTTCATTTGTTTCAGGTTCACCAATGCTAAATGTTTTAATATCTTGATAAGCAATGGCATATTTTACCATGTCCTGTAAGATGGGTTCTATCTCTTTATGCTTGGTAAAATCTTTAAAAGAAGGATATATACTCTTTAAATTAGGGATAACTCCCTGCTTGATTGTAAGATAGTTCCTAACAAAGCCGTCAAGTTCATTTTTACAACACCTTTCTATTTTGTTCCAATAAGAATCATAGTATTTCTCTTGAACATCAGGGGCAAGATTCATCAAAACAAAATTCCTAATCTTATCTGATTCAGACAAATCTAGTCCTGTAGAGTTAAGACTCTCAAAGATTAATTGTGGATTATCCCCATGCTGAGGTTCCAACTCAATGTCTATTACCTCAAGTTTATCTATAGCATCAAATAGTTCATCTGCGCTTAACTCTTTGTATTTCACAATCCTATCATAGAAGTATCTATAATTGATCGTAACTATGGAATCATTAATAAACTCTTTTTCTTCTTTGTAGATCAGTTTATCAAAAGCGTCACAATCATATCTGAAAGGTTTCAATCTAACCTTTCTTTCTGTCTTATCATACTTGTCTACAATATAATCTTCAAGTCTAGGAAGAAGAGTATTGTCATTTGTAATTAGTTCCCTCTTTTTCAAAGCGTTAATCATCGCTATCATAATAAGGGAAACGGTTGTTATTCTTTGTTGCCCATCTATCAAGATTATCTCTTCACGACTATGAGGGTAAGAAACAATGCTTCCAAAAAAATGGGAAGACTTACCATCCTTGATAACACTTACCAAATCATCAAACAACTGCTTGCAATTCTCGTTTTTCCAATCATAATTTCTTTGGTAAACAGGAATTATGAAACGTTTCCTTGCTCCTTCAAGGAAAACTAAAAGATGTTCTGCCCTTCCTTTCATAGAAATTTAATTTACAAATTAGAGACTCCAAACGGTCTATCAATAGTTGTTAAGCCGTTAAAACTGTTTGATTATTAGGGATTATTACATTATGTATATTGTCAATATACTTAGCGAGTTGGACAAAGTACAGGTTGAACACGTCCAGATGTTCTGTAAATGGAGCGTCATTGGCTACTATTTCCTTGGTTATATCTCCATTCTCGCAGACATAGCTTATAATGGTCATAAGGAATTCTTCCTGGTCTGAATTCAGTTGAGCTCCAGAAATGAATTCACCGAACTTTCTGACCGCCTCTTTTCGGTCTATTCCAATAAGGGAGCGGATAAACGCGCCAACATTAGAACCGCAAGCCATATCGGTAGTGAACCTGTCGTAATCATCTTTATTGCCAAGTTCTTTCCAGAGAATCCTTTCGAGTTCCTTGATATCCGCCTCTGTGAGTTGCTGAAGGTTGTAGATTTTGTCCAGCACAGGAAGCTTTCTATTTGCAGCAAGGAAATCCATAACCTTTTGCTTGTAGCTGACTCTAGGCAACACACCTTCTCTTTCGCCCTCGTAGGTTATGACATCCTCAATATCAACAATAAACCACTTGCCTCTATCTCCCAGAAGGAACTTCATTAGATCCCTAAGATCTTTCCTAACCTTCTCTATCCATTGGAGAGAAATGTTCTCCCATGCAACAGGAGAGAGTACTTCCTTGATAGTAGCCATCTTTGCCTGGACTTGAGGAAGAGTGGCTTTTTCTTGTAGTTTTTCCGCAATTAACTGGATACGTTGAGCGCACTTGTCGGGGTTAACATCCTCACTCAAGAGACCAAGCTCTACAGTCAAGGCAAGAAGGTCAAATTTCTTGGCATTCTCCTCCAGAGTATTTTTAGGAAGCAGCGGAGCTATATCATTTTTCAGAGACAGGACATCCAGGTTAGAGATGTAAACCCATGAATCCGGATCTTTGAAATGGCTTACAGCCTCCCATTTCTCTCTTACGGAAATATGGTTATCCGACAAGAGCGAAACATGTTCTCTAAGAAGCTGTTTCAACTCGTCATGAAGTCTCTTTGCAAATGCATCTTCTTGCCATTTCTGATGCTGCAAATGAAATGCAATGTCTGTCCTCAGCGCAAAAAGTCGTTCAGTAAGTGAAGGAATACGTGCTTGAACTTCTTTGCCGTCCGGATGACTGTCGAAGTACTCGAAATTACGGCACCAGTCAAATATGTAGAAACACTCCTTGTCTTTTCCTCCTCCAAAGATGTTCTCACTTAATCTAGTTCCACGGCCTATCATCTGCATAAACTTGATTTTGCTCTTCACAATCTTGAAGAACACCAAATTCAAAACGTCCGGCACGTCTATTCCAGTGTCGAGCATATCAACAGATACCGCAATTTGAGGATCTCCGTCTCTGATTTCAAACTTTTCAATCAGATCCTGAGAATATGTCACATAGTTGTCTATCAAAGCGCAGAAACTCGGGCCATATTCAGGATAAAGGATGTTGAAACGATTCACTATTAACTCTGCATGCCTGTGGTTGTATGCGAAGATAATTGTCTTTCCTATTCTTTCTCCGCTCTGTACTTTGAGACCGGTTGTCATCAAGTCTTGCAAAACCGCATCAACAGTATCTTCATTGAAAATGTAACTGAATATCTCGTTGCTTAAGATATCTCGATGATAACGTTCAGAGTTAAGATCCAGAGCCTTGCGTGTTTGCTCATACTCCCACACAACTTCCATCTGCTTCTTCTCCTCTTCAGACAGATTATTGTACTTGATTCCGTCTTTTAGTATCATTGAACCTCTCTTGAATCCATGATAGTTCACGAGATAGCCATCTGCCACAGCATCTTCTAGCTCGTATGCGTAATTCGGCTGGCCCTGCTCCGTCTCAAAAACATCATAAGTGCTCTTGTCCACTTCATCACGAGGAGTTGCAGTCAAGCCCAGCAGCATTGAATCAAAGTAATTGAAAATAGCCCCGTACTTTCCAAAGATGCTGCGATGGGCTTCATCTATAATTATCAGATCAAATCTTCCTACAGAAAACGGCTTTACATCCGTGTCTATGTAGTTTATCATTGTCTGGTATGTTGACAAGACTACACGTGCATTAGTATCTTTTTCGCTACCAGCTTCACTAAGAACACAGGTTGTTGTATTTGGCAACAGCTTCACAAAGTTCTTGTGTGCCTGGCTTACAAGGCTAATGCGGTCTGCCAGGAACAAAACATTCTTTACCCATCCGTTTCTTGTCAGCACTTCAACCAAGGATATCGCCACTCTTGTTTTTCCGGTACCGGTTGCCATCACAAGCAAAGCTTTCCTGTGCTTTTTGTTGTAATGCTCACAGACAGCCTTTATCGCCATTTTCTGATATGGACGGTCCGTGATGTTGTCTTTTGGCGCGAAGTCTGAAATATCCGCTCTCCCTCGCTTCTGGATTATTAATTCCAGGTCTTTTGCCGTATGGAAACTATACAGTCTGCGAGACGGATATCCAAGTCCATCTATGATCCTTGTCTCAAATCCATTGGTATAATAAATGACAGGTCTTACTCCATACTGTACTTCTAGGCAATCAGCGTAGAGTTCTGCCTGATGCTTTCCTTTAATTGGAGAAACGGATGTCTTCTTGGCTTCCACCACTGCAAGAGGCAATCCATTTCCTCCGAAAAGGACATAGTCTGCATATCCCGTTTCCTTTGAATTCGGCATGCCGGCCAATTCCACCTCTATGCATGCTTTCAAAGGCTGTATAGCTCCTTCAACCGATAGCACTTCCCATCCAGCTTCACGAAGCATCAGGTCTATAAACATCTTTCTTGTCTCCGCCTCTGAGATATCTGGATTTGCTATCTCAACTACCGGTTCAGGGGATGAAACCACCTCTTTATCTGCAGATGCCACAAGCGGATCTGAAGATTTAACGGAAACTGTATCAGGAACAGTTATTGAAACTTCTGCAACCCTTGGAATCAATGTTTTGTCAAAAGGTGCTACCTTCGGCACTACTCTAAGTTTGAGAAGTATAGCTCCTACTACATCATAGATGTTCAACAATGAAAAGAAGGATTCTTTCTTGCTCACATTTCCTGCGTGAGCACCCCTATTACCCACCTTTCTGACATAATGAACAGCCATCATCACCTTATCATCAGCGATGAACTCCTTGAACGGCTCTCCATCTACAAGCTCAAACAGCGATACCCTTTCAGGAACCTCTATGTTCTTCATCAGGTACAGTGATCTCACAACATACTCCAAAGCCATTCTTGCATTGATAGCAGAGAAGTTCGGATTGCTATACTGATTCTCCTCAGCGGCTGAACAGAACTTGTATAGTTCATCAATGCCCAAATCCCGTATGTAGTCAAAGTTCCGCATACTATCCAAAGTATTTGTCCATCGTGTAATCAAAGAGCTTCTGTGTCTCTTCGATGGATTGGTTTATCATTTCTTTCTGCTTCTCTATTGCCTCTATCTTCTTTGCAAAGGTTTGTTGAAGGGCAATGGGTGGAACAGGAACAGGAATAGCATTAACCTGTTGTTGAGTAATCATCGGTTGAGCTACGCCCCGAATAAGTGTTTTAAGATATTTCTGCATTTCCTTATTCAAGAAAAAGTAGAGAGCATAAACGCCATTTATTGTGATAGGTCGAAGAATCAGCACACAAGGGTTTATCGTAGCTTCTCCTATAAACGATTTCACCAAACCTATTCTTCCAATAGTACCACGCTGAACTAAAATCAAATCACCTATTTCAATCTTTATTTCAGGAGATTCTTCATATTTTTCTCTTGACAAATAAATAGGAGAAGACAAATCCAAACTACCATCTTCTGCAAGATGTCCTCCACCTATAGCAAGTGGCCCACTCTCTCTTAAATCTTCTTTCTTGTAGCCCTTCCATCCCACTCTACCCTTCACACGAATCATATTAGACAAACACTTTAACTCCCATCCTTTCTCATTAGCAACGGGGTCTCCGAACATATCGTAGAAGATGGATTGGGCAAGGGTATCAAGCTCTTTCAGTTGCTGTTTCTGCTTGTCTATCACATCTGTCAAAAGGTCAAGCTCCGCCACAATGCGTTTTTGTTCAGAAAGAGATGGAATATTAAGTGATATTTGATTTAAACGCTTTGCTGATAGATGTTTGACTGTAGCGAATGGAGTATCTTCCTCTATCTTTTTAAGCTCTATCTTAAGGAACCTATATAGAAAGGAAGTAGAAACATCCTCACAGCTACTTTCAACCTTACATACTCGTTGATTTAAGAGAGCATCTTCACCCTGCCAAGCCGCTATGTTGAACTCGCCGTCCATACCCACTAAATAATCGCCCTTGTGGATAATATACTCTTTGGGGTAATCGCCCCTATAATAAGTTTCCGTGTATCCCTTCATAACATCACGAATTCGTATCAACGGCATTCCTTCATCAGGGGTAGCCGAGAACTTTGATGAATCGAAAGGATACCCATACTGAATATCACAAATGTCTATAAGCTTTCTCTTTGCCATTGCCTATAAGTATTTCTTTCTGAAATCAGAGAAGGCTTTGGTTATCTCCTTTTGCAGAGCATCTATCCTGTCAAGAACATCATCAGGTTTATCATACTTTACCTTAACCTTCTCAACCTCCTTGTACTTGTTTATACTAAGGTCATAATCATTGGCTCTTATTTCATCTACAGGAACAAGGAAAGATTGGTCTTTTCGGGTGCGGTTTTCCTCGGCTTTAAGATTGTTAAACCTTGCTATGACATCAGGTATATCATTCTCTTCAACAGGGTTTCTCCTTTGGTCTAATGAGTAGCCATCGGCCTTCATATCGTAGAACCAAACCTTATCCGTCCCACCTGCATTGGTCTTAGTAAAGACAAGGATTGCCGTGGATACTCCCGCATAAGGTTGAAACACTCCTGAAGGCATAGATATAACGGCCTGTAATCGCTGATTATCTATAAGCTCCTTTCTGATTGACTTATGACCTGTGGAGTTTCCAAACAAAACACCATCAGGAACAATGGAGGCACAACGCCCTCCTATCTGCAACATTCTGACAAACAAGGCAAGGAACAAGAGCTCTGTCTTCTTGGTCTTGGTGATGGCAAGAAGGTTCTTGGAGACAGCTTCATAGTCAAGACTGCCCGTGAAAGGAGGGTTGGCAAGGCAAAGGGTATATCTGTTCTCGTCGGTGTTGTCGGTGGAAAGGCTGTCCTGATACTTGATGTCGGGGTTATCTACTCCGTGAAGCATCAGGTTCATTGCCCCTATTCTCAACATCGTAGAATCGGTGTCAAAACCGTGAAGCATTTCGTTTCTGTAATGTTCAGAATTCTCCTTTTTAAGAAGTTCTTTCTTATAGTGGTCTCTGACATACTTGGCCGCTTCAACAATGAAGCCCGCACTACCCATAGCAGGGTCGCAAATGACATCCTTCAGATTAGGCTGCATCAACTCCACCATCATACGGATAATATGTCTCGGAGTACGGAACTGACCATTGTTGCCACTTGCCGCCATCTTGCCAAGAACATACTCATAGACATCGCCCATAGTGTCTCTGTTGTTCATATCAAGAGCATCTATGCCTTCAACAATCTTGACAAGTGTTCTTGGGCTTTGTATCAGGAAAGTAGCATTTGCCATAAACTTGCTGTATGCCGATTCTTTACCTGTGTTTAGGTTCTTAATGAATATAAAAACATCCCTGCTTATGGTACGAAACATTGCTTCAGGTTCCATATTCTTGAATACACTCCAACGCAAGTTCTTGTATGGTACGTTTTTGTCTGAATCAGGGTTATGCCACATTCCATCCTTGAAAGTTGGTTCCTTAACCTTCACTCCTAAAGCATTTGCATTTGCTTCTTTTGTTCTTTGAGCATCATCCAACATCTTCATAAAGAAGAGATATGTCATCTGCTCAAGGATGGTTATAGAATTCGTGATACCACCTGTCCAGAAGGTATCCCATATTTGGTCTATTCGGTTCTTAATCTCGCCTGTTATCATTATTTCGTAGTTATCCTAATTAACCAATATTATTATTTATGCATTCGTAAAAATCTATCTTATTCGTAAGATAACTTAATCTTATTGGGTTATGATGATTATCATAGAAATTGAACGCTTGATTCAATAAATTATAATCAATAAAGGAACTGCTGACAGGAAACTCATAAACGCCTTCTTCATTAATAGAAGACTTAAAACCTATATCTACATTAGAAAAATTATCTCGAAGATTATAAAGGAATGACAGACCAGCTATTGTATAAGCCATCCTATGAACAATCATCTCATCCTTCGTTCTCTTAATTTTAGCTGGCAATCTTTTCTCAATTTCATCAATCAATTCTTGAATATTGAAGGCTCTCTCAACAATACTATTGTAGAACGAAGTATCTACGACTTTCCAATAGCAAAGAAAAAAGACTACATCAGAAAAAAGCAGATTGTTCGGAACAAATGATTGCATTGTCAATCTTGACAACAAGAACAGTTTGTTTGTTGCTCTCAAATTCAATTTAGCTGATGGCAAAAGCGCAGAAATGATACTGACGAAAAGGGCATAACCATCATTTCCTCCATAATATCTGTTACTTGTCAAGTCAGAAAACAATTTCTTAAAATTATGCTTATCCGCCAGATAATCGTAATACTTTGAAAAATCCGGTTCAGGGAGTGAATAATTCAAATCAATAAAACGTCTTAGATACTCTGAAGAGTCTATTTTATCAGAACCATAATAACCTTGAACTGCAAACTCTAATTGTGTTTTGTTTACAGCTATTACGAAAAACAAATTAGGAATATCAAAAAGGTGCTTTATTCGTTCTAAAACTCTCACAGCAAACTCTGGATTACATCTATCCAATTCATCAACAAAAAAGACAACTGGAGATTTCTTTGAAGAAACTATATATTCAGATAACGCTTTCTTAAAATCCGAAACCGTTTTCTTTTGTTTCTCAACATCTTCAATATAATCTTTAGCAATGCTCCCCGCCTCATCTATAATAGCCGTATAAAAATCTTCGTTTACACCTAGTTTAGCCTTGAGCAGACCTTTAAAAATAGACTTAAACGTTGCGACTAAAATTTTTCCGCCCGCACATATAACCTTATTAAGCTTTTCATTATCTAAACCCATCTCCTTTAATTCCGCTATCATCGCAGCCAAAGGATCGTCAACATAATCGCACTCCCATGCATTAAAATAAATCGTTGAATATTGATTCTTCTTAAGAAGCTGTTGCCACATTTTTATGAAGGTTGTTTTACCAGAGCCCCATTCCCCGTCCAGAGACATAACACACCCTCTGTCTGAATCAGAAAATGCCTCAATAACAGAAGTAAGTGCCTCGGCAAATTTCTGGCGATCTAGCTTACAATTAAGAAAAGGATTGTCAGCCGGTATTTCAATCTCCTTATTATCGTTGAACAACATCTTAAACGTATGATTATTTGTCTTTATAATAACTTTGTGCTTCAAAGTCCTTGTAGGTCTGAGGTTTGGATTTCGGTGGTGTCTGTGTCGTCTTGAGAGTCTTGGACACTATCAACCATTTTAGAAGCGGCGTTGGTTTCCTTTTGCTCCATCTGGTTGTTGTGGGCATCGGTGAACAAAAGCATGATTTCACAAGTGTTGGGGTCATCGCCCTTGCCAATGTCCAGGTAAATGGTGCCAATGATGGCGCCGCCGTGGAAGACGCTGAAGATAGACCAGTATTCGCACATATTCTTCTCCACGGCCTTCATCTCATAGCCGTCGCCCTTCTTAAAAGGGGGCTCGAATGTCTCTTTGGACTCAGGTTCGCCGTAGAGGACGGTCAGGCTGTCCTTGATGCGGAAATACTCAGACTCAATGTCGGCCCAGGAGGGACGGTCGGGATAATAGACGGCCACTCGGCTGGCAAGCTTGGTTATAGGAGTGAAATAAACACAGGCCTCAACCGGCAGGCCGTTGTAATGGCCATCAAGCCAATAGTAGTCTGAGAATAATTCTTCATTCTGGAAGCCCAGGGCTTTGAGGGTGTCCACAAACCTGTTGCAGCTGCCGGCTATCGGAATGTCCAGGAACTTCAGGTGGAGGAATTTTTTGTTGTCATCAGTCACTTTCTTCAATTTCTGAGCGTTGCTGATGAGTTTGCGGAAAGAACGGCACGACTGCGTTGCAGGGCATAAAAGCAGGGCGGAAATTGCAATTATTGCTATGACAAACGGCTTTTTCATGACGATTCTACTCCGATTATCAAATTTAGCAAAAATTTACGATTCCACGATTGTAAAAAAGTGAAGGGGAAAGTTATACTGGGCATTAGATACATGCTAATCAGCATGTATATTTGAGAGAAAAGAATTTGAATTATTAACTTTTATGTTTATTTTTGCAAAGAAGATTTATGGAAAGAAATCTGTTTATTGAATTGTTGGAAAGCGGGGAAAAGGTCAGCCTTTATTCCCCTCATTTTGAAGGAGAACAATATTCTGAATTTGAGAATTTCTTGTTAAAGTACAAGGACTTATATCCAGAAGATGTAAAGCAAATTGTCTATAGATTAGACATAATAAAAAGAGATGGAGCCGAAGATAGACACTTTCGATACGAAGGAACTAGAAAAGATAGAGTAATGGCCCTTCCCTCGCATTTAGAAACAACATCGCTGAGATTGTATTTGCTTAATATTGAAGCAAAGATTCTTATAATCGGGAACGGCGGGCTTAAAGAAACAGCAACATACGAAGAGGATG
>JAEEGF011080962.1_pt1 | contig 11677 bp, 9 predicted proteins | sample 9134171 | NCBI WGS metagenome assembly JAEEGF01 (sample SAMN16246542, study PRJNA631951) | gut metagenome | biome: gut microbiome; feature: rumen; material: AP-attached | host: Bos | place: Iran: Karaj | collected 2018-10 | reverse complement strand
TCCCGCGGAAGAGGGGAAACAGGTCCACACGCTCTGCATCGTGATGTCGGACGGCGACAATATCCAGTGGGTGCTGAACAATTTTGCGACTTCGAACGAATGGTACGGCAACAGCCGCCGCGGGGATTTCGCCGTGGGGTGGGGGATCGCACCGTCGCTGATCGACGTCGCCGCGCCCATGCTCTCGTATCTGTACGACAAAGCCTCCGCGAAGGACGGGTTCCTCATGCAGCTGAGCGGTCTCGGCTATACCTTCCCCTCCCGCTGGGACGCGGACTGCCGGCGGGAGATGGCGGCGGAGGTGGCCGAAAGTATGCGGCGCTGCGGTCTGAAATACGCGGAGATCCTCGACGACAACGGCTTCCGGGAGGATTCCCTCGGGGATTTCACCGCGCAGGAAGCCATTGAGGGGCTTTTCTATATCGAGTACAGCGGATACGCTTCCCTCGGCGGGAAGATCCTCTGGACGAACGGCAAGCCTGCCGTCTCCGCGCGGTACATGATCTGGGCGGACCATCCGGGCGGCGGACTCGGGTACATCGCCCGGAAGATCAACCGCGCCTCCGTCGATCCGAAGGAGGAGGACGCGTATTCCTTCCTCATCGTGCACGCCTGGTCCGGCATGAAGGACGGGAAGCTGGTCCCGCACGGCAATACGCTCGACGCGGTGGCGGAACTGATCGCCCAACTGGACGGGGATGTGGAGATCGTCACGCCGGATGTGTTCATGGAAAGGCTGATCGAAAACTGCGGGCCGTAAAGGGTTTCCAGGGAGCGGCGGATTTAAAATGGTAAGCCGCAGTCCTTGCCCCTTCCTCAGAGCATCGCGCCGAAGACCTCGTAAACCTTTACGGTTTCCCCGTCCGCGTCCCTGACTTCGAGCTCGTATGCTCCCACCCAGTCGCCCGTCCGGAAGACCAGCGTATATCCCGCCTCGATCCGGACTTCGGACACGCCGTAGTACATGCCGTCCGGGTTGATCATATGAATGACGTACAGGCCGGGTCCTCCCAGCGCGCTCAGGGAGAGCTCGGCTTGTTTTCCTTCGCCGAGGTCATCGATCGTGGGAGCTCCCCAGAGGGAGAGTTTTCTGTTTTCATCCGTATCCGGCAGGATCCAGATGTCCGTCTCTTCCCGCTCGTTGACAAAGGTGATGACGGAGCCGTCGTCTTCCGCGGGCGCGGGTTCGACGGATCCGGGGGGATCCGGATCGGCAGGCTTCACCTTTATGCACCCGTGGAAGATGAGAGTGCACGCGCCGATCAGCAGGCACAGGAAAAAGATCGCGGATTGCTTCAAAATCATCGCCTCCCGGCAGTTTTTCGTATGCGCAGTTCTATCCTATCAGCAGAACGCCGGAACATCAAGACGGAAAATGTAAACAAGGAAGCGGGCGGGATACGGTCCGGCCCTTTACACGGAGGGATCGTATACCGTCCCGAGGAAAAGCGGCAGCCCGTCCGGCGATACGATCACATAGAAGAACGGCCGGTTGAATCTGAGAAGCTGCGGTTCCTCCTCGGTAACGACCTCCATAACCGTCGCGGCAGCCGCCTTGGCGCCGTGTTCATTCAGAATGATTTTCGCCTTCTGCAGGACGAGGGAGATACAGAGATCGTCCCGTCCGTCGGCGGAAAGCCCGCCCAGATCCGCGTTTACGGGATCGAATGCCATGCCCATACCCATTTCCGAAAGCGGTTCGTTCAGCGTCCGTTCGCTCTCGAACTCGAAGCAGGGCAGCCGCACTTCGGCGGAATCGTACAAGGCGAGGGAAGCGTCCAACAGGGCGGAGAGATCGGCGGACGCGGCAAATTCCGCGGGATCCTCGTCCGGAAGGATGCCGATGAAGCGATATCCGTCGAGGAAGGTCTTCGAGAACCCGACCGCTGTGTCCGTACGGAAAACCGCTTCTTCCGAAATCAGATACCGGGCTGTCACGGCGGAACCGTCGGAGAGGTTGAAATCCCCCTTCCGGATCTGTGCGTCCCCGTATTCCCGCTCCCACACGCCGTCAAAGAGGACGGTGTTGAGAAGCAGCATGACGGCGTCCTCATCCGGCGGGCCGCTCAGTATTCCGGGGATCATCCCGTCCGTGTGTTCATTCACCCAGCCGTTGACGCGGCTGACGGTTTCGGGCGAGGAAAACGGCAGGGATTCGGCCTCAGCACGGTAGTACTTTTCCGCCACCGCCGCGAAATCCGGGGAGACGGTAAAGGTATCCGCGTTGCCCCATATGGAATTGGCAATCGTGACCTTTGTCCCCTCCGCGGCGGCGAGGGCGTTCGTCAGGGAATAGAGGTATCCGTTGAGGGAAGCTGCGTCCAGTCCGAGCGCGGTCTCCATCCCGGCAAGAGTGTCCCCGCGCGCGCCGTTTGCCGTCATGGCGAGGGCGATATACGCGGAGAGCGGCGAGAGGACGGTGTTTTCCTTCTTTATTGTCCGGCGGAATAATTCTCCGGTAAAGGAGATCAGCGCGGATTTCAGCGCGTCGTCAACGGCACGTCCTTCCGGCTCGGCGGACGCTGCGGCAATCGGGACGGCGGCTGTGAGGACGGGGCCGGACGAGGGCTGTTCCGCTTCCCGCAGAGCGCAGGAGGACAGAACGAGCAGTGCGGTCAGAAGCAGGGAAAGCGGGCGCAGGTTCATGGGTACACCTCCGGGGAGAATATCATGGAAAGATCCTGTTCTGTTCGTTAGACGCCGAGGGGAGGGAAAAAGTTCCTCCGAAAACGGAAAAAGGAAGGTTCGGACGCCCGTCGGACATTCTCTTCGGATTGTCTTTTTTTTGTTGACTTTACGCGGTTCTTTTGATATACTTGAAACAGTTAACCCCGTCGGACGCGCCGGTTCGAGGGCGGATGATTCCCCCGCAGCGAACGGACCGGCGGGTGGTGTTCCGGGAGGATCGAATGAAAATTCAAATCCGTCACCCATCTCTGTTTCAGTATGAACTGCTCCCCCGCGCGGTCTGCTCCGGGGTCGAACGCACATTCGAAGCGCGGGGGCTGGGCACGGAGACCGCTTTCGTTCCCGGCGCGGCGTACCGGATCTACGTCATTCCCCGGGAAGAAAACATCTCCGCCGTCACGCTGGAGATCAGCGATTACAGAAGATATCCGTTCTTGGATGTCTCCGCGTCGGAGGACGGCGTTCTCCGCTTTGCATATACCTTCGGGCGGGAGCAGATCTATACCCTGCGCCTCGTCCGGATGAAGGACGGGGAGCCGGAGCGGGTCCTGAACGATTTCCGGGTCTATTGCGCCGCTCCCGATCTCTTCGAACGGACGCCGATGCGCGGGAACACCCACTGCCACACGATGTACTCCCCCGACGGGCACGAGGATCCGTATCTGGCGGCGGCCCGGTACCGTCAGGCGGGGTTTGATTATCTGGCAATCACGGACCACCATTCGGCAGAGGGATCGCTTGCCGCCATCCGCGCCGCGCGGGAGTTCCCCTCCGGGATGGCGCTGTATATCGGGGAAGAGGTCCACGTGCCGAACCCCTATATCCACGCGGTCAGCGTCGGCGCGCTGACGGAGGACGGGGTCGGGATCGACGCGTATTATCATCTGCATAAGGACCGGATCGACGCCGAAGTCCGCGCGATCGCATCGGAGTACGGGGATTCGCTCCCGCCGGAAATCGAGCCGATGGATTTCGCGTGGAGGAAATGGATCGCCGACACCGTTCACAAGAGCGGCGGCGTCGCCATCCTCGCGCACCCGTTCTGGGAATACGAAGCGAACAACACGAGGGACGACATGTTCCGCTTCCTCGCGAAGGAGAAGATCTACGACGCCGCGGAAATCGTCCACGGACAGGAGCCGGACTGTCCCGACGCGAACATGCAGACCGCATTCTGGAACGATCTGCGGGCAGAGGGCATCTTCATCACGCCGATCGGAGCCGACGACGCGCACCGCAGGGTGTTTCCGTGGGACTACGATTCCAGCTTCAACGAGGCGTATACCTTGCTCTTTGCGAAGGATCCTTCCTTCATGGGCTTCGCGGAAGCGGTCCGGGGAGGCTGGGCCGCCGCGGTGGAATCGTACGAGGACGCGCCGGAGCACGTGTTCTCCACCTACCGGCTGACAAAGTACGCGCTGTTCCTGCTCGATCAGTATTTCCCCCGCCACGACGCGCTGTGCTTCGAGGAAGGTCTCGCGATGCGGGAGTATTATCTCGGGAACGGCGGAGCGAATGAGGCGCGGGCGGAGCTCGAACGGCTTTCCTGCCGGGTGAAGCGCTGGACGGACGCCTTTTTCGGCAGGGATTGAAGCGCTGCGGCGCGCTGTCCGCGCGGGATCCGCATCACAACACATTTCGGACGGTTCATCATGATGACTTTTATCCATACTTATACGGAAGGCAGCTGGGAGGGACTCGTCAAAAACGGGCTGTGGCGAGACGGAGACGGGCTGAAGCTGATGCACAAGCCGGATTTTCAGCCGCCGTACGATTTCAACCGGATCGCCGCGCCGGGCGGGGATCTGTTCCGCCGGCTGGAAGAGCTTCGCTGCCCCTTCTATGTCGACCGTCTTCAGGGCGGGATCGGACTCCCCCGCTGGTACCGGTTCGACCCCGCGCTGGTCCGACGGCTGTGCGGACTGCTGGGGGACGGTTTCTGGGGCTGGCAGATGCATGAGTGGGCCTCCAACTACCGCAGCGACACGGAGCGGATCCTCGCGCTGTACCGGAAGCTGAACCTCACCGATCCGACCCCTGCACAACGCCATGCCGTCTGGCAGAGGATTCGGCGGGGAGAAGAAGCTCTCTTTCTCGAATCCCTCACTCCGGAGGAATGGACCGGGAGAAGGGAGCCGCGGGACCGCGCCATGTTCACGGACGATTTACACTGGCTGTACGCCATGCGGTCCGCCATGACGGACGGTCTTCTGATCCCCGCAGACAGCTATCAGATGGCTCCGCGGATCGAGATCGCAAACGGCGCGAAGCTGCTGCTGCCCGAGGTCGGCTGGCAGATCCCGAACATGCGGATCCAAACGGCATACACCCGCGGAGAAGCCCGCGCGCACGGGGTCCGCTGGGGGATCTACTACGAGTGCTGGTGCCATACGCCCGCCGTCGGAGGGCTGACCATCCCGTTTTCCCTGCGGGAAGGGCAGGACGAATGGATCGAGGACCAGCTGACAAAAGGGACCGGCGCGGACCGCACGCCCGAAGAGCGCGAGGAAGGCGGAACGTCCCGCAATCTGCAGGAACGGGCATGGCGGTACGCGTATCTCTCCGGCGCGACGGTCATCGGCGAGGAATACGGCGTGTCCACCACGTTCCGGGATCTGCGCGATTTCTCCCTGAGTCCCTACGGACGGGTCAAGAAAGAATTTCTCGGCTTCGCGGAGCGGTTCCCGGAGACCGGGGAGCCCTTTACGCCCATCGCGGTCGTGCTGCCGAAGGATCTGCCCGTCCTGCATGTGAATCTTCCCGAAGACTATCTCGGATATCCCCCGGAGGACGAATCCGACGGAACGAAGCGGGAGACCTGGGAACGCATACGCGCGGTCCTGCCCCGTATCTTCGGAAGTGCGGGACGCAGGGGGAATCACGGCCACGTCATGACTCCAGGCGGACTGCCGGACGCGTTCGATATCCTGCACGAAGATCAGGAGGCAGCGCTCGGACGGTACGACTATTTCATCGATCTGACGGGCGGGGAAGGCTTCCGGAAAAAGCTCGAAAAAGAAAGCGGACGCGCGGACCGGATCGTCACGCCGGAGGAAGTCGACCGGATCCTCACGGACCTTCTTCCCCTGCGGATCGGGGAGGGAGTCCACACGCTCTATACCCGGACGGCGGACGGATGGCTCGTTTTCGCCGCGAACAACGACGGGATCGAATGCAGCGATTTCCGCGGGGACGTCCGGATCCCGGAAGCCGCGCTGAATGCCCGGATCCGGACCAAAAAAACCGGCACGGAGTGCCGGCTGCTCGACGGGACGGGAAAACTGCGGAGGGACGGGGCTTCCGAAACGCTGTTCCTGGAGGCGGGCGACTGGGTGCTGCTCGGCGTTTCGGACCCCTGAACGGATGAATCGGGATTCGTGTACCGCATATAAACGAAAGGAGAAGAAGAAATGAAGCAGGCATACAGGCTTACTGCGCTTGTGCTGTCCGTTCTGCTCCTGCTGTCCTCCTGTTCCGCCGCGACAGCGGACGGGGACGGCCGGAAGGATGCCGGGGCGGTCCAGAACGGCGTTGAGGCGGGGGGAACCGGCGCGGAGCCGGAAGAGACGTTCGAAGATCCTGCCGCGTTCGTGCCGGAGGAGGTCCGGTATGACGGGCTGACCGTGCGGGTACTCACCTCGAGTCCTTTCCACAGTTCCACTACGAACGAGATCGCGCCTCTCGAGGACGAGTATATGCCCGGTGAGATCGTTCCGGAATCGGTCGTCGAGCGGAACAATCTGCTCTTTGAGAAGCTCGGGGTCAACCTGGAGGCGGTGCAGGCGCAGAAGGATCAGAACAACTCGGGCATTTCGGTTCAGGAAGAGCTTTCCCGCAGCATCGCGGCGGGAGCGAAGGAATTCGACGCTCTCTGCTGTACCGTGGAGAATGCGTACAAATGCGCCGTGCAGCAGCTGCTGTTCAATCTTGCCGCCGTGGACACGCTCGATCTCTCCCACCCGTGGTGGTGCCAGAAATCGGTGAAAGCCTTCGATTACGGCGCGGACACAAGCATCATCTACTACATGAACGGGGACATCAACTATTTTGACAACTGGGGCACCGAGTGCTTCTATGCCAACAAGGATTTTCTCAGTATCAGCGGATATGAAATGCCCTACGATCTCGTGCGGGAACACAAATGGACCTTCGACGCCTTCCGGAGCATGGCGTCCGGCATGTACCGCGATCTGGACGGCAACGGCGTGAAGTCCTTCGGGGACGCCTACGCGCTGGTGGGCACCACGGCGATCATGGAGCGCTTCCTGCCGGCGATGGATCTTCCGCTGCTGTACAAGGATGAGGAAGGAACATACGTCATCAATATGACGGATGTCTTCGTCAACACCGCCGAGAATATGTATGACATGTTCCTCGGCGATCTGTGCGTCTGGCTGGACGGCGGCGAATACGACGCCATTTTCCGGGACGGAAACGCCGCGTTTTCCGAGGACTATCTCTATTTTCTCCGGACAGCCTCGGGCTTCATGGAAGCCGATTACGGCGTTCTCCCGTATCCGCTGCGCGACGAGAGTCAGGAGAAATACAGCTGCACGGTGAACGAATCCTATGCCAGCGTGTACGGGATCCCCCTGTACGCCGATCCGGAGACGGTCGGCCTCATCATGGACGTGATGGGGGCGTATTCCGTGAACACCGTGACCAAAGCCGTGATCGACAACGGCGCCATGATCCGCAACGCACGGGACGAGGACACCGCCGAGATGGTCGCCGTCATCCTCGACACGACGGAGTTCTCCTTCTCCTCGATCGTGAACTGGGGCAACCTCAACTATCTGTTCAACAACCTCCTGCACGACGGAAAGAACCTCGACTACGCGTCGGCGGTGGCGAAGGTCCGCAAGTTTGTGGACAAGATGCAGGAGAAGGACATGGCGGCTCTCCGGGATCCGAAGGGATGAGCTTGTTTACCGCAGCGCGAGGAAAAGCTTCCAGGCGTTGATGACGATGATCAGAAGCCCGACCGAAGCGATGAGCGGCTTCAGCGGGAGCTTCCGGCAGAGCACCGCCGCGAACGGGGAAGCGATCACGCCTCCCGCCAGCAGTCCGAGCACGGCAGGGTAATAGTCCTTTAATTTCGAGCCGATCGTGACGAAGAAGGCGGCGCTTTCTGCCAGCGTGACGAAGAATTCCGCCGCGTTCACGGTCCCGATGGTCTCCCGGATGCTCTGATCCGCCGCGACGAGGGTGGACGTCACCACCGGTCCCCAGCCCCCGCCGCCGAGCGAATCGCTGAATCCGCCCACCAGCGCGAGGGGATAGACGCCGGCCCCGATTTTACGCGGTTCCCGCTCTTTCTTTGAAAAGATCTTCGAGAAAATGACGATCCCCATGACGATCAGATATGCGCTGATGACGGGGGAAATGATCCGGTCGTCCACCGAGGTCAGGACGTACGTTCCGAGGACGCCGCCGAGCATGCCGGGGATCAGGAGGCGCAGAAAGAGAGTGCGGCTGAAGTTTTTCATTTTCACGTGGGAGATTCCGGAAGCCAGCGTCGTAAAGATCTCCGCCGCGTGCGTGCAGAAGGAAGCCATGGCGGAGGGGATGCCCATCGCGCGCAGCAGGGTGCTCGAGGAAACCCCGTAAGCCATTCCGAGGGTACCGTCGATCATCTGCGCTGCGAATCCGGCGAGAAGGGTGATGAGAAAGATTTTCATAGGGTCCCTGAGGTGCTGCGGGAGTCCGCCGAGGACTCCCGCGGATTCGTTTCCCGCATTATAGCACAGGTCCTGCCGCCGCGTCAAGGAGGGGGAAGGAATTTCGGGACCGCAGAGGCAGAGCCTTTGCGATCCCGAAGAAACAGCGTCGATGCCCCGCGCGAGGACATTGACCCGGAAGCATGATTATTCTATTATTATTTATATTGAAGAAGAATCGCAAAGGCCCGGCCTTTGCGATCTCTTTTTTTCAGTTCTCGATGTCCTCGTACCATCTCTGCCATTCGGCGCGGTTCGCCTCGTAGAGCCATTCCACCACTTCCCGCGGGAATACGCCCTCCACGTAGGCGGATTCGATCTGAGAGCCGAGATAGGTGATATACGGCATCATCGCTTTCAGATAATGCCAGTCCAGTTCGCCCTCCAGCACCTTGCCGAAGAGGGCGGTTTTCGATTTCTCGTCCAAGAGCGGGATCAGGTGCTCCATCAGCTCCGTCTCCGTCTTGCCGTCGAGAGAATCGAAGGTCGCGTTCCGGATCATGTCCGCCGTGCCCGCGTCGTCCAGATATTTGGAGAGTTCCACGATCTTCCGGATATCCACGCCCTGCGCGAGCAGCTTGTCCGAGATCTTCTCCAGCGTCGAGGGCCGGAGCAGGGGAGCCAGATTTTCCACGTCCGCCATATTGTCAGCCTCGCTTTCCTTGCCCATTGCGAGATTTCCGAGTATCCGCCGCTCTCCTTCGGAGGGATCTCCCGACGCGATCAGGTCGTCGACCGTCACGCCGAAGATCTCCGCGATGGATGCCAGCATGGAGAGATCCGGAAAGCTCGTGCCAACCTCGTATTTGGAAACGGCCTGCCGCGTGACGCCGAGCAGGTCGCCGAGCTCCGACTGCGTCATGTCGGCCCGTTTGCGCAGCCTGGCGATCATGCCGCCGAATTTTACGGGATCAAACACTTTCCTCTCCTCTCTCCGCGGAAACCGGTCCTCTGCGGGTTGGGTTCTTTACGCTGTTATTATAGCGCATCCGCGTCGATTCGTCAAGCAAAGATCCGTTGCGCGGACGCGAAAGCTCCGCCGCGAGGAAAAATTCATAATCTGTGCTGGATTGACGCGCGAATCTGTGATACAATACAGCAAAACGGACTCCGGAGGTTCTCCCGTCATGACCTATCTGTCTTTTCCCGGCTTGGGGATCGAGCCGTTCCATATCGACCGGATCGCTTTCACCTTGTTCGGAAGGAGCGTCGCATGGTACGGCATCCTCATCACCTGCGGCATGGTGCTCGCCGTCCTGACTGCCGTCCGTCTGGCGCGGAAGGAGGGGATCTCCGTCGACGACATCACGGATTTTGCCTTCATCGTGATTCTCGCCGGGATCGTCGGCGCGCGTGCGTATTACGTCATATTCACTTGGAACAAATTCGGGTATCTCGTGACGGACGGCAGTTTCCTGCACAACCTCGGGAAAACGCTGTACAACTGCGTCGCCATCTGGGAGGGCGGACTTGCCATCTACGGAGGCGTACTCGCCGGTCTGCTCACCGGCTTCCTGTTTGCAAAGAAAAGGAAGCTGTCCTTTTTGAAGATCTTCGATATCCTCGCCGCGGTCGTGCTGATCGGACAGGTCATCGGCCGGTGGGGCAATTTCATCAACATCGAGGCCTACGGCGCGGAAACGGCTCTTCCGTGGCGCATGGGGATCCTGACCTATTCGTCCCAGCTGACGGCAGACGGGGATCTGACGCTGATTTCCGAGAAATACGTCCATCCGACCTTCCTCTACGAATCGCTGTGGAACTTCATCTCCCTGCTGATCGTACATCTCGGGCTCTACCCGAAAAAGAAATTCGACGGGGAGATCTTCTGCTTCTACCTGATCTGGTACGGGTTCGGGCGGATGCTGATCGAAAGCCTCCGGACGGACAGCCTGATGCTCGGCAATCTCCGCGTGTCCCAGGGCGTGGGCTTCCTCTCCGCGGTGATCGGCGTACTGTTGCTTTCCTCCCTGATGAAGAAGAGGAAGAGCGCCGCCGCCGGGGAAACGCCGTATCAGCCCGTCTATGCGGAGGGAGGAGGATCCGGAGCCGCGTCGGAGGAAACGCCGGACAACGGACCGCAGAAAGATAAACCGGAGACCGCGGAAGAACCGGCGGAAAACGAACCGGAACCCGAAGAGAAGCCTGCGGAGAACGAACCGGAACAGACGCAGTCCGGCGAAGAAACGGACGGAGGAGAACATGGCGATCATCATTGACGGAAAGAAAATCGCGGCGCAGACCCGGGCGAAGATCGCGGAGAGAGCGTGCCTGCTGACGGAAAAAACGGGCGTCGTTCCCGGTCTGGCGGTCGTGATCGTGGGGGAAGATCCCGCATCGAAGGTATATGTCCGCAACAAAAAGAAAGCCTGCGAGGAGGCTGGATTTTACTCGGTCGTGGTCGAGCTTCCGGAACAGACGCCGCAGGACGTTCTGCTGGCCGAGATCGAAAAGCTGAAAGCGGACCCTGCCATCCACGGGATCCTCGTGCAGCTTCCTCTGCCGCGCCATATCGATCCCGACGCCGTGATCGCGGCGATCCCTCCGGAAAAGGACGTCGATGCGTTCCATCCGGAGAACGTCGGGCACATCATGATCGGCGATTACCGCTTCCTGCCCTGCACGCCGGCGGGCGTGATGAAGATGCTCGAAGCGGAAGAGATCCCCGTGGAAGGAAAGGAATGCGTGGTCATCGGCCGGAGCAACATCGTCGGGAAACCCATGGCCATGCTGCTGCTCCACGCGAACGGAACCGTGACGGTATGCCACTCGAAAACGAAAAATCTCGCAGAGATCACGCGGAGGGCGGATATCCTCGTGTCCTCCGTCGGGAAGGCCGGATTCCTCACCGCCGACATGGTGAAGGAAGGCGCGGTCGTGATCGACGTCGGCATGAACCGGAACGCGGAAGGAAAGCTCTGCGGGGACGTCGATTTCGACGCGGTCTCCGAGGTCGCGTCCGCCATCACGCCGGTGCCGGGCGGCGTCGGGGTCATGACGATCACCATGCTGCTCGAGAACACCCTCCGCGCCGCGGAAGCGGCGGCCGGACGCTGAGCGGACGGCATTGTGCATTTTCACCGTGGACGGGCGGTTTTGACGCACAAAATTTTCCGCTCCGGCAGGTTTTATCTTGAAATTCGCGCTTGACTTCGAAGACTGCATGTGTTATAATGTTAAATGCCGCATGGTGTCGGGTCGAAAAAAACCGGTTTTTGGTTTACCCGCCCAGCGAGTTCACAAAGAAGGTGAGGTGCTGCCCAGATGTT
>JAEEGF011846570.1_pt1 | contig 11679 bp, 10 predicted proteins | sample 9134171 | NCBI WGS metagenome assembly JAEEGF01 (sample SAMN16246542, study PRJNA631951) | gut metagenome | biome: gut microbiome; feature: rumen; material: AP-attached | host: Bos | place: Iran: Karaj | collected 2018-10 | reverse complement strand
AGAGTCAAGTCATGTAAATCTGCATACATCGGGTGGAGCGCAAAAGCCGAAACACCATTATAAGGATATGAATCCTCCCATCCTCCTGAACGTGTTGTGTCATTAACTGGCAAAACCTGAATAACGTGCAAACCACACAAAGCCGCCCAATCTATCAAAAGCCTTAAATCGCCAAAATCCCCGACACCGAAACTACGACAGCTGCGTAATGAGAAAATAGGAATCACTACACCAGCATAACAAGGCATACACTCACGCAGACGTGGACGGTCCTCCTGTGTCACATTCCATAAACCATCGCCCTCATACCTCCGGTTTGAGCCTTCTTCCCATGCTACATCACCACTTGTCTCATCAACATATACATACTTATATTCAAAAGCCGACGCCGACACGGATACAACAAATTCCCACGAATACGGCCTTATACACCGCGCTTTCACACCGCGCGAAACATCCCATTCACCCAACATAACGTCGCTACCCGTCAAAAACAAAGCCTTGCCGCGCGCCACAGAAAAACCGTTCACTTGAAAACGTACCACATGCCCCAATTGATCACATATCTCTCCAGCATCCTCTACGATTGCCCTATCATGCGGCTCGACCACACGCGCCCAATCATTAATTTTCAGTTTCCCTCGCTTTATTGCGACATCCGCATTCCAAAGACACGACACTCTTTCCAAATCATTTCCTGTCAAACGCACAGAATGAAAAACGCCCTCCAACTCCTCGTCAACAACACACCCGTTCTCAACCACACGGAAACGGAAATACACCACTCGACGCTGACAAGCCATCCCACAATAAGTCCAATGTCGACCGTCTTCGCTCACCAACGCCGTCACACCACACACGCTGTTCCCTATGACATCGTCATAAAACACGACCTCTACCACACCACGCGTCCAATACTCCACACACAATTCCAGCATACAACCGTCCTTCACCTCGTCCTCTACATTCATCTCTTTATTCTTATACTATACATCCTTACCCAGTCCCCTCAAAAAATCTACCGCACTATGTAATGACTCCGGCTTGCCCACATCCAGCAAACGCAAGTTTTCCTGAACAATACCTTTGATACGCAGACGCCCACACTGATGTATATAAAAATCCATAATGCCGAACCGCTCTGGCCAGCCCTCCATCGCCCTGAACGCTCCTGGACCAATTATCTGAATACCAGAAAAAGCCAGACTGTGCAACGACGAAACATCAATATTCCCATAAGGAGAACGCACCTCACCCGTCTTCACATTCGTCCAACCAACCATGCGCATATCTTCATCAAAAAGCAAACGGCGGTTTGAAATGCGGTCGCTCACCAGCAACACAGCATCCTGGTCCGACGCCGCACCACACAGTACATCCAAGTCAGCATTACTTAAAATATCCACATTATGCGCTAATACCCACTCACACTCAGACACACTGAACGCCCGCAGCAAGCCACCGCCAGTGTCAAGCAGCGCGTCGCGCTCATACGACACACGCACACTAGCACCTATCTCACCCCACGACAGCAAAGCGTCAGCTATCATATCGCCCAGATGATGAACATTAACTACCACCTCACTCGGATGCAATACCAACAGATTACGCAACACGCGCAACAACAAAGGCACACCACCGACCTCCAACAACGCCTTAGGACATACGTCCGTCAACGGGCGCAAACGTGAACCGTAACCGGCCGCAAATATCATCGCTTTCATTTTTCTTATTTTGACTGCAAAATTAATGTTTTCCAATGGAAGTTTCGCCATATGGACGAATTATATCACCATGCTGGACGCGGTGTTCGAGTTTTTATTCGTATTTTTGCATGAGGTTTTCCATTTTCTCAACTATGACAGAACGGTATCGAGTGGAGTTGAAAGTGGCGGGACTTTCCCGCGGTGTTTCCGACACAGATATGTTTATTCTCCTCCTTCGTGAGGCGGGCAGCAAACGTATGCTGCCCTTGCTACTGTGTGAAGAGGAAATGCAGACGCTATCAATGGTAATGAACCCCACAACACGGGGAAGGATACCGCTGACAGAGTGCGTAAAGCATATGACAGATGTCTTCGGGATTATCGTAGAGGAGGTGGAAATCAGCAGCGTGCTCGACGGAAGGTATACGGCGCTGATGACATGCTGCCAAAACGGACTGAGGGAACACGTGAGGGTGACGGCAGTCGATGCCGTCGTGATGGCACTAGTTTACCGATGTCCAATCTACATACGTGCCACGCTACTGGAACGTCAAGTACCCTACCAACAAGGGAAAGACTCGGTGGTACTACCTATTGACACACTGACAGTTGAACTTCTGGAAGAGGCTCTTCAACGGGCTGTAAAGAACGAGAATTACAAACTAGCTTCGCGATTGCAGGACGAACTGATAAGGAGAAGATGAAGGAGGAACGCTTTTTTTATTGCCCCGAAGTAAAAACTGTTAGCTACCTGTCAGAAGAAGAGGCGGCCCATGCATTGCGCGTACTGCGCATGCTGCCAGGAAGCACAATTACACTGACGGACGGGCGAGGCGGTGTCTACGAGGCGTATATTACCGCGACGACGAAACGGGAATGCCACTTTACTGTAATAAAGGAAACAAAAAAAGGACACAACTGGAAGGGGCATCTGCACTTGGCTGTGGCGCCAACCAAACACATGGACCGCACGGAGTGGCTTGTAGAAAAAGCAACAGAAATCGGGTTTGATGAAATATCGTTTCTGAATTGCCAATTCTCAGAACGGCGGCATATCAACAGGGAACGTATTGAAAAAATTGTCATCTCTGCCATGAAGCAAAGCCACAGTGCCTGGAAGCCGCAGGTAAACGGACCAGAGGAATTCGATGCGTTTATCAGGAAGCGGCGCAGTGGAAGAAAGTATATCGCTCACTGTTACGACGACATAGAACTGTGTCCGAAGGGGAAGCCTTTTCTGCCCATCGCTCTGAACTGCGGGGAGGTGACAGACGAGACAGAGGATATTCTTATTATGATAGGGCCAGAAGGTGACTTCAGCATTGAAGAGGTAAAGGCAGCAATAGATTGCGGCTTCGTGCCCGTGAGTTTAGGAAACAGCCGTCTGAGAACTGAAACGGCTGGACTTGTTGCCGTACATCTCATGAATCTACATAACCGTATTGACAACGATGCAAGAGATAATTGACTTATACATGAAGTGGGCGGACCAAGCGCCTGCACACATGGAAGCACTGCCTCAGGCAGGGAGTAATAGGCAATACTTTAGATTGTTTTCGCCCAATGGAGTTGAGCCGGTCACGGTTATCGGCGTGTATGGGACCTCTGTGGAAGAGAATGAGGCTTTCATTTACATGGCACGCCATTTTACCAAGCGACGGCTTCCGGTGCCACAAATACTGAAAGTTTCCAAAAACAAGCTATGCTACTTGCAAACCGATATGGGTGTTTCCTCCCTCTACGACGCCCTCGAGAAAGGGCGGAAAGCGGGAGGAAAGTATAATCTTCATGAAAAAGACCTCCTAAAAAAAACCATCCGTCTACTACCAGAGTTCCAAATCCGTGGAGCACGTGGATTTGATTTCTCACATTGTTATCCACAACCTGCATTTGACAAAACTAATGTCCTGTTTGATTTGAATTATTTCAAGTATTGTTTCCTAAAACCTTTGGAAATTGATTTCAATGAGTTGAAACTGGAGGCTACATTTCAATTATTGGCATCGGATTTGACGGTTGATTTTGGAGAATCGTTCATGTATCGTGATTTCCAAGCACGCAACGTGATATTGTCTGCAGATGGTTCCCCATCGTTCATTGACTTTCAGGGTGGACGCAGGGGCCCGCTTGAATACGATGTCGTCTCATTTTTGTGGCAAGCTTCAGCCCGCTATTCCTCACGCCTACGTCAAGAACTCATAGACGAATATATCGATTCACTCCGCCAATACACAGAATTTAGCGAGGCCTCTTTTCGGCAGAATCTCAAAAAATTCGTTCTTTTCCGCCTATTGCAGGTGCTGGGAGCTTATGGTTTCAGAGGTTATTTCGAAAAGAAGCCCTATTTCATCAACAGTATTCCGCCGGCAATTCAGAATTTGCGCGAAGCACTTCGTGATGGAGCGTGTCCATACCCGTATTTAAGAAATCTTCTCAAAAGAATCACGGAACTACCCCGCTTCAAACCACAACCAGCCGTTATCCGTCCTCGCAAAGACGGATATCGAACGACTGACTCTGCTCTTTTCAAACCAGATCCAGTAGATGGACCTGCCACATTCTCAAAATATGACGGTAAGGGACCACTGACAGTGCGCGTGTACAGTTTTAGTTTCCACAAAGGCATTCCTGAAGACAACAGCGGCAATGGTGGTGGCTACGTATTTGACTGCCGCAGTACACATAACCCCGGAAGATATGAACCGTACAAACAACTCACAGGATTAGACGAACCTGTTATCCGCTTTCTAGAGAATGACGGAGAGATTCTCGATTTTTTACACGATGTATTCCAACTAGCCGACCGACATGTTGAACGTTACTTGGAGCGTGGCTTTACTGATTTGATGTTTGCTTTCGGATGTACTGGCGGACAACACCGAAGTGTCTACAGTGCCGAACATCTGGCACTACATCTAAACAAAAAATACGGCATTCGCGTCTTTATAGAACACCGAGAGCAAGGTATCAAACACGAACTTGAATCTTTTGACCTCAAAAAAAGTTCTGATAAGGCCACACCTGTGCTAGAGAATTCTTAACTTTGCAATTTAGTAGAACAAATAAAAACTCAATATTCCTATGGATGAGAAATCTTCTTTCATGGTGTTTTCAGGCACTAAATCTCGCTATCTGACGGAAAAGATCTGTCAGAATCTCGGTTGTCCAATGGGCAATATACAAGTTACACACTTCAGTGACGGCGAATTTGTCGTTTCATATGAAGAAACAATCCGTGGCCGTGATGTCTTTTTAGTACAATCAACATTTCCAAACAGCGATAATCTTATGGAATTATTGTTGATGATTGACGCAGCTCGAAGAGCTTCCGCACGTAATATTATTGCAGTAATTCCATATTTCGGTTGGGCGAGACAAGACCGAAAAGACAAGCCAAGGGTCTCAATTGCCGCAAAACTTGTCGCCAATTTGTTGAGTGTAGCAGGCATTGACCGTCTAATAACAATGGATCTCCATGCCGACCAAGAACAAGGTTTTTTTGACGTTCCTGTAGACCATTTATACGCATCAAGTATTTTCTTGCCATACATAAAAAGTTTAAACTTACCGGAATTGTGTATCGCAACGCCCGACGTTGGTGGTTCCAAGCGTGCAAACACATATGCAAAATTTCTTGATTGCCCTCTTGTTCTGTGTAACAAGACTCGCGCAAAAGCTAACGAAGTTGCATCAATGCAAATCATTGGTGAAGTAAAAGGCAAGAACGTCATCATCGTCGATGACATGGTTGATACAGCTGGAAGTATTACTAAAGCTGCAGAAATAATGAAAAAAGAAGGCGCTCTCAGTGTGCGTGCGATTGCAACTCATTGTATTATGTCCGGCCCTGCGTCTGACAGAGTCCAGTCAAGTTCTCTGGAGGAAATGGTCTTTACTGATTCTATTCCATATCCAGGTGGCAGCGACAAAGTCGTACAATTATCCTGTGCTCCATTAATTGCTGAAACCATACGCCGTGTTGAAACATGCGAGAGTATCAGTAGCCAATATATTATTTAAGAATACTAAGATAGTCATTATTAATAATGGGAGCGGCTCATACTACAGTGCGCCGCTCTCATTAATATAAAAACACAAGTTTTACAAAACGAATTCAATTATCACGTTGGACAATCTTTCGGCTTTTTTGATTAAGTAAAAGTTTTATTCCAAAGGAAAATTGTAACTTCGCACAAAATAATAATAAGGTATAAGAATATGAATGGCGAATGGTTCGAGGCTAAAATCAAGTATGAAAAAGAGCAAGACAATGGCTTGGTAAAGAAAGTCTCTGAGAATTTTTTAGTAGATGCTCTAACGTATAGCGAAGCAGAAGGACGAATCATAAATGAACTGCGTTCATACATACGAGGTGTATTTGAAGTGGCAGATTTAAAAAAGGTACGATATGCAGAATTGATTGATTCCGATAATGAAAAGGATGACAGATGGTTCCGAGGCAAACTTATTATTGCAACACTAGATGAAAAGACCGCCAAAGAGAAAAAAAGTTCTGTACAAGTTCTTGTTAAAGCACACGATATTCGTTCTGCTATTATCAGACTTGAACAAGTATTAGGAAAAGAGATGATGGATTTTACCGTAGCTAGCGTAACCGAGACACCTATCATGGATGTCTACAAATTCAAAGCATGAGTATTGAAGAGCGTCTTGAATCCATAAAAAAGGACCTGCCATCTAATGTAACGTTGGTAGCAGTTTCAAAATTTCATTCCGAAGATGAAATTTTAAAGGCTTATCATGTAGGTCAAAAACTTTTTGGTGAAAACTTGGTTCAAGAATTAAGACGTAAACATGAAAATTTACCAGCAGACATTGAATGGCATTTCATTGGGCATCTACAACGTAATAAGGTAAAATACATTGTGCCGTTCATCAGTCTCATTCATAGTGTTGACACTCCTGAGCTCCTCACAGAAATAAATCGACAAGGACAAAAATACGGCCGTCAAGTTCCTGTTCTATTACAACTTCATCTGGCAAAAGAAGAAACAAAATTTGGTTTTTCTCCCGAAGAATGTCGACAATTCATGGATGAAGGAAAATGGAAAGAACTTAAAAATATTCGTATCGACGGACTGATGACTATGGCCTCAAATGTAGAGGACCTAGAGACTGTTCGCAGTGAATTCAATTTAGCAAATGAATTATTCCAAGAGTATAAATCGCAATATTTTGCAAGAGAAGATCATTTCCATATACGCTCCTGGGGCATGAGCAACGATTATACTATAGCAATAGAAGAAGGTAGTACAATGATTCGCATTGGCTCACTCATCTTCGGGCCACGTCCTCATCAATAGGCCTAATGTCGACTATATATTATTAAAGGTAGATAACAGAATGAGGACTTCTTTTTTCATAGCCAACAGACTTTATCAAGGCAAAAGCAACGATCAACGCGTAAGTCGCCTCGCTCGTAATATCGCTACCCTAGGTGTGAGTTTGGGTCTCGCAATTATGTTACTTAGTGTTGCTATTGTTCTTGGCTTTAGAAAAGAAATATCAAACAAAATCACTGGTTTTGCAAGACATATTCAAGTTATCAACCCTGCAGCACTTACTTCACCACAGGATTTCCCATTTGATGCATCCGATTCCGTCAGACAAATAATCGGTCATGTAGATGGAGTTGAGAGTGTGCAACGTGTATCGAACAAAGCCGGAATTATTAAAACGGATACTGATTTTAAAGGAATCCTTCTCAAAGGAATCGCTGATGAATATGATGTATCGTTTTTGCAAAAACATATCCAAGAAGGAAATATACCCCATTTTACAAAAGACAAAAACCGGAACAGCATTCTTATAAGCCGTACTTTGGCAAAACAAATGAACCTGAAAACAGGAGACAAAGTGTATGCATACTTTTTTGAGGATGCACTCAAAACAAGACTGTTCACTGTAGAGGGTATCTATGAAACCCATATGAGTCAATTTGACGATGTTGCCGTTATCGCCAATTTATACACAGTTAACCAGCTTAACAATTGGTCTGACAGCGTTGCAAGCGGTTTTGAACTCACTGTAAAGAATGACAAACAAATTGAAGAAACATATCTGAATGTTTTAGGAACAACTAGACACATGGTTGACAAAGAACAGAATCAATACGCAACGTTTACAATTCAAGAATTATACGCCCAAATCTTTGAGTGGCTAAAGTTACTCGATTTAAATATCTGGGTTATTCTGATACTAATGGTTTGTGTTGCCAGTTTTACTATGATTAGCGGGCTTCTGATTCTAATTTTAGAGAAGACGAATACCATTGGTATTCTCAAATCTCTAGGTAGCTCAAATCATCTTGTGAGAAATATCTTTCTCAATTATGCTATACTTCTGATGGGACGTGGAATAATTATTGGGAATATTGTTGGATTGGGGCTGGCATTCATTCAACAAAAGACAGGTATCATCACTCTGAACCCACAGAATTATTATGTGGACAGTGTACCTATCACATTCAATCTGCCAGCAATCATACTTATTAACCTAGGAACTATTACTGTCTGCACGCTTGCTCTCATTGGCCCTAGTTTTCTTGTTTCACGTATTCGTCCTGTTAAAGCGATACGTTTTGACTGATTTCTCTTACATAAAAGATTGCTCGTTTCAAACGAAAGCATTAACTTTGCATGCCGGAAACGGGGTGTAGCGCAGTCCGGTTAGCGCACCTGCTTTGGGAGCAGGGGGTCGAAGGTTCGAATCCTTTCACCCCGACATTACACAATCTGTGCGGCAGAAGCGGTAAAGCAAACCGCAAAGCCGCACCATTTATTTAAGTATATGTATAGAAACAAAACTTGTGGAGAACTCCGTCTCCAAAACACAGGAGAGAATGTCACACTTGCCGGTTGGGTACAACGTGTACGTAAAATGGGAGGAATGACATTCATCGAACTTCGAGACCGTTATGGTACAACACAATTGGTTTTTAACGAGCAAACATCCCCCACACTCTTCGCCGAGGCCATCACCTTAGGCCGGGAGTTCGTTATTCAAGTCAAGGGAAAGGTTTGTGAAAGATATAGCAAAAACTCAAAGATTCCCACAGGAGATATTGAAATTGACGTAACCGAACTAAAGGTTCTTAACCGTTCAGAAGTACCTCCTTTCACTATTGAAGAACAAACTGACGGAGGTGACGAATTGCGCATGCAGTACCGTTATCTTGATTTACGCCGTAAAAATGTGCGCCAGAACCTAGAACTGCGTCACAAAGTATGCTTGGAAACGCGCAAGTTTCTTGACAACGAAGGTTTCTTAGAGATAGAAACACCTGTGCTTATTAATTCAACACCGGAAGGTGCACGTGACTTCGTCGTTCCTTCACGTATGAATCCCGGACAGTTCTATGCGTTACCACAAAGTCCTCAACTCTTCAAACAATTATTGATGGTCGCTGGCATGGATCGTTATTTCCAAATTGTAAAGTGCTTTAGAGACGAAGACTTGCGCGCTGACCGTCAGCCCGAGTTCACTCAAATCGATTGCGAGATGAGTTTTGTTGAACAAGAAGACGTAATTGAACTCTTTGAAAGAATGATCAAGAGTCTCTTCAAAACGATTCTCGGCTACGAAAATTTTCCTGAGAAGATACTACGTATGCCATGGGCCGAAGCAATGAAATTATACGGATGTGACAAACCAGACTTACGATTTGGAATGCCCTTCGTAGAGTTAGACAAAGTTCTCAAAGGTACAGGAGAATTCAGTGTGTTTAACGATGCGGCCTACATAGGCGGAATTTGCGCCAAGGGATGTGCAAATTGGTCAAGAAAACAACAAAACGAACTTGTTGATTTTGTCAAGATGCCTCAGATTGGTGCAAAAGGAATTACGTTTATTAAAATTGAAGAGGACGGAACACCTAGAAGTAGCATTGAAAAGTTTTACACATCCGACATCCTCAACCAGGTTAAGGACGTAATGCAAGCTGAAGCGGGAGACCTGCTTCTCATCATGTGTGGTGAAGACGCCATGCGCACTAGAAAACAACTTTGCGAGCTTCGTCTAGAAATGGGAAACCGCTTGGGATTACGCAAGAAGGACAAATTCTCGCTATTATGGGTAGTCGATTTCCCAATGTTTGAATGGAGTGATGAAGAACAGCGTCTCATGGCCATGCACCACCCGTTTACAGCCCCAAAACCAGAAGATGCCACTTTGTTAGACACACATCCTGAACAGGTAAGGGCCAATGCTTACGACATGGTTCTTAATGGACAAGAGATTGGCGGAGGCAGTGTACGTATTCACGATCATGAAATGCAACAAAAGATATTCAGCATTTTGGGCCTCTCACCTGAAACCGTCGAAAAGCGTTTTAAGTATTTACTACGTGCCTTCCGCTACGGAGCACCTCCCCATGCAGGGCTTGCATATGGCCTTGACCGCCTCGTTTCTATATTTGCCGGACTGGACAGTATCCGAGACTGCATCGCGTTTCCTAAGAACAACTCCGGACGAGATGTTATGGTGGGAGCTCCGACAGTACTTGAAGAAGAACAACTCAAAGAATTGCATCTGAAACTCCAACCCACAGAATAGCGAATAGAACTATTGCCTCATTATAACCGGGAGCGCAGACAAGATAATGAACCTTGTCTGCGCTTTGTTTCTTTTATTAACGACAATGTGGCTCGTCGGACAAACTATCTCCCATATAGAACAGAACAAATCCCACATCGTATTCTGCAAAACCAATATTTAAAAACCAGTCTTGAACTCCCGTGCTTTCAACTAGTAATCATCACGAAAAGGTCGAAATACGTGTGGGAATTTTTTTGATTGTTGTTTTCTTTGTAATTTTGCGCTCTGAAATGAGATGCAGAAAGATAAAAGAACGTTGGATTGTGCCCAACGGTCATCCCATATCATCCTTAGACCGTCGGGCATTGGAGCTACAGGCTCAAGGATATCTGCTGCCCACACGCGACATGATTAAGACGCCAGAGCAGATAGGAGGCATCAGACGCAGCAGTAAAGTAACCATCGGCGCGCTAGATCTGGTGCAGCGTGAGATTCGTGCCGGCATGTCCACTGAAGATATCAACAAACTGGTTCACGAATATACCATAAGCCATGGCGCCATACCAGCACCGCTCAATTACGACGGTTATCCCAAGAGTGTCTGCACAAGTCTAAATGAAGTGGTATGCCATGGCATACCTAGTGAAGAGGAAGTCCTAATGGACGGTGACATAATCAATGTTGACGTAACCTCCATCCTAGACGGATACTACAGCGATGCATCAAGAATGTTCATCATCGGGAATACCACGCCTCAGAATGAACGTCTCGTCTGCGTAGCCAAAGAATGCCTCCTTGCCGGCGCAGCTGCAGCACAACCTTTCGGACAACTTGGCGACATTGCTTCGGCTATCACCACCCTGGCCCATCATAACGGTTTCTCTGTAGTACGTGACTACTGCGGTCACGGTGTAGGGCTGGAATTTCACGAAGAACCCGACGTTTATCATTACGGACGGCGTGGCGGAGGTATGGTATTAATACCAGGTATGGTCTTTACCATCGAGCCTATGATTAATTTAGGCTCGTGGGAAGTGTATATAGACGAAGACGACGGCTGGACCGTCGTCACCGAAGACGAGTTGCCCAGTGCACAATGGGAACATACTTTTGTTATGACAGAGAATGGGCTTGAAATCTTAGCTTATTAATTATTAATGAACACACAAGAACCTATCATATTGGGCATTGAATCGAGTTGTGACGACACTTCAGCCGCCGTTATCCGTGGCCAGTGGTTACTAAGCAACGTTACTGCCTCGCAAGAAGTACACCGCAACTATGGTGGTGTAGTTCCTGAGTTGGCAAGCCGTGCTCATCAACAGAACATTGTACCAACTGTAAAGGAAGCCCTGAACCGCGCGAAAGTGAAGCGTGGCGATCTCTCGGCTATTGCATTCACACGTGGCCCTGGCCT
>JAEEGF011290575.1_pt1 | contig 11679 bp, 5 predicted proteins | sample 9134171 | NCBI WGS metagenome assembly JAEEGF01 (sample SAMN16246542, study PRJNA631951) | gut metagenome | biome: gut microbiome; feature: rumen; material: AP-attached | host: Bos | place: Iran: Karaj | collected 2018-10 | reverse complement strand
TGCCTTCTAAGCCACCAGCATAGGCATATGTACAGTATTTGTACAGTATATGTACAGTATATGTACGCTTCTGAAGCGTACATATACTGTACATATACTGTACAAATACTGTACATATGCCGGAGAATGTATACCGAAAAAAGCACTTTAGGCCATAAAAGAGCATAGTGAAACACAAAAAACAATGAACCTATGGTTGTGATTGATTTGCAGAAATATAAAAAGGCGGACAACAGGCTGTTGCGCGAAATTACCGCTTTGCGCGACGACGAGAAGGCCGTCGGGTTGTCGCGATTCTTCAAAACAGGTCCCGGACAGTATGGCGAGGGCGATGTCTTCCTTGGTGTCAAAGTGCCCGACACGCGCCGCGTGGTGAAGGATTGCTGGCACGAGTGTTCGTTCGGAGATCTGGACGAATGTCTGGCTTCGCCTTTCCACGAGGTGCGTCTTGCGGCGCTGTTGGCACTGGTGCAGATGTTCCAACACAGCAAACACGATGTCGGTCGGCAGCGCGAATGCATCGAGTTCTATCTTGCCCACCTCGCCGCGGTCAACAATTGGGATTTGGTTGACCTGAGCTGCTATGAGCTGCTTGGCCGTTGGCTGCTGGACAAAGATGCCTCGCTCCTGCGAACGTTGGCACGCGACGGCAAAACCATATGGGAGCAGCGCATAGGCATAGTCAGTACGATGTGGTTTCTCCGCAACGGCCGTCTTGACGATACTTACGTTATTGCCGACATATTGCTGCAGCATCCCCACGACCTGATTCACAAGGCCGTAGGCTGGCTACTGCGCGAGGCAGGCAAACGTGACAAGGAGCGTTTGGTGCGCTTTCTCGACACGCCTGCCGATGGCGCTGCTTTGCTGTCGCGCTGTCAGCTTATGCCACGCACGATGTTGCGCTATGCAATTGAGAAGTTTCCCGAAACAGAGCGAAAAAAATACTTCGAAAAACAGAAAGACGGCCGCTGAAAAACGTTTTTGTTTGGTGGTGCGATGTGTTTTATGGGTAATAATATATTTGATTATCAGTTTGTTTGATAAAATATTCAAAATAAATTTTGCAGGTTTGCAAAAAAGTAGTACTTTTGCAAATCTTTTCGAAGATAAGATGGTGGGCGTAGTTCAGCTGGTTAGAGCGCCAGATTGTGGATCTGGAGGTCGTGGGTTCGAGCCCCACCTCCCACCCTGGGAAGCACTTCCAACACATAGTTGAAGTGCTTTTCTTGTATACAAAACATCGAAGACAGTCATAGATGATGGAAACCAAGAAGAAAAGATTATTGTCAGGCTTGCAGCCAAGCGGCGAACTGACTATAGGCAATTATTGCGGCGGTATACGTCAATTTCTGGAATATCAGAAAGAATACGACTCCTTTCTGTTTGTTCCCGATATGCACACCATCACCGTTCCGCAGGGCGATCCGCGCCTGATACAGGAGCGCATACGCCGCTTCGCAAATCTCTATCTGGCTTGCGGTCTTGATCCTGTCAACTGCACGTTCTATATCCAGAGCGAGGTGCCGGCAGTAAACCAACTGGCCTGGATTCTGGAATGCCATACCTATATGGGCGAGCTGAGCCGTATGACGCAGTTCAAGGCCAAAAGTGAAAAGCAGACCAACGTAGGCTGTGGCTTGTTTACTTATCCCGTGCTGATGGCTGCCGACATAATTCTGTATGACAGCAATGTAGTGCCTGTTGGTGCCGACCAGAAGCAGCACGTCGAACTGGCTCGCGACATTGCCGAGCGAATGAACCACAAGTACGGCGACCTTTTCGTTGTTCCCGAGCCTATCATTCCAAAAGTCGGTGCAAAAATCAAGGACCTGCAGGATCCTACGAAGAAGATGAGCAAGTCGGCTGAGGACACTTCGGGCATTATATTTCTGCTTGACAGCGAGTCGACCATAAAGAAAAAGGTCAACCGTGCAGTCACCGACAATGACGGCTATGTGGCCTTCGACGAAGAAAAGAAACCCGGCATATCGAATCTTATCACCCTCTATTCCGCTTTGAGCGGCACACCGCTGCAGGAGGCTATCGACCACTTTACGGGTATGGAACGCTATGGCGACTTCAAGAAAGAGGTTTTGGAGGTGATATACGAAACCTTGCGTCCCGTACAGGCTGAATATGAGCGCCTGTCGCAGAGTGACTACGTCGACGAGGTGCTGAACCGCGGCCGCGACCGCGCCAACGAGATTGCCAACCGCAAATACGACCTCGTCCGCCGCGCCGTAGGCTTCGGAAGATAAACGGAAAGCTGGTACGCAGGTGCCTCGCCTGCGAAAAAAAAGAAAGTGAAAGTCCTGTTTCTCACAATATAAACCCGTTTGGCTCGTTATAGCTGGAACGAAACCCAAACGTTCGAACTATGAAATTCAGAAATATTACAGTTTTTGTCATCTCGCTGTTGGTGGCAACACTTTCCGCCTATAGCCAGGAAGACTTTGGACACAGCCGGATAGACACCCTGATAGGAAAGATGGAGTACGCCAGTGCATACAAGCTGGCGCAGGAGCAATGGCGGCAGTCACAGCAGTCGGACGGTGCGGCGCAGCTGAAGGCTGCATTCTACCTTACCGCCATCGACTACGCCTACAGCAAAACACCTGAGGATTCGGCCCTGATGCGCTACAGCAGCCTGGCGCATCGGCTGGAAGGTGTGGAACAGGCAGTGGCATACGTATTCCTGTTCCAGACCTACAAATGGCTCTATGCCGCAAGGGGATACGCTCTGGCATACAACAAGCCATCGGACGACAAGGCGTTAGGATGGCCGCAGTGGCACACGCAAAGGATGGTGGACAGCCTGACGGCCTGCGTCGACAGCATAATGGCCAAAGCCGACCTGTTGCGGACGACGAGCGCCAAGGGCTACCGCTGGCTGAGCAGCGGAGAAGACCAGATACAACCGATGGATACAAGCCTGATGGGTATGATGGTGCAAATGCTGATAGGAACGGAACGATACTATGCAAACAGCGACTTGCTGAACGAATCGCAACGGGCAGCAATACAGCAACCCCTTACGCTATTTCTGAAAAACACCTCAGATGGCCTGCCCTACCCCTTTTCGATACACCGGCTTGTGGCCAGCGCGTTTGCCGAATCGGCTGCCGACCAGCAGCTGTGGCTCGACCTGCGGCGTCTGGAGACGTTCGACTTCGACTCGTCGCTGACAGAATCTGTCGAAAATCTGGAACACCATTATTGGCCGCTGCTGAAGAGCGACGAGATGAAAGCCTGGTTGAAGCTTTGCCGCGCAATTTGTCTTTATAAGGCAGAAAGGCGGGTGGAGTCCGAGCAGCTGTGCCTGGAAACAGAGCGGCTGTATCCCGACACGTGGGGCGCCGACGAATGCCGTAAGCTGCGTGACGACATCTGCAGGGCCGAAATCAAGGTCAGCTACAACACCGTCGAGTCGTCGCGCCGCAGCCGGTTGGCCTGTGTTGAAGCACGCAACGTAGACACGCTGACTTTCAGAATAGTACCCAAAGAGAGCGTTCCCGACAGCCTGATACGCAACAGAAAGACCGACACCCTGCGCGTGATTCCCGCCATAGCGGAATGGCGTCAGGCATTGCCCGGGTCGTCTGACCGCCTTATGCACCGCCACCTGATGGCTCTGCCTCCCGTGCCTCAAGGCGACTACTATCTGGTGGCGCTGTCGGACAGCAGCTACAGCCACAACGAACTGCAATCGGCCGACGCGGCATTTATAACCTACAGCGACCAGCCTTCGGGCAAAAGGCATACACAGATGGCAAACTCGTCAGGATACCTGATAGACCGAGTGACCGGACAGCCGCTGCCCAACCGTCGCGTGACGCTGCACCTCGAGGGCCTTTTTGGTTCACGCGACTACAAACGCCGTTACCGCACCGACAGCGAAGGCTATTTCAGTTTTCCCACCTCAAAGGCACGCTATTTATTAAAAAATCCCCATTCCATCTCAGCCGACATTGACGGCTATGAATATGAATATCCAGACAGATACGGATTCAGGATGCTAATCCACAACGAATCGAGAAGAAAATCGAAACTTCTGGACATCATAATGACCGACCGCCCCATCTACCGTTTGGGCGACACGGTGCGCTTCGCCTGCATAGCCTACAGCAAAAAAAGGACTGGCGACACGAGGCGCGAAACATTAAAGCCCAAGGCAAAACTGAAACTGGTGGCCTGTCTGGAACAGGACTACACCGACACCGAGGACACCATTATGCTGACCACCGACCAGTACGGCCGCTGCTGGGGCGAGTTTGTGATCCCCACGGATGGCCACAATGGAGAATATACACTATCGCTGTATGAACCCAGCCGCGGAAGTGAGGCTCTGGACTCATACACAGACAGCCGCACGATTACGGTGAGCGCCTACAAACCGCCCCGTTTTGCGGTGACACTTTCCAACACCGCAGCAGATGCCGACAGCACAGCAAATACCGTCCGACGCTTTGGTAAGCCCATAACCATATATGGCACAGCGATAAGCTACAGCGGCGCACCTATGACCGGAGCGCGGGTGAAATGGGAAGTGTCGCGCGAGAAGATGCGGAACCCCTTCCAGGCCTACTCGGTAGCCGACGAATACCCGTTCTGCGACAGCCTCGAGGTGGACAGCAACGGACTGTTCCAATTCACTTTCACGCCCGAGAGGACTAAGGCAGACAAAAACGAAGACTATATATACACAGCATACGTGCTCGTGCTGGACGCCGACGGCGAGCAGAGGGAGCAGCAGTTCGCGTTCCACGTCAGCGATGCCGACGGCTACTGCAGCCTCGGCAGCGACGACCTGAGTCACCTCGCTTTCGCCTAAAACAACTTCGACCACCAGCCCCTGAAAGGAGCCGTGCGAGTGCAGCTGTACCAACTGCGCCAACCCGACACGCTGCGGATGCTCGACCCGATAATGCAGGAATATCCCGACGCGAAGTGGGTGGGCACACGCGAGGAATTCCGCCGGACATTCCCGCATCTAGCATACACAGCCGAAGAGGCCGACAAACGCCGCTGGCCGACAGTGGCCACACGCTGCGACCAGACGACCGAAGAGCGGCAAATCGACATTGCAGGACTGCCCTCGAGCCTCTACCGGCTATGTTTCACAGCCCCCGACGGCAGGCAATACGACACGCTGGTGAACTACGTGGCCCCCGGCGGACGCGTAACCGGCGACGACATCGTCTGGGTTCGCTCGACGCCGAAGAGACGATATGAATATGAGGCCGTTGGCGTAAAGATAGGTGACACCATCCGCTTAGAGCTTGGCAGCCCATTCGGCAACCAGCCTCTCTACTACAGCGTCAGCAGCGTCGCCAAAGTCTACAGGAGGGGGATGATGGTTCTTGACAGCAGCCACACATCCACGCTGGTCATCCCCGTCATCGGCGAGATGGAGAACGGCATCACGGTGACACTTACGGCGATGCGCAACGGCAGAGTCTTCAACCATCACTACCGCTACATCGTTGCACGGCCCGACCGCTGGCTGAACGTCGGCATCGAGACATTTCGCGACCACCTTCATCCTGGAGAGAAAGAGCAGTGGCATCTGCAAATCAGCAATGCCGACACCAGCCACGGGAAAACAGCCAAAGGCGTAGAGGCCAACCTGTGCCTCACGATGTTCGACAAGTCGCTGGACGAACTTGCCCGCGACAGCTACCTCTTCTGGCCGTGGGGCATCAACTACGCAGGCACACGGGCCACGTTGACGGGCTCCAGAATGAACAAAATAAATTTCAACAGCCCACTCGTCAGCTTCAAGGCCTCCGCCAACAATTCCAGACCCGAATTCGGCCCTATGCTGCCAGTTTCACGATTCTATTGCCACCAGATGAGACTCGGTTTCAATCCTGGAAGACTCAACTGCACCGTCGTCGACAGCCGTGACGGCGAGCCGCTTCTCAGCGCCAATATTGTGTTGAGGAAAAAAGGTGAAATAGTGACCGGCGCGCGTACCGACTTCGATGGGAATTTCAGCATAATAAACGTTCCCGAAGGCAGTTACGACCTGGAGGTTTCCTATATGGGATACAACACACAAAGACAGCGCATAACCATCAGGCGCGACGAAAGGCTGCGCCTGCACATAGCACTGACGCGATCGGGAGCAACACTCAAGACAGTCCAAATCAAAACCAGCAAGATTCCTGTCTTGGACGTCAGCGCACCCGAACACGGAAGGCGGTTAGAGGCGAGCGACATAGCCCGTATGCCAGGCAGCAGTGACGAGATAGTAGCCGCTGTGGCCGGCGTTGGCTATGCCCGCGGCGAAGAGGGGATGGTCTCACAGCAAGGCAACGTGCGCAAACGCACCGGCGTGAATGTGCCCAAGGAAGCCATCGCCGAAATACAACCGCTCCTGCAGTTCGACGGCAGCACAGGCGAACGGCCGATGGCGTTGAGGAAGAATCTGTCGACACTTGCCTTTTTCAAGCCCGACCTGCGCAGCGACAAAGAGGGCAGCATCCATCTGACGTTCACTATGCCCGACGCTCTCGCCCAGTGGCATCTGTGCGGCACGGCCTGGACCGAACGGTTCCAAACAGGCAACATAGACCGCACACTCTGGACCCAGAAAGAGCTGATGGTGCAGCCGTTGCTGCCACGATTCCTGCGCCAAGGCGACACCACCGAAATCCGCGCCAAAGTCTCGAACCTGACCGACAGTGCAATCCAAGTGGAAGTGACCCTCGAAATAGGCGACCCCGCTGCGAAGGCCAGCGTAGCACCGCTTTCCGCCATCACAGTCGAAGGCCACAGCAGCGCCATCGCAAAATGGCGGGTGCCAGTCGACGACGAGTGGCACACGGCCGAATACAAAATCTACGCCCGCACGGTGCGCCACACCGGTGGCCACCTCAGCGACGGCGAACAAGGTGTGCTGCCCGTACTGCCGCGGCGCGAGCGCATTGTCGTCAGCCATCCGCTCTATGTTGCAGGATGCAAGGATTCATCGCAAAATGCAACGGCATCGTTCAGCATACCCATAGGCGGAGCCGATTCGGTCGACATAGCATTCAATGCCAGCCCGATACAATACGTCATAGAGGCCCTACCCCACTTCGAACGGCACCGTATGCCCGGCAACCTCTATTTGGCCAACAGCATCTACGTCAACAACCTTAAGGCAACGCTGGGCCAACTTACGGACAAAGAGCGCAAACGCATCAGCAGCCGCGCCCGCGGCGACCTGCAAAAGCTGCTCGAGTCGCAGACCTCAGAGCAGGGATGGAGCTGGATGCCCGGCGGCAAAAAGACCAACCTCAACATCACAGCCTCAATACTGGAACGCATAGTTCCCTACACACTGCAATTGGATGGCTACTACAAACGCCAACTGAAAAAAGCCCTGTCGGCACTTGACAAGGCCATCGTCAAACAGTACAGCGACCAGATTCAAACAGCAACGAATTCACGCATTAACACATTCTCGCATTTTCGTAATAACACAATCTCAATCCTCTATGCCCGAAGTCTTTACTTCGGCAGCGAGCCGTTGTCGAAATGCGACAGCGCAACCCGCGAGGCATACGACCACTACTACCGCCAGTGCCTAACGACAATTGACGACGACATTCCGCTTATGTGCCAGGGGCAGCTGGCGCTGCTGATGCAGCATTGGGGAGATACGGCCAGTGCCAAAAAGGTGGCACACCGACTGAAAGAATCGGCACACGTCGACCCGCAGCAAGGTATGTATTGGGTGAAGAACACGAGCGGCTACGGCTGGTACCAGCGTCCTGTGGAGACGGCGTCGCTGCTTGTCGATGTCTTTGCCGATGTGCTGCACGACTGGGAATCGGCGAACCGCATACAGCAATGGATACTCTCCGCCAAACAGGGCACCACGTGGAAGAGCGATATGGCCACAGCCTACGCCCTCTCCGCCCTGCTGCGCCAGCCCACCGGCAGCGTCCGTCAGGGCAAGGCAACAATCGCCATCGACACACTAACGAATTCCCAAATTAACACATTGACAAATTCCAAAATTAACGAATTAACCCTCAATGTAAAACTGGAAAACCCGACCCCCTACCCAGCTTGGGGAGCCGTGTTCTGCAGCAGCGAGCTGCCGATCGACAGCATCCCTGCCAACGGCAGCGGCATCAGCCTGCGCAAGACCATCAGCATCGTCGCCCCCGATGGCAGCCAGCACCTGCTGCAACCTGGGATGGCGCTTCGCATCGGCGACCGCGTTCGCGTGCATATCGACATCCATTGCCAGCGCGACCTCGACAATATGGTGCTGGCCGACCAGCGTGCCGCTGCCTTCGAGCCCGTGAGCACCGCCAGCGGCTGGCGCTGGTGCCACGGTGACGGAGGCACCAAAGGATTCCACTATTACACCGATGTCCGCGACGATGCGCTGAACTGCTATATCGACCACCTGGCGGAGGGGCACTACTATGTGGAGTACGACCTATGGGTGCGCAATGCCGGCACCTTTGCCGGCGGCATCGGGAGCCTGCGCAGCGTCTATGCACCCGAATTCAGAGCCAACACAACGTCGGCGACAATCCGCATAGTGGATTGAGGCAAACCAGCCGGCACAAAGCACCTGAAACGCATCACCCCGCCAACTTTTCCCAGCCGCAAGACGCAAAAGTGACAACCTGAACCAGCGAATCACAAGCCGTTTTGCGAGCCATCCGCTCCGCCATTTCGCCGTTACTTCTTCGTTACATCATCGTTACTTCTTCGTTATTTCTTCGATGCACAATCGAAGAAATAACGTTGAACTAACGTTAAACAAACGTTGAAATGGTGGGGCAGATGCGGCGCGGGACTAAAAAAGTGTCTGCATATAGCGCAAAACGCACAGCGCAATCTCGGTTCTGTCTTGTATGGATTAAAAAACAACGGAGATGCGAAACAAACGTTCACATCTCCGTTCTCTATTTTCGGAATTATGTTGGTCTCACTTGGAGGAGACGACAAGGTAGTCGGTGAAGCGCCAGAAGGCGTTGACATCCTTGATGGTAAGGTAGGCTACGCTCTTGGAATCGTTCTCGTCATAGATGAGTTCGTATGAGCCTTCCGGGTGTTTCGATATGACCTGCGCCTTGCGCTGGTTGATGGCGATGGTGGTCACCTTGGTGCGGTCAATGGTCTGGAACTTGCTTACGTCCATATTTTCCGAAGTGTTCTGTTTTTTGCCTATACCGATGAAACCACCGCTTTTGTTGACGATGCCCATTTCTTTCAGTTCTTTGAACGAGCCTACGATGTAGTATGCTTTGTTGGCTTCGTTGGTCTGGTAGGCTATGTAGTCATCCTTCTCCTGGTTGGCTTTGGTGAGGTCGGTGACGTTGTCCGACAGTTTCTTGATGGTGGCTTTGCTTATGGTTAGTTCGTTCATAAGCTCGCTGATTTGCGTCTCTTGGTCGGCAATGCGCAGGTTCAGGTTTTCGACGAACTCCTGCAGCTTGCTGTTCTCCTGTCCCAGACTGGCGATTTTGGCATTGAGGGTGGCAATCTTTTGCTTGTTCTGCGACAGCATATTGTCAATAATGGCCAGTTGGTCGGTGATTTGGCCTTTCACGCGGCTGTTCATCTCGGGATTGCCTTGTTTCAAGGTGTTGACGGTGCTGTAGCGTGACGAGATTTCGGACAGGTTTGTCTCAATCTCGTTGAGCACTTCAAACAGTGCATCGATTTCGCCATCTTTGGCGTCAATGATAGTCTGGAGCGAGTCGGCGCGTTGTATGGCAGCCGTTTTTTCGGGATCCTCGCTGTTGCAGGCGGTGAAAAACAGTGGCAGTAGTGCCAGCGTTGTCAAGAAAATCTTTTTCATAACAGATTGTTTTTAGTGCACAATATTATTATACAATTGCGTTATTTGCATAGGCTGAAACGCAAAAAGGCCTGAAATATTGTGAAACGCAAAAGAATAATTCAAAAACAGATTAGTTATGAGCATCAACCCCCTCAATGCAGAATGGAACACACCTCGCCAAACTCCGCCGTTCGGCACAATACGAGTCGAGCATTATTCGCCGGCCATTCGCGAAGCCATCGTCAAGGCGGAAGAGAATATTGAACGTATTGCGGAACAGTGCGAGGCACCAACATTCGCAAACACTATTGTTCCTATGGAAACGGCGTCTGAAATACTGGATCGCGCCGTGGCTCTGCTGCTCAACTTGAATGAGTGTTCCACGACACCCGAAATGCAGCAGACGGTGATGGACTTGATGCCTGTGATTACGCGTTTCGAGAATCGTGTATGGATGGATGAGCGTCTGTTCGGACGTGTCTCAAAGATATACGAGGGCAGGGAAGATGCAGGCTTGACCGATGAACAATGCCAGTTGACAGAGAAGTACTACCAGCGTTTCGTCGGCAACGGTGTCAATCTTGATGCCGACAGTAAGCGTCGCTTTGCTGAAATTGCCGAAGAATTGTCAACACTCACTGAACAGTTCGGCCGCAACTCGCTGGCCGACACAAACGATTTTGTACTCCATATAACTGATCCTGCCGACCTTGCCGGATTGCCGGATACTGTTGTCTCCACAGCGCGTCAGGAGGCCGAAAACCGAGATTTGCAGGGGTGGGTGTTCACCCTGCAGGCACCGTCGTACAGACCGTTCCTTGCCTATGCCGACAACCGTAAGCTGCGCGAGCAGATGTGGCGCGCCTACAATAGCCGAGGCAACCGCGGCAATGACAATGACAACAATGCCACAGCTCGCCGTATTGCCAATTTGCGCCTTGAAAAGGTACGCTTGCTGGGATACCGTCATTTTGCTGAATACAAGTTGAGTCGCACAATGGCCCGAGAAACCAAGAATGTCACCGCATTTCTAGACAGGCTGCGCCAGGCCTGCATTGACTTTGCAAGGCGCGACCTCGACGAGGTGCGCTGCTTCGCCAAAGAATGCGCTGCTGACTTCGAGCTGCAGAGTTGGGACTTTGCATACTACAGCGAGAAACTGAAACGGGAGCGATACGATTTCGACTCCGAACTGTTGCGACCTTATCTGCCGCTTGACAGTGTCCGTCAGGGCATTTTTGACCTTTATCACCGTCTATATGGTCTAACCTTTGTCGAAAACAGCGCGATTGAGCTCTACGATGGGGATGTCAAGGTGTATGAAGTCTATGACGGTGATCGGTTTATGGCTGTGCTGTATCTTGATATGTTCCCTCGCGAATCAAAACGCAGCGGTGCTTGGATGACCGAGTTCCGCGATCAGTCGAACATTGGCGACAACGAGGTTCGACCGCTGGTACAAGTGGTTTGCAATTTCTCAAAACCAACTGCCGATAAACCCGCACTGCTTAGTTTTAACGAATTGGAGACGTTTATGCACGAAATGGGGCACGCCATTCACGGAATGTTGAGCGATATTCACTACCCATCGTTGAGCGGTACCAGCGTGCTGCGCGACTTTGTTGAGATGCCTTCACAGGTGATGGAGAATTGGTGCTACGAGACGGACTTTCTCAACACTTTTGCACGCCATTACCTGACGGGTGCACCGATGCCGGAAGAGTATATCGACAAGATACGCCGAAGCAAGAATTTCCAAGCGGGTTGGCTATGCCTGCGTCAGCTCAATTTTGGTGCCGTTGATATGGCTTTCCATACGCTTGTCGAGCCTATGGATGGGAATGTCCGTGTCGAGGATTTCGAGCATAGCGCAATGACTG
>JAEEGF011057586.1_pt1 | contig 11680 bp, 9 predicted proteins | sample 9134171 | NCBI WGS metagenome assembly JAEEGF01 (sample SAMN16246542, study PRJNA631951) | gut metagenome | biome: gut microbiome; feature: rumen; material: AP-attached | host: Bos | place: Iran: Karaj | collected 2018-10 | reverse complement strand
ATCGGCTTCAACCTGATGCTTACCAACATCCTCAACAACCTGGACATCGTCACTGGCGGACGCGAGCAGAGCCGTACCGACGTAGATGAAGAAGAGAAAGCGTTACGCACATATAAGTTCCAAAGCAGCCCCTACAAATTCTATGCTAATGGAGCTAACGGTATGCTCATGATCAATTACTATTTTTAAAAAAACGACGATTATGAAAACAATAAAAATCCTTGCGCTATTAGTAGTCGGATTCACAATGGTAGCATGTCAGGGTGACTGGGATGAGCCCAACCTCGGCCAATCTCCTTTCGGCAACAATGCGATCACCAGCGACGGCATCATCACAATTGCTGAACTGAAGAACAAGTATCATGATGTCATCAATGCAGACGTTGACAAATACGTAAAGATTGACCAGGACATCAAGATCAAGGGACGCGTCACTGGTAACGACATAGGTGGTAATCTTTATAAGCAGTTCACACTGCAAGACGAGACTGCAGCCATCGTCGTATCTGTCAACCAGAGTGGCATGTACGGATTTCTTCCTTTAGGTCAGGAAATCATCATAGCTCTTAAAGATCTTTATATTGGTGGGTATCGCAAGCAGCCTCAGATCGGCTTTTACTACAACAATTCCAAGCACAATGCTGTAGAACTGGGACGCATGTACAAAGAATTGTTCCAAAAGCATTTCACCTACGTCGGTTCACCCGATACCACTAAGATTGAAATCATTAAGGGTTTCGTTCCTACTAAGGATCTTGAAACAGATAATGCAAAATTAGTGAGACTGGAAAACGTGCATTTTGTTCATCCGAATCCTCTAGGTTTAGGCACCTTCGCTCCAGATTCGGCTGTTGACGCAACGGTCAAGGGCGAGCTAAGTAGCGGTTCACCTATATTCTCTGGCGGCTGCGTTAACAGGGAACTACTTGAATATGATTCCAAAACTCTTGTCATACGTACTAGTACATACGCCCGCTTTGCGGCTATGAAACTACCTTACGATGATGTAAATAAGCGCCCAAAGACTTGTAACATCACCGGCATTGCCACACGTTATAATAATGTATGGCAGATTTTGATTCGTAAAGAATCAGATATTGAAATAATAAAGGATAATAATAATAACTAATAGCAATATGAAGAAACATTTCTACAGATTTATGCTCGTGGCTTTAACGGCCCTTGCATACACAGCCTGCGAAGACGTACCCGAGCCATACGACCTGCCAGGCAAGGGTACTAGCGTTATAGGTGAAGAGACTGAACTCGAGGGGGGAACTGGTGACGGAACGTTAGAGAATCCCTTCAATGCCATTGCAGCCACCAATGCCGCCAACAAACTGGAGAATAACGAGGTGAGCCAGCAAGGCTATTATATTAAGGGAAAGGTGGTCAGCATCGCTACTGACAAGAATGGTGTTGAACTGAATTTTGACCAAGGTACATTCGGCAATGCCACATTCTACATCTCCGACGATGGAACAAGAACTAATCAGTTCTACTGTTATCGTGTGCTTTACCTTGGCAACAAGAAGTGGGAGAAAGGCGCAGGCGATGTGCTAAAACCTGGTGATGATGTCATCGTTTATGCCAAGATTACCATGTATAATTCCACGCCTGAGACGGCCGCTAACGAAGGGTTTGTATATTCGCTCAACGGTGTGAATAAAGGTGGCGAGCCCACCCCCCCAACACCAGCAGCTGATCCTACCGGCAAGGGAACTCAGGACGACCCGTACAACGTTTCGGCTGTGCTTAAATACATCGCCACTCTTGGCAGCGACGTAGAGTCTGACAAAGACATCTACATCAAAGGCAAAGTATCGAAGATTACCAATCCGTACGCCGCCGACAACTTTGGCAACGCCACCTTCTACATTTCAGATGACGGCAACACCAGCAATGAGTTCTACTGCTACCGTACGCTCTACCTCGGCAACACCAAGTACACGAACGGAAAGACACAAATCGAAGTGGGTGACGAGGTCATCGTCTGTGGTAAGGTGGTCAACTACAAAGGCAACACCCCGGAGACCGTTCAGAACAAGTCGTACCTCTACTCTCTTAACGGTGTGACTGACGGCGGAGGCGACACTCCTCAGCCCAGTGGCCAGCCTAAGGGTACAGGCACACTCGAGGATCCTTACAATGCTACTGCAGCAAACGCCTTTGCCAGCGCATTGGCAGCTGATGCCAAGTCCGACAAGGACATTTACATCAAGGGTAAGATTATCGACATCGAGGACAAGAACCAGTTCAACACTCAGTACGGAAACTGCACGTTCTACATCTCCGACGACGGTACTGACAGCGGCGACAAGTTCTACGTCTTCCGCACGCTTTATCTGGGCAATGTGAAGTACACCAGCGGAGACCTGCCCAAGAAGGGTGATGAGGTGATTATCTGCGGAAAGGTGACCAACTACAAGGGCAACACACCTGAGACCGTTGCCAACGAGAGTTACATCTACTCACTCAACGGCAAGACCGAAGGCGGTGGTGGCGACACTCCCGGACCGCAGCCTGGTGGCGACGCCAAGGTAGTCACTGTGGCCGAGTTCAACGCAGCAGAGGTAAGCAACGATATATGGTACCAGCTTACGGGCACCGTGAAGAACCTGAAGGATGGCGACCAGTACGGCAACTTCGACCTCGAGGACGAGACGGGCTCTGTCTATGTCTACGGTCTCCTGGACAAGAAGGGCGGCGAGAAGAAGAAGTTCCAGGATCTTGTAGCTGCCAAGGGCATCAATGAAGGTTGCAAACTGACCATCATCGGCAATCGCGGCGAATATAATGGTAAGATCGAGGTCATGAACGCCTACTTCGTCAGCATTGAAGGCGGCGGCGATCCTAACCCCGGCGGCGGTGGTGACAATCCCGGTGGAGGTGGCCAGGCAGCCAAGGAAGGCACCAACGGCGACTTCGAATCATGGACCGGTGACGTGCCCGACAACTGGAAGACAGCCTCGACGGCAGGCAATGCCACACTGAGCAAGAGCACTGATGCTCACGGCGGCAGCTTCTCCTGCAAGGTAGCAGGCAATACCAGTGCCAACAAGCGCCTCGGCTACAAGGAGATGGAGCTTTCTGCCGGCACATACAAGGTGACATTCTATGCGAAAGCCTTGAGCGAAAACGGCAGCGTCAATCCTGGTATCGTTCCTATCGGAAGCGACGGCAAGGCTGGAACCTATGCTTATTCGGGCTATGTCGATAATATCAGTACCAAGGACTGGCAGAAAGTAGAAGCTACTATCGACGTCTCTAGCGCAGGAACTTACTGTTTCGTCGTCATGAATCAGAAAAAGTCAACAGCAGTTGACATCCTCATCGATGACTTCACCGTGGTAAGTGGCTCGAACACCATCATCAAATAGGTCGATGAATCAACAAAAATGATGATTGAGAACTAAAAAAAGGCGAAAAACTTGCGCATTCCGAAAAAAAGTCGTACCTTTGCAGCCCAAAATAGTATTTAACCCATTTTAAAAGCAACAATGAAAAAAGGAATTCATCCAGAAAACTATCGCCCCGTCGTGTTCCGTGACATGTCCAACGGCGATATGTTCCTTACGAAGTCTACCGCAAAGACAAACGACACCGTAGAATTCGAAGGCGAAACTTACCCAGTGGTAAAAGTCGAAATCTCCAGTACCTCTCACCCGTTCTACACCGGTAAGAGCAAGCTCGTCGACACGGCAGGACGTGTTGATAAGTTCATGAGCCGCTACGGTAAGGCTGCGAAGAAGTAAGATATTTACACACACCACATGACTTATTAAGGTGCGTCCAAGGTAGTTGCATATACCTTGTGCGCACCTTTTTCCGCTAACCAAAACATGAAACTGCTAGAAGCTTTCTGCCGAGGCTGTGCCGTGATGCTCCTGCTGCTCACCGTCGCCTGTCACGACACCGACGATGACGACGACTGGAACGCCAGGAAGGAAACACAGCTCAACGTCAACCGCAACGACACCATCAAGGAACCCGCACTCTCGCGGCTCGAGTTCCCAAGGGTGAAGGGCGGCACATCCGTCGTGCTCATACACACCACCAACGACCGCTACGGCATCAACTACAGCGTCGAGTGGGACACGGAGAAGAAAGCTCAGCGCTGGTCGGCCTACCAGATGAACCAGGCCACATGCCGCCAGAACACCACACGCTACCGCTCCGACGACAACCAGTACCCCCGCGACCCGCTGCTGCCCAACTACCTCTATCTCAGTCAGGACTGCTTCTGGAACAGCGGCTTCGACCACGGGCACATCTGCCCCTCTGCCGACCGTCTCTATTCGGCAGAAGCCAACTACCAGACTTTCTTCCTCACCAACATGCAGCCGCAGTACCGCAACTTCAACGGCAGCGACAACAGCCCCTGGTACCGGCTCGAAGGCCAGGTACGCTCATGGGCTAATGCCACCACCACCGAGACGCTCTACGTGGTCAAGGGAGGCACCATCGAGGACGACCAGATACTGCCCACCCTCGTCAAAGGCGAGATGCGCGTGCCCAAATACTACTTCGTAGCGCTCCTCATGAAGAACGCCCAAGGCTATAAGGCCGTAGGCTTCTGGATGGAGCACCTCACCAACTATCCCATTGCCCAGCCCCTCGCCAGCTATGCCGTCAGCATCCGCAAGCTGGAGGAGCTCACCGGCATCGATTTCTTCTGCAACCTGCCCGACGACACCGAGAACCGCGTAGAGACACTGCCCATCGAGAACGTGTGCAGGGCATGGGGACTGTAGAAAAATGAGGAATGAGAAATGAGAAATGAGGAATGAGAAATGAGGAATGAGAAATGAGAGACATTAATAATAAGCATAATATCACTAATCACCCCTAAAAAGAAACAATGAAAACAGTTTATGATTTCACTGTCAAGGACAGAAAAGGAAAGGACGTTTCGCTGAAAGAGTACGCCAACGAAGTGCTGCTCATCGTGAACACAGCAACCAAGTGCGGCTTCACACCGCAGTATGAAGAGCTGGAGAAACTCTACGAGAAGTACCGCTCGCAGGAGTTCGTCATCCTCGACTTCCCCTGCAACCAGTTCGGTCAGCAGGCTCCCGGCACCGACGAGAGCATCCATGAGTTCTGCAAGCTCAACTTCGGCACTGAGTTCCCACGCTTCAAGAAAGTGAAGGTCAACGGACCCGATGCCGACCCCCTGTTCAAGTTCCTCCAGGAGCAGAAGGGATTCGCAGGATGGGACATGGAGCACCCCATCGCCCATATCCTCGACGACATGCTCTCGAAGGAAGATCCTGAGTACAAGGAGAAGCCCGACATCAAGTGGAACTTCACCAAGTTCCTCGTCAACAAGAAAGGCATGGTCGTGGCACGCTTCGAGCCCACCGCCAAGATGGAGGACGTGGCAGCAAAGATTGAAGAACTATTAAAATAAAAGACAACAACAAAACAACTTAGGACAACTTTTCGCTCCAATCTGTCAACCCAAAAGGAGATGTTGTCCTAAGTTGTCCTTGTTGTCTTCATTCAAAAAACATGAAGACAAAATGCCTGATCATCGGCAGCGGACCTGCAGGCTATACCGCTGCCATCTATGCCGGCCGTGCCAACCTCCAACCCATCGAGTACTGCGGCCTGCAGCCCGGCGGACAGCTCACCCAGACCACTGAGGTGGAGAACTTCCCCGGCTATCCTGAGGGCGTCGACGGCAATCAGATGATGCTCGACCTCCGACAGCAGGCCGAGCGCTTCGGTGCCGATATCCGCGACGGAGAGATTGTCGAGGTCGACTTCTCTGCCCCGCCCTACCGCGTAAAAGATGATGCCGGCCAGGTGATTGAAGCCGACACCGTCATCATCGCCACAGGAGCATCGGCCAAGTACCTCGGACTGCCCGACGAGCAGAAGTACAACGGCATGGGCGTCTCAGCCTGTGCCACCTGCGACGGGTTCTTCTATCGCAAGAAGACCGTGGCCGTCGTGGGCGGCGGCGACACCGCCTGCGAGGATGCCCTCTACCTCAGCGGACTTGCCAAGAAGGTCTATCTCATCGTGCGCAAGCCCTTCCTCCGTGCCTCCAAGGTGATGCAGCAACGTGTCATGGAGCGCGAGAACATCGAGATCCTCTTCGAGCACAACACCATCGGTCTCTTCGGTGAAGAAGGCGTTGAGGGAGCCCATCTCGTGCGCCGCCGTGGTGAGCCCGACGAGCAGCTCGTCGACATCCAGATCGACGGTTTCTTCCTCGCCATCGGCCACAAGCCCAACACCGACATCTTCCGTCCCTGGCTCGATGTCGATGAGGTGGGCTACCTGAAGAAGATCGACGGCACCCCGCGCACCAAGCTCCCCGGCATCTTCGTTGCCGGCGACTGTGCCGACCCCGTCTATCGTCAGGCCATCACCGCTGCCGGCACCGGCTGCCAGGCCGCCATCGAGGCCGAGCGCTACCTCCTGGCACAATCATAGCAATAAAGGTAAACATTACCAATATCAATGCAAAAAAAGAGTGAAGAGCAGCATGTCTCTTCACCCTTTTTTAATGTACCCCACAATCCGCCCCAGAACTCCCCTCCCGCACGGGAGGGGCTGGGGGTGGGTTTTCACGGACGTGGCTCATCGTCGCCGCCGTCACCACCATCATCACCATGCTGGTCCTGATAGAGCCAGTCAGCGATGGGAGTCAGCTTCTGCAGGCGACGCGTCACCTTCTCCTGACCGTCCACTTGCTCGGTGACGTTAGTCAACTCGATGACATTGCCCAGCTGCAGCGAGCACTCACGCTTGTAGGCGCGCGAGGTCAGGGCACGCAGGTCAACATCGGTGGGCTTGAAGCGCAGATGGATGCCCTTCACCAGATTGGCTGCACCCATCTCCGAGGCCTGCTGCACCGACTCAGCGCCACCGGGCACCGACTCTGCGGTGGCGTAGAACGTTCCCAGGCCGTCGAGCACCACAGGGATGCCCTGCCCCACCAGCTCAGGGATGCAGCGCGAGAGCTGGCCCAGCACGAGGCGCAGCACCTCTTCGGTGACGATACTGCCGTGGTCAGACATATGCTTAGCCAGACCAACGGTGGAGAGAGGGTCGGAGTTGTGCACCACAGGGAAGTAGTGCCCGTAGACCTTCGACAATGCCTGACGATTCTGCCTAATGTCAATAGGCAGCACAATAGTGTTTTTTGCCATACCTTTTGTTGTGTTTTTTATGGTATTAGACTACTCTGCGACCAGCTACTTCGGGTGGCCGCTCCCGCCTTTGTAATCCACGCTTGAATTACGTTACAAAGGTACAAAAAATTTCTGAGACTACCAAATATTTTGGCAACTTTTTTCGTATTTTTTATGAAAAACAGGAGTGAAAAACAGGAGTACGGCTATACCCATCTTGCCAAGCCCAGAGGCCTTCGAATGGAAGCCTGCAGCCGTGGCCAGATCCTGCTTTTCGCTCCTTGGGAGCATCAGAACGAGAGAACAACCATCCGCCGCGACCAATGCCTGTCGCTCAACGATATGGCAAGAGTGATTTGTGATGGGTAGGGGGGAATAAAATAAGTACTACTGCGAGAATTATGGCACGACGGATGTTCACCTAATGATGCTGAAAAGTTGTTCTCACACCACGATACGTCTTTATAATCCTGATTGTTGTTCATACTTCTCCAACAACGCCATTGTACTCTCTTCAGGGAACTTTTCCAGCCTCTTCTTTACCCAGGAAATGAAGTCAGGCTCGCTTGTGAACTGAATGTTAAAGAACTTAGCAGAACTCTCGTTGTATTGTTTCTCAATTGTGGTGATCACGTCATCTTTGATGCCTTGTTCTAACAGATGCAGAGTCTCTTTACTCAACATTACAACATTTGTCTCATCGAAATATTCTGTGTTTGCATAGCCTCCGCAGTTTCCAATGATTTGCCTGATTACCCCCATGTCAGTATTGGGCTTGTTGGGAACATAGATCTCCAAACCATAAATGGGATTGCCATCGCCGTAAATAAGCGGAGATGAACACCGGACTCCCGTATCTTCATCATCATCTTCGTCTTCTTCAGAAAAGACTGGCGGCACCCAATTGTAATACGACATATCTATGCTTATCTGCTTTGTTGGAGTAGCAGGTGTGTCATATCCATTATAGTGACCCCTGAAAATGTTTTCCAGTTCAATTTCGCTTATCTTTAAAGGTTTCCATCCGTCATGTTCATAGCAAAGCAATCGATTCAATACTTCCTGCTTTATATCGCTACCCATCACGAGGATTTGCGTATCACGAGTTAGCCCGTCTTTACTCTTTTCTGAAGCTCCAAACTCTTTCACTTTCCGTACAAGTGCTGCACGGTTCTTGAACTTTCCAATAAAACCAACGCGACGGTCGGTCAATGGATTCTGCTGAATAATGGCACTATCGCCAAACAAATCTTGTTGTATCATAATAGTTTGATTATTTCTTTAAATTCTTCCTCAGACATAATACGTACACCAAATTCTTGTGCTTTTTGCATTTTGGATGGGCCTGCATTATAGCCGGTGATGAGGATGTTTGTCTTTTTGTTAACTCCGTCCTTAATAATGGCGCCAAGTTCATTAAGCTTGTGAGCATATTCTTGACTATCCGATTTTGCAAAACCAGTAAGAACCACAACCTGATTTTTGAAGGGATTGTCAGCAACACTTTCTAAATCTGTACGTTGAACTTTGTCCTCTGGGTTATACTTCTGCCTTGGTGCCGAAGGCGTTTCTATGACATCAACTGTTCCTCCCTCGCTTAGTATCTTTTGGAACAATACCATCAGATTGCCACTCATTTCTGCATCAGCTAAAGCATTATGGTGATTATTGCCTGAAATACCAAACCGCTTGCAAACCGTATCAAGTTGATGGGTTCCAGGACCTTCCTCTGAAATGCCGAGCTTTGCTTCTGCTTGTCGTGATAATGTCAGAGTGTCGTAGATATTTTCGTAGTCAAGTTTTGTCTCTACGCCATAGAAAGCACTTGCCTCTCTTATACAAGCTCTTTCAACGCAGGCGTTATGAGCAACAAGAGGCAAACCGTCAACAAAGTTTTCCATTTCTGGTAATACTTCCTCAAATGTCCTCGCGTCTTTCACCATATCCTCGGTCAATCCATGAATCCACGTCAATACGCTGCCACATTTTCCTGGATAATCGAATGGCGGACGAATGAGAGTATAGAATCTATCAACGATTTCACCATCTATATACTTTACCATACCCACAGAACAAGCAGATACACGCTGGGGATAAAGCGTCTCAAAGTCTATTCCTACAAAAGACCTGGGGAGATTGATTCCTTCAATGGCATCACTTCTCTGCTTTGTATTTAGATGATTTGGAAGCTCGAATTCATTTGGGTATTTCTGTAATATCTGTCTTTTCGTATTGTCTTTGATTCTTTTTATTTTAATTGTATAATCTAATGTCCACTGGTTAAAAACAATTTTATATCCGTCTTGTACTCCTTCATACTTAAATCTATAATCTACATATGGCTGTAAATGATCTATAAAATCATCCATAGAACCAGTAAACCCTCCAGATATTATATCTTCAAGTATCAAAAGCAATTCATAGAACCTTTTCTTTTCCAATCTAGGAACATAAATAGTCGCATTTAATAGTTCACCTTGGATTGCTTCGACTTTCATTTGATGTAGTGGCCAATGTCTTGGTCTTAAGAAGATGTATTGCTTTCCATCTATAGGTGTCCCGTCATCATGACATAACGATTTCAAATCAAGACCAAAGAAATCTTGATACCATGCTTTGCCTGAGAATTCTGCAAACAAGTCGATTTGATGAGAATCCTCACACTCTCCTTGTTTCAATATTTCTTTTATTTTATCGTCAAATTTGTTTTTAGCAAAAATTTCTTCTGCTCGTTTTATCTCTTCCTCTTTAATTCTTTCTGCCTCTTTACGGGCACGATATCTTTCTTTTCTTGCTTGATCTCTTTCTTCCTTGTGTTCAATAGCGTCTTGGCGAGCTGCTTCTTGCAATTGCCGCAAATAGTCATTGCCACATTCAGGACAACCATGTGAATAATTCAGAATTTGGTTTGGCAATCTTGAAAACGCTCCATGAGTGGGACATATCAAAGTAACAGGTGAGGTTGAACTCTCATATACGAATTGTTCCAACCCAAACTTATCGCCATACTTTTCCTTTAGCTTTGCCAAAAACTTTTCACCTTTTTCACACTTCGGGCATCCTTTACCATCAAGGTGTTCACGGGCATAAACTTGAAAATCGCCATGAATAGGACACGTCACCACAACACGATGGTCACGATTCTTATAGTCTACCTTACTGTAGTCATAGCGATCACCATAAATCTCCTTGGCTTCTGCAATGAAAGACTCAGTCGTAACCACTCTCCTGCATAGTTCTATACTCCTGTTGCTTTGTGAGTTATTGTTTTCGCTCATTTTATGTCTTTAGTTTATTTTGTAAGGCAAATAGTAAATGCAATCCCTATCTGACTATTTCTTTACGTATGGCTCCATTATTCATCACAATAATATTGATTCCCTTAGTCGGTTTTGATAGGCGTACACCATTCAGACTAAATCTTGCAGTTTCAAATATTTGATTATTATCCGCTATCGATCCTATGCTACTTCCATTTTGAACATGAACGATTGCTGTAGAATAAACACCACTTCCATCATTTGCTGTTGCTATTATATTTGCCGTCCCTTCCTTTAATCCAATAAAGGATCCCGTTTTGTCAATATATACAACTGATTCATCACTACTTGACCAGACCGGAGTTTGTGCGTCTGCATCTTCAGGAAGAACAATTGCAACAGCTTGCTTCATCTCATTTATACCACATGTATATTCTTCCTGAGGAATGATAATGTTGGTTGCCATTATCCACTCTAAATCATCGTAAATAGTCGAATATTCATTCCAATACTCAGTTGTCGAATATAAAGATTTGAGTCCTTTTAGAACATGTATTTCCATGTTTCTTCTTAATGGGAATAAGTAGGAATCTCGCTTCGGAGGGATTATTCCTCTAACATTGGCCTTATATAGATTATCGCAGGTATAAAAGACTTTGCCTCCTAAAATCTCCACACTTGCAGGAATCGTAATGTCAGAAATCGCTGTATAATAGAAGCATCCAAATCCTAATTCCTTAACACTATTCGGTATATCAATCTTTGTTACTGATGAACACCTCTCAAATGCGCAATCTCCTATGTATTTTAAACCTTTGGGTAATTGTAATTCTGTTAATTGAGAACATCCATAGAATGACAAAGGCTGTATTGAATCTATATTCTCATTGAATTTAACACTCGAGATCTGAGAACAACCGTAAAACGCACTATTTTCTATAACCTTAACTTTTTCATGCAACTGTATCTCTCCTTTCACTGATTGTGGACAGAAAAAGATTGTCGTATAATCTTTGGAAATAAGCATTTCATTGTAGATAGCAAGTGTAGGATGCGTGTCTTGCATTTCAATAGATTCCAATTTCGGACAATCACGTAAGACAGCTTTGCCCCAGCATACCTGCGAATCTGAAATACTCATTGTTTTTAGGCCTTTCGAATCAGCGAAAGCATAGTCCCCCACATACAGTATACCCGCGGGTAATTGAACCGATTCCAATCCACTGTATTGAAACGCGCCTTCATCAATTTTCGATACGTGGTCTGGTATTT
>JAEEGF010589301.1_pt1 | contig 11681 bp, 14 predicted proteins | sample 9134171 | NCBI WGS metagenome assembly JAEEGF01 (sample SAMN16246542, study PRJNA631951) | gut metagenome | biome: gut microbiome; feature: rumen; material: AP-attached | host: Bos | place: Iran: Karaj | collected 2018-10 | reverse complement strand
CTTCTGATGAAGCACGGTCTTTTCGGTGACTACAGATTCGAAAAGAAAGAAGGGGCCTATCAGTACATCAGACAGACAGGCTGCATCCAGTACGACCCGGTCGACTCCGTCGGCAAGAACGCCGAACTCACGCTCCAGTCCAGAGTCAGACGATTCAGGAAGAAAGACCTCTACGACCTGCTCTATAAAGACCGCCGTCTCTTCGATTACTTCGACAAAGAGATCGCCATCATCCCCACGGAAGACTGGCCTTATTTCAGAAGCTACCGGGACCTCTGCGCGCGCAATACAGCTCAATTCGAAGGACTCAGGGAACTGGAAGACTTCACCCTGGACTACATCGAAAGACACGGTCCGGTCAGCTCCTCGACCCTGCCTGTCAAAGGAGATATCTACTGGCACTCCTCCCTGCACTGGAGCGGCAACTGGGAAGGGAAGTCCAAGGCGTCACGTTCCGTCCTGGAACAGCTCTACACCACGGGAGATCTGATCATCCATCATAAAGAAGGGTCCAGGAAGTTCTATGACCTCTCTTCAAAGTACATTGCGGAGCAGATCCTTCAGGCAGCCGATCCGCTCCCTGATCTTTATGAACACATCCGATGGAGAGTCTTAAGAAGGATCAACGCGGTAGGGATGCTCTGCAACAGGAATTCGGATGCCTTCCTGGGCATCCGCGGAATGACCACCGAGATCAGAAACAGCGTATTTGCGGACCTCATAGAGAATAAAGAGATCATCCCGCTGCAGATCGGTAGCGGCAAGGCTATCTTCTACATCCTCGCTGAAGACTTAGACCTCCTGGAAAAGGCGCATGATCCGGCCCTGCGATCCAAGAGGCTTGAGTTCCTGGCACCGCTGGATCCGATGCTGTGGGACCGCAGGCTGATCGATACAGTCTTTGATTTCAAATACACATGGGAGATCTATGTCCCGCAGGAAAAGAGACAGTACGGCTATTATGTCCTGCCTGTCCTCTATGAAGACAGACTGATCGGCCGCATCGAACCCGTCATCAAAGACGGACAGCTCATCGTCAAAAACATCTGGCTTGAACCGAAGATCAGAAGATCGAAGAAACTGGATCACGCCCTGCAGATGAGACTCAGGAAGTTCGCTGTCTTCAACCAGTGCGGCTATACGCCTGCCCCTCTGTTTGAACAATAAAAAAAGACACCACCATTCAAGGTGATGCCCCAAAGAAAGGAGTTGACCGGAAGATCGGTTCCAAGTCTGACCGATCTCTCCGGCTGTTTTCATATTAGACCATCCTGCGGATCACGCATATGTCCGCATAACGACATGATCTATTCACCGACCACACCGATATTCTTCGGTGCGCAGATGAACACGTTCTGATAGATCTTGGCGATCATGCCATCCTTTGCCATGGCGACGCCGGACAGGAAATCGATCAGCCTCTGCTTCTCTTCTGGAACCGTGTTCTCCGTATTCACGATGACAGCCCTGCCGTCTTTGATGTGCCTGCTGATACGCTCAGCCTCCATGAAATGAACAGGCTTCTCCACAATGATGAAAGCATCGATACCCTGAACGCTCTTGCTGTCCTGATAATCCTTCTGATATTCGCTTCCATCATCCGGAAAAGTTTCTATCTCCTGCGTCTCATCGTCATAGAGCCAACCCTTTACGCTATCCAGTAAACCCATATCCACGTCCTCCTGTCACTACTATTGTACCTTGATATCCAGTCTCTTTGCGATATCAAAACCCATCTGATAAGTCTCATCATCGATGATCGTGAAAATGATCTCAAGATCATATCCTTCATTATCTCTGATCCAGTCGTCACAAGCCTGCAGAGCCTTTTCCCAGGCACCCTCTTTTGGATAACCGTAGATCCCTGAAGAGATCAAAGGAAAAGCGATCGATCTGCATCCGTATTCCCTCGCCAGATCCAGAGAGGAAAAGTAAGCATCATACAGCTGCCGATCCTCACCTTGCCTGCCATCTTCATAAATGGGGCCCACCGCATGGATGATGTATCTGCACAGATCAAAACCATCCGTGATGACAGCTTTTCCTGTCTGACATCCGCCGATCGCGTCGCAGGCCTCCTGCAGTCTGCTGCTTCCTGCCACACGGAATATGACACCACAGACCCCGCCGCCTTCCTTCAGATGACGATTCGCCGCATTGACGACCGCATCCGCGTCAGTCGAAGTGATCCCGCATTTCCTGATACTGATACTGCTTCTTTCCATATTTCCTCTCTTCCATTATCCTTCATCTTCGATTCAAATGAAACTGAGAATGAAACCGACGATCGCCAGGATCAGCAGGATATGCGGCGCATCCAGTACGCCGTTTTCAAGATCAACAATAGCATGCATCTGCCGCCAGTAGAAGAACATATATAAGAGATAACCCACAGTAACAGAAGTGACGATACAAAACAAAGTATGATACATAAAACCCTCCCCCATCATACTCTATCAGCACACATGTCCAAAAAACACGCCATTAAAAAAGTCCATGTTTTCACATTGGCTTGCCATGGACTTTGAATATTTTATCTGGAAACCTTATGAGACCCTTTCACTGATCAGAGACTCAACTTCAGCTCTGCCTATCCCGGATAATTCTGAAATGAATAATACTGCATCATTATGGCCGACAGACGGATGCGATTTACGATAATTATCATATAAAGCTCCGATCAGATCGATCCTCTCAGATCTTGCCCTTTCAGCAGCCGCTTCTTCTATAAGATCTCCGAAATACTTCTGCATGACATTGCTCATAAGTTTTCCTCCTTCCTCACTCTCCTTCATATATTTTACCTTATCCGCAAGCACTTTGTTAAACATGCAGGCAGGATCCGATTGATTCAGATCATGGATCATTCTGCCAATGTCTGAGCTCACATCATCATAGGAGCAGTTCACATAAACAATGTGCTGATCATCACCAAAGATAGAAAGATCAACCTCCTCGATATACCGGTCAACATGATATACAGGCATGCCACCATGAAAATAATCCCTCGCTGTAAAGAAGATCACATAAGTTTCCGGCAACGACAGCCAGGGCATCTTTTTATCAGCAATATCTGTATCTCGTAATGATTTGTGATCCAGCATTGAAGAGTAATACCTCGCTCTCTTAGGCATTGCATATCTGTTATCCTGCTGCATTTCAATATCATAAAGCCTTCCTTCTTTATCATTTGCAAGGACATCAAATCTCGCATTCCTTCCCTGACTGTTTTCGACCAAAGCCTGTGAAACGCAGCGAACGATCTCAAGCCCGTCAATATTCAATATCGGCAGAAGCAGTTCTCTTGTTGCTTCAAGTTCGTTATTAAAAACCTGATTCATCAAAGGATCGTCCATTAAAGTCATTTCCGAGAGAGCTTTTCTGGATCTGATCAGAGTATCTCTGTTGCCCATTCATAAACCTCCATTACATTATTTGCAGGAAATCTGAAAAATCCTCATTTTTTGCAAATCACGACGAAGGAACAGGTAAATTGCGGAAATGAAAAAGATACTGCCCGAAACATATGACAGTACCTCTTAAGTATGAAACGCAGCGAAAGCTCTGACCGAGAAAGGAAGAGAAAGCGATCAGATCTCCCGCCGCATCTTTATCTTATTCTTTACAAGTCCTCTTCTCATATGTCCGGAAAACGATATTCTTTTCTTTCTCAGTGATACAAAAGCGACGGCAAATAGTCATTGCAATCAACATTGCGGGCAGAATCCGCTTTCCGTTCATCCTTGCATTCGCAGTACCATTTCTCAAATAATCTCCTCAAAAAACAGACAGAATCATACCTGCAAACTGCGCATTATTCCTTTTTCAGTATCTCCATTCAAACAAGCCGGCACACAAGGAAAATCGAATTGCTGCGCTATGTAACTGAAAAACAGAAAGATCTCAATAGTTGTCTATCTTGATTCTCCATAATATAATTGTTAGTATCATCTAACTTTTCAGATGACAAGGGGATGAAAGAAAGGGGGATCATCATGAAATTAAGCGCTCCTAAAAAAGTGAACTGGATCATATCTGCAATACTCGCTGTTCTGTCGATTATCGCGAAACTGACCGGTGTAATCTCCGCAGATTTTTCATTCTGGTTCGCTTTTGCCAGCGCATGCCTGCTGCTGGTCACGACATACTTCTCAGGCGTATAAATAGAATATCTGGTATGTCATTTACAGGATCCTCGTGATCCTGTTTTTTTTACAGATCAAAAAAGCCATTGCTCTGATGCGATGGCTCGTTTTGTTTTAAAACAATGATCGGTCTTATTCAAAATGCGGAACTGCGCATTGGCCCATTATCTGACTTGGATCTTTTTCCTGTGCTCCTTGCAAAAGGCTGTATAATCCTTCCAGATCATCAAACATATAGCCTGCTTCAGACTGATCCATATTGAAATGATGATCCTTTATGCACGAAACAGCCATTCCGGCATTTTTGCCTGCTTTAATGCCATATGGTGAATCCTCAATGACCATACATTCATCAGCGTTCAGTCCAAGCCTGCTCATGGCAGTCAGATAGATCTCCGGATCCGGTTTGCTGGCAACGAAATCATGTCCGGAAAGGACCACATCAAAGTATTCAGAGATCTCACAGTCCTTTAATGCTTTATGTATGTATTCCGGTCTGCTGCTTGAACAGCACGCCATCAGATAGCCTTCTTCTTTCAGTCTCTTCAAAGTATTCCTGACTTCGGGAAAGATCAGTTCCTTAAACGGCGGAAAATCAAACTGAGACATTTTATATGATCTGAATTCTTCCTTGAACCCTTTTTTCCTGTATTCTTCCGGGAGCTGCCTGTAGATCGCTTCCCAGGGATCCATCCCTTTTCCTGCACCGATCAGATGTACGAAAACCATCGGATCGACATCGTCATATCCGAGGTCTTTCAGACATTTTTCATCCAGTCTGATATGCCACATCTCGGTATCCAGAAGCACACCATCAAGGTCAAACAGCAAGCCTTTTATCATAATCTGTCCCAATCGCCGCTCAAGATCCTGTCGATCTTTTTTCTGGCACCGTCATTTTTCGTATTGTCTTTGGCTTCATTCAGAAGCTGTACCGCTTTTTCTTTATCACCTTCATGATGATACAGTTTAGCCAGACGATACTGATAGACCGCCTTGCTCTCAGGATCGATATCCGTTGAGATCAGCTCCTCCAGATCCCTGATCCTGCCTGTGTCTTTTCTGATATACACATCATAAGTCAGTTCACAGTCATAAAGCATCAGCATCGTATTCAGATCCTTCGAATCCTGAAATCTGTTTTTCATATCAGTTAGGAAATCCAGCGCCTTTGCATCTTCTTTTTCACAAAGATAAGCGATGGCCGAGAGATAGACGCTCTGTGCTTCCTGCAGGTTCAGCTTTTTCTTAAGGAGCCTTTCTGCGGTCCTGACTGCCATTTCCCTGTCATCCATGCTGATCCGGAAATTCAGCGACATGATATCTCTTGACACATCAGACATGAGCATTCGCGCCTGCGGAGAAGCGATCAGGATCTCAAACAGTTCCTTATCCTTTTTGACATACGCCGCTTCATACAGCTGCCTGCTTAACCGGTCAAGGAAAAAACGCCTGATCACAGACGACGATATGACAGCAGCAGCCAGAATGATGATAGTTAGAATGACACTTTTCATAATGAGTAAGAAAGAAGCGGTATTTCTACCGCTTCGCTATATTACATGATTCCAAGAAGGGTCAGTACGATACCTAAAGCCAGTAAGGCGAAGATGAGGATATTCGTCTTAGTCCCTTTCATGATCATCCTGTATACGCCAAGAGACAGAAGCAGCGGCAGCAGGTTTGGCATGATGGAATTGACGACATCCTGTAAAACGAAGGTTCCGCCGCCCATTTCAAGAGTCAGAGCCAACGGGAATTTGACGATCTGCGGGATCATGCCGCCGATGACGACCATTGCCAGAACTCTGGAAGCTTCAGTCAGTTTTGCCAGGGTCCCATCAGCCTGGATCCTTGCCAGGAACTGTCTTCCGCCCTTGTAACCGAGATTGAAACCGTACCAGCGGGTCAAAGTCGAAGGGATCAGGTTCAGGATCAGATACAGGATAACGCCGATGATATTGCCTTCAGCAGCCATCGGAGCGCCGATACCGCACGCGATCAGTCTGAAGGTGCCCCAGAAGAAGCTGTCACCGATACCGGCCAAAGGACCCATCAGAGCGATCTTGACTGCACCGATCGACTCCGGATCCATCGTTCCTGTCGTATCGTTTGCGTATTCCTCTTCCATGGCACAGGAGATACCTAAGCAGAACGGAACGAACGCGCAAGTCGTGTTGAACATCGTGTTGTGTCTTCTGAGTGCTTCTCTGAATCTGTCCTGATCCGGATAAAGCTTCTCTAAAACCGGCACCATTGCACGCAGGTAAGGAATACCCTGCTGCTTATCATATGAGTAACAACCTAATGCTTGGTATGAACGCCAGAATACCGGCATCAATTCTTTCTTGGTTAATTGGATCTTTTCAGACATTTTAGTCATCCTCCTCTATTGTGTCAGGCTTCAGGAAGTAATAAATGAGAGCTGCTGAAACGCCAGCCAGAGCACAAGCAACTGAATTGAAACCCAGGAAAGTCGGCAGCATGAAGCCCAGGATAAAGAAGCCCACATATTTCATATCGAACGAGAACTGCATCAGAACGGCAATACCGATAGCCGGCAGGATCTTGCTGGCGTTTGACAGACCAAGCCTGATCTTGTCAGGAATCGCGCCGATAACAGCATTGACTGCAACGCTTCCCGCAGAAACAGCGATGAATGTAGCGGTTGCCAGTAAAGTGGCTCTGGTCAGCTCACCGCCGATACCGCACCACCAGATCTTTTTGGTATCGCATTCTTCAACAGCCCTGTTTGCCAAAGGTGACCACGTCATCATGACGAGGGTACCGTTCAGTTCATTGAGCACTGTGGCCAGAAGGCCTACAGGAATAGCGATCGTGACTGCTTCCGCGACTGACAGATTATTCAGGATAGCCAGACCGCAGGCAACAGTAGAACCGGTAACGACTTCCGTTGGTGTAGCACCGACCTGAACGACACCGGCCCAGATAAGTTCAAGTGTTCCGCCAATGATGATACCCTGCTTGAGATCGCCTAACAGCAATCCGACAAGGGTACATAACCAGATCGGTCTGGCAATCATCTGCTGACCGAACCAGCCCTGCTCAATACGGCCGTAAAAAGCCACCAGAGCAACTAAAAACGCTTTAAAAACCATGATTTCATCTCTCCTTTATTCGAATTTCTTTGCAAATTCTGTAAAATCAGTTTTTGACATAGCCGGAGTGATCTGTGCAAACACCTCTACCCCTTTGTCATGCAACTCTTTCAGCAGCGCAAACTTTTCAGGTGAAGTATATACACCGCTGCTGATCTCTGTCTTGCCTGTCGTATCTCTCCCCTTCTCACCATCAACTTCAGGACCGATATTCAGTTTTTTGATCGTCGGTACTCTGGTGATGATATAGTGGGCATCCTCAACAGTCGCAACAGTAAGGAAAACCTTCTTTTTAATAAACTTCTGTTCCTGCAGTTTTTCAACCGCCCTGTCAAGTGTCCAAACTAAACACTGTTCAACATTGCCTGGTTTCGCCAGCTTGAGAGTCATCTTGTGGATCTCATCGTTTGCTGCAGCATCATTGGCAACTGCCAGGATATCGGGATGCAAGACCCCGCACCACGTGACTGCGACCATTCCATGGATCAATCTGCCATCTACTCTCACTAGTTCTACCATGATTATCCCCTCCTTTTTCTGTGCGCTATACTTACGAACCTATTTAACCATAAATATATACAGATGTCAACATCTAATATATACATTTATCGCATTATTTGTATATACTTTTCCTTTACAAACAGATCTTTATACCATATAATAAAAATGCGCTAATACTTATCCATTAAATATATAGGAGGAAAATGATAATGGCTGAAGTACTTTCAATGATCGGACACATCAGAGACATTCCGCGCGTATTGAAGAAAGCATACGACAATAAGAATGAATACATCCCGCAGATGATAAACTTCTTTAAAACGAACGACATCAAAAAAGTATACTTCCTGGGATCCGGAACATCTCATAATGCAAGTCTGGTCATGAGAAATATGTTTATGGATATCGTGAAAGTCGAAGCGTATGCACCGGAACCGAACGTGTTCACATATCACGAAAAAACGAACCCGTGCAACGTTTACAACAACGAACAGATCGCGGTCTTCGGTCTGACACAACACGGTGACAGCATTTCAACATGCGATGCCATCAAAAAAGCGAAAGCTCAAGGCCATCTTACAGTAGCGGTCACCGAATCGGTCGCTTCACCGGTCACCAAGCTTGCGGATGAGACGGTCTACCTGCTTTGCGAACGGGAAGAGATCGGACCGGAAACAAGAGGATACAGTGAAACGCTGTTTCAGTTCTATCTGATCGCAATCGAACTTGCGAAGGCGCTTGGCCGCATCAGCGAAGAAGAATATGCAGAATTGGACAATGATGCCAGGAAACTGATCGAAGACATGCCTGTCGTAGTCAAAGAAAGTGAAGACTGGGTCAACAGAAACATGGATGAATTCCTGAAGATGGAAAAGTCCTCTATCTGCGGATACGGAAACAACTGGCCGACAGCACAGGAAGGAAGACTGAAATTCTTCGAGACATACGCAAGACCTTGCATGTACTACGAACAAGAAGAACAGATACATGGGCCGTTGCGCGCATATAACGACAAAAACTATGTGTTCATGATCGCGTCTGAAGGTGATTTTGAACTGAAAAGAGCGGTTGAGATTTCCGCATATTACCGCAGGGTCTTCACAGAACACGTCTTTGTGGCGACCTGTGAGGATATCGAAGTCACAGATAAAGACCTGAAATACTCCGTCAGGACCAATGATCTGCTTTCAACGATCATCTATGTCACGCCGTATCAGGTATTATCAGCGCTTCTTTGTGAGAAGGTCGGCATCGACACAAAAGTCAGTCCGATCAAAGACAGAAGCGTCTCCGGCCATATGCCGAGAGATTAATTCAAACAGCGCCATTTATGGCGCATCCGACAAATGTGTGTGGTATGATTTTTATGAGCAATATGATGGTAAGAAAAGCAAAATATGTCGAAATAGAAGACTATTTTATACACAATATTGAAAATGGCAATTACGAACTGAACAGACTGCTTCCCAGCGAAGCAGAGCTTTGTGATCAGTTCTCTACCAGCAGGATGACCGTCAACAAGGCCATGACCAACCTCTCAAACAGAGGCTATATCAGAAGGATACCTGGAAACGGCAGTTTTGTCGATGACGCATATAACAATCCAAAAAGCGACCTGATCCAGAAACATTCTCTCTCAGATGAGATCAGAGCCTTCGGAATGGAACCAGGTTCTCAGCTTCTTGACTATCAGATCATAAAAGGAAAAGACAACAGACAGATCGCCAAAGAGCTGAATGTCAAAGACGACGAATTCATTCACTATTTCGTCAGGCTCAGGACGGGTGACGGTAAACCGGTCGTATTGTCCTACACATACATCAATTATTCATTATTGCCTAACTTTGACATCAGATGTCTGGAAGGCTCATTCAACGCCTATATCAGTGAACAGGGCATCATCAGATCATCGGGATACACGGAATTCTCTGCAGTACTGCCTGATGAAAAACAGGCCGAAATAATCGGATCATCCAACAAAGCCTTATTAAGACAGAAGATATTCTGGAGATACGCAAACAAACCGTTTGAGATCACCACACACTACTATCTTGATGACCGCATGTCTATCGTGATCAACAGAGATCACGATGACACCGGTGAAGATGTCTATAAGAAGACGATCGCCCTGGACAAAAGCTGATAGCGCGCTATACTTTATCGATTTACTGAAGCTTACGATCGTAAGCTTCTTTTTTTTGAATGACCGCCTGTCACTTGATCCTTATATACCCGCCCAAACAAAGAAAACACCGCTCAAGACTGAACGGTGAATATTCCTTTCCGTGATAAACCGACAAGACCCGTGCGATCATTCAACGCCTGTCACAGGGATCTTATAGGCAGGCTTTGTTTCGCTCGAAGATCCTCCGCTGCTTTCCTGAACCACAGTAAACTTCGCCTCAGCGGTCATATCATCAGCAAAGACCGCCGTCAGCGTATGTTCACCGACAGAAAGTGTTTCAAGATACGCCGGCTGCAGTTTTATCACGACTGAACCGGATCCGGCTGTATAATTCTTATCTGTCCTTTCGACATCCTTGCCATCGACCCTGATCCCGCTGAAGTTTTCAAACGTCGATTCATCTTCGATCGTTCTTTTGAATGTGAATTCAGCCGCAGATGATGAGCCCTTCTTCCAGGTGCTTCCATCTCCGGCAGAAGCGTAATACCTGTCTTCTGTTGCTTCTACTGCCTCGATATCGTAATAGAAACAATTAATATTTCATTCATAACAAATTATATCCCGTTCGATCTCTTTATAAAGTTTTTCAGGATAATCATTCATATTATATAAGTAAACCTTGTTCAATCTTGGATTAAAGATGCCGATTTTTTCAACATCAGAATAAATAGGATTTCCAGAATGTTTTCCCATAATGTAATACATCAGCAACTGTAAAGTATGATCCTTGGTTGGCTCATTCTTGGAAACTTTAAAATCCCAGACTGTGTCTTTAGTCAAAAAATCTCCATCGCCATTTACTACAACATCAGAATAACCATTAGGCTCAAAAGTAAAACCTTCTTTAATAACCGGCCCATATTGTTCAAAGAAACTGGTGCTTCTTTGAACCATGATTCTGATGTTTTCTATTGTATTCTGATCAGGTATGACGGGATCCTTTTCCTGCATTTCCATTGCGGCAAACTCATTTCTTTCCCATACATCATATTCGACGATCAGACAAGCATTAATAATGGATTTATCATCTATGCCTTCCATATTCTGTATAAATCTGATCAAGTTCGTTGAACTGTTTATCCTTTAAAATACTTGATAAGTATATCTTTTATGTAATGATATCTTCTTGCGTATGTGTTATCAACTCGGATCAAAGTAAAATTATGTTCTTTGCAAATATTCTGCTTGATTTGATCACGGCGTTTTACAACTTCTTCTTCAAAATGCTCCTTGCCATCCAGTTCGATAGCCAATACCGGTATCTCTTCTTTTTGAACTTTTCTGAAAACGACAAAATCAAAACGACCACGATAGAAATAATCTTGATGGGAGATATTGCTCATGAATACTTGGGAAATAGGAACTTCTTTCCTAACAACAAATCTGCTTCCATCCTGAAAAGCATTATCTAAAGCAAGATTCAAGCTTTCCATAAACATCGTCTCTGTTTCGGTGCTGTACGGCCTGATCCCAAGAGCTCGTGATTCAACAAACCTTTGCGCAACTTCATGTTCTCCTTCGCTCCTTATATATTCATAAAGATCGTAAAGATCGTCGTCCTGATTTCCTGCATGAAGTCTCTTCAATTCCTTATCGCTGGAGAATAAGATCAATTGATGTTTTGCCCGTGAAGTAGAAACATTGATCAATTCCTTGTTGTTTTTTAACCAGTTATAAGTCTCTTCTCTTGTCCGATCCGTTAGAGACAGTGAGAAAAGAATAACATCTTTT
>JAEEGF010036495.1_pt1 | contig 11683 bp, 7 predicted proteins | sample 9134171 | NCBI WGS metagenome assembly JAEEGF01 (sample SAMN16246542, study PRJNA631951) | gut metagenome | biome: gut microbiome; feature: rumen; material: AP-attached | host: Bos | place: Iran: Karaj | collected 2018-10 | reverse complement strand
AGCGTTAATGACAAAAAGTATCTTTTATACATCATAGTGGCAGAAAAATGTATAAACATACATTTTTTAACCCAAAAAGGTACTACGGGAGAAGTATGGGGACAGTTGAATATGAAAAAGTAGAGGGCTTTGATGTTCCGGGAGCTCTCCAAGGAGAAAAGGTCGAACTTCCTTCTGATCTTGAAGGGGACAGTTCAGATTTAGTTACGGAACACATCTATATCATTTTTTCTAATAATATCTCAATCGAAAACGGAATAAAGCTCATCGAGGACGAGGTGCTATCCGGGGAAAAGCTTGACGTCAGAAGACAGGATGAATCCGGTCACGCTATCGTTTGTGTGGTGAACTCTGCCCAGAGGAAGGCTATTGAGAACCTGGCCGATGTGGAGAGAGTGAAGGTGCAGGAGGCTGCAAATCCAACCTCAGAAAAAAAAACTGACGAGGGAGAGGACGCTAAAGCTGTAGAAGCAACTGAAGCAGGCCGCTCAGAAGCAAATAGCACAGAAGCGGAAAGTGCAGAAGCAGAAAGCACAGAAGCTGAAGGTGCTACAGAAAAAGCTTCAGACGAAGCATCTGCCGAAGAAGTCACGGATCAGGCAGAAGCTTCAAACACCGCAGAATCTGCAGAGACATCAGAAGAGGCGGAGACATCTGAAGAATCAGAAGAATCTGAGGAATCTGAAACTGAGGCATCAGTAGCTGTCACATCCGATGAGACGGGAGGAAAGAATAGCGGCTCCCATGCCTACGGAATTACGATTGCAGCAGTGATTGCTCTCGTGGCCGTTGCAATTGCAGTTTTTCTGCGCAAAAAATAAGCATTATTGTGCTAGTAACCATTTAAAGGTTTGGCTCAATATCCGGTTTTTTATAGATTATTGCTGACCTATAAATGTTTACCAATATAAAAAACGGAGGAATGTGTATGAAAAGAAAAGTTTGCCCCAAAAAGGCGCTGGCTGTGATTCTTGCCGCATCCTTGGCATTGTCACCAACTATCACAGCATCTGCAGCTTCTTTGGGAGACGGGGAAGTGACCCTGGATGGTGTAAGTTCAGGGGATGCCGGTGATGGGGAAGAAGCCGGTAAATCAGATGAGGCCGTTAAAGATTCATCTGAAGAAGCTCCTACAGATGATGCTGCATCTGACAAGAAGGATGAGGAAACAACCGAGAAGCCTTCTGACGAGGCAGAGGATGTAGAGGACGTAGAAGATGAAGACGCTCCTTTATTTGAGAAGGTAGATCCGGAAGAAGAGGGACTCGAGGATCCTGCTACAGCTATCGAGGGTGAAACACCTGATATTCCTGTGGAGGAGAAGGACCCCGAGGAGCAGACCCGTGTTATCATCGTTATGGAAGGGGACAGCGTACTTGACGCCGGTTATGATACAGAGGATCTTGCTGAGAATGATGCAGCCATGGACCTTTCCGACAGCATTGTTGCACAGCAGGAGGTACAGGTTGAGAAGATCTCCGACGAAGCTTTAGGCGGAGAGGATCTGGATGTAAATTACAATCTTTCAATTCTTACCAATGCAGTATCTGCAGATGTTGCATACAAAGATATTGAGAATATCGAAAAAGTTGACGGCGTTGAAGCTGTTTACGTAGCTCAGAAGTACGATCCGCAGGAGACTGCTGATCCCCAGACAATAACCTCTGGTGATATGGTTGGAAGCTACACCACATGGGCTACAGGCTACACAGGTGCCGGCACAAGAGTAGCCGTAATTGATACAGGTATCGATGTTGACCATCCTTCCTTTGATGGCGCAGCATTCGAGACACATCTTCAGGAGACAGCTGAGGAAGCAGGCAGAACAATAGAGGATTACGATCTTCTTGATGCAGGCGAGATCGAAGCAGTTCTTCCTAACCTTAATGCAACACAGAGAAGCGAAGGCGTTACAGCTGATCAGTTATATCAGAATGAAAAGATTCCTTTCGCTTTCAACTATGTAGATAAGAACCTCGACATCACACATGACAATGATGACGAGGGTGACCACGGAACCCACGTTTCAGGTATTGCAACAGCTAACTCATATATTCCTGATGCTGCATCTGAAACAGGTTACAGGGGACAGGAAAACGGAGTTGTAGGTATCGCTCCCGATGCACAGCTCATCACCATGAAGGTATTTGGTACAAACGGTGGTGCATACAGTGATGACTACATGGCAGCTATTGAGGATGCTATCCTCCTTAAGGCTGATGTCGTTAACTTAAGTCTTGGTTCATCAGCTGCAGGTTACTCTTCAGATTCTGAAGCTTATGTAAATGAGATCTTCAAGAAGCTTGAAGGAACAAGCACAGTTGTTTCAATCTCAGCAGGTAACGCAGGACGTTGGGCAGACAACTCTGCTTACGGTGTAAACCTTAGCGGCGACGTTAACCAGGATACAGTCGGATCACCCGGATCCTACTACAACGCATTTACTGTTGCCAGTGCCGTTAACAGCGGATTTACAGGCAACTACTTCATCACTCCTGATGGAAACAGCGTATTCTACACAGCAGGTAATGAAACACTTGCTCCCGGGTTCCAGACTCTTGATACATCAGCTGATCAGGCCGGAACAGATTATCCTTTTGTATTCTTAAGGGCAAAGGGTGAGGCTGCTGACTACGAAGGCCTTGATGTTAAGGACAAGATCGTGTTTGTTCAGAGAGGTGCCATCACCTTTGGTGAGAAGCAGATGAATGCTGAGGCAGCAGGTGCTAAGGCTGTAGTTATCTACAACAACGCACCCGGAACTATCAGCATGACACTCCAGGGAAGTACAGCAGTTATTCCTGCAGTATCCATCACTCTTGCAGAGGGTGAAGCCATTGCACAGAGCGCTGAGCAGGTTTCTGATACAGTATTCGAGGGAACTCTCAAGGTTGTTGGAAAAGTGAAGACCAACTACGAAGCTCCAAATGGATACACAATGAGTGATTTCTCTTCATACGGTGTACCCGGATCACTTGATCTTAAGCCTGAGATCACAGCTCCCGGTGGAAACATTTATTCAACAAGAGACAAGGGCACATATGGAAACATGAGCGGTACATCAATGTCAGCTCCTTCCATCGCTGGTCAGAGTGCACTTGTTGAGCAGTACATCAGAGAGAACGGACTTGCAGATAAAAACGATGTTTCAGTTCGTACTCTTGCACAGTCACTTATCATGAGCACAGCAGTTCCGCTTCATGAGGACAATGACGCAGCAGCACCTGAAATTTCACCCAGATCACAGGGTGCAGGTCTAGCAAATGTTTATGATGCAGTTACATCACCTTCTTACATCCTTGTTGGTGATAAGAATGGCAACGATGGTAAGGCTAAGGTTGTTCTTGGCGACGATCCTTCAAGAAGCGGTAACTACAGCTTCTCATTTGATGTTTACAACATGTCTGAGAACCCTCAGTACTATGTTCTTGACGCAAGCGTACTTACAGAGCAGCTTTATGAGGACGGCGGAATCACATATTTCGCAGGCTCATCACACAAGCTTAATCCTGAGGTTACACTTACAGCCGACGATACTACACTTGTTTACGACTTAAACGGCGACGGTAAGATCAACAGCAAGGATCGCAAGGTTCTTCTTCAGGTAGTAAATGGCTCCAAGGAGCTTTCACTTGTTTCAGAGCACGAGGATTACTTCGACCTTAACAAGGACGGCGTTGTAAATACAAAGGACGTATACCTCTTCGGTCAGCAGATCAAGAAAAAGGTAGACGTTGCAGACTTTGACCTCAGAGTAATGCAGGTTAAGGATTCTACAAAGGTTAATGTAACAATCAACCTTTCAGACAGCGACAGAGAGTATCTCGCCGGATTTGAAAATGGTATGTATGTAGATGGTTACATCTATGTAAACGGTGTTGTATCACTTTCAGTTCCGTTCCTTGCATTCTACGGAAGCTGGATGGATTCCTCAATGTATGAGAACTTCGATTTCCTTAGAGCAGTTCACGATAAGGAATATGCTAAGAATGCAGCAACCTATGTAGGACTTTCAAAAACTAACTTCCTTACAGTGTTCCCGATGGGAGATGAAGAGGAAGACTACTATATTCCTAACCAGTTCGCACAGGATGATGAGTACATCGCAGACAGAAATGCGATCAGCTCACTTAATGGAACAGTACTAGGTTCTCAGTATTACTCACTTATCAGAAATGCTAGCAGAGTAATCATGAGCATCACAGATAAGAACACAGGTGAAGAGTACTTCAAGCACGTTGAGTATGAGAACTATGCTTCATTTGTTTATAACGGTCAGTGGCAGAATTACATCCAGGCTCAGGAGCTTAACTGGGCAGGAACAGATGCAAATGGTGAGCCCCTTGAGGATGGTACAGAGGTTAATGTCACAATCGAGGCAGTTCCCAGTTACTATGACAATGTAGAGGATCCTTCTACACTTGATGGTAAGGGACTTTACATGACAACACCTATCGCAATCGATAACACAGAGCCTGTTATCACTGATGCTGTTAAGAATCAGGATGGCGGCTATGACCTTACACTTTATGACAACAGATATTCAGCAGCAGTACTTCTTATCAGCAGCGATAAGAAATCACTCATCGGAAGATATGCTGTTAACCAGCAGAACAAGGATGAGGATGTAGTTGTTTCAGTAGAGGTACCGGATGATGTATTCTACGCAGAAGTATTCGACTATGCAGGCAATGCATCAGTTTACCGCTTCAACAACACAGGACATGCTGATACAAAGTACGTTACAGAGATAAGCGTTGATAAGGAGAGCCTTGAGCTCGAGGTTGGCGATTCCGCTAAGGTCAATGTTACTGTAGGACCTAAGTGGCTTGCTGAGGGCTACAACGCAGTTGAGTGGATGAGCTCTGATGAGGACGTTGTTCTTGTTAACCAGAACGGTGTTGTAAAGGCTATCTCAGAAGGTAAAGCAACAGTTATGGTAGCAACCCTTGCAACTAACAAGAAGGGTGAGCACCTTGTAGCTAAGATTGAAGTAACAGTTACAGATCCTACAACAGTTTCAGACGGTAATGCAGGCGATGAGCCCAGTGAGGATGCTGATTCAAACGACGATTACTCAGAGCCTCAGACACGCAAGGATGAAACTGCTGAGGAAAGTAGAGAGCCTGAGCAGGAGGAAGCTAAGGACGAAACTAAGGAAGAGTCCAAGGACGAGACCAAAGAAGAGAACAAGGAAGAGGCTCAGGATGAGGTAAAGGACGAAACCAAGGAAGAATCCAAGGATGAGGCCGAGCCCAAAGCACAGGAGCCTACAGAAGAAAAGGCAGACGATGACGCTTCTGACGATTCTAAAGAGGATGACTCTGCAGCAGGAAATAAAACAGACGACTCTGCAAAAGAGGATGAGTTAGGAGGAAACAACAATGACTAAGGTATTAAAAAGAGCAGCCGTTCTTTTGACTGCAATGCTTGTTCTTTTTGCAGTAATACCGGGAGCTAAGGTAAAGGCTCAGGATAACGGCGTATTACATACAACTGCTGTAGTAAGCGGAAAGGCTGACAGCCAGAAGGTTACATACACAGTTAAGCTTGATAAGACATCAGTTTCTGATGGTAGAGTTGCAGTTGTTTATGACGGCAGCGTTCTTACACTTAAAAAGGACACCGAGGGTATCCGCTTTTCAGAGTCAGATGTAAATAAGAATTTCACAAGCGACGACCAGAAGGGAATTGCTTATGCATTCGTTAATGATTCAGCTAAAAGCGTAAGCGGAACACTTATCTCCCTTACATTTGATGTAAAGAAGAACCTCGACGGTCAGGACACAGTAATTAAAACTGAAGTTTATGGAATCAACAGCGATGACACTCAGGTTGTTGAGGAGACAGTTCTTGAGGACACCGTAACAGTTGGAAGAGAAAAGTTAAAGAAGCCTCAGCTCAACTCAGTCAGCCAGACACTTCTTGGTGTCAACGTAAAGTGGACTAAGGACTCCGCTGCAGATGGCTACGTAATCCTCCGCAGCACTTCCAAGGACGGCAAGTACACCGAGATCGCTTCCGTAAATTCCGGTAACTACTGGGATATCACCGTAGGCAACAAACAGACCTACTACTACAAGATTAAATCGTACCAGGGAAAAGGATCCAACAGAGTTTACTCACAGGAATCCAACATACTATCAATCAAAGTAAAGAAATTCCTTGGAATTTTCGGATAACCGACTACCGCGCCACAGCACATGCTGTGGCGCAATTTTTTTATACTGAGGCGTGATGCACAAAATGGGTGTGGTCCCCTTAAGGTAGTGTGAAGTTTTGGCCTGCGATTCGTAATAATTGCCCACCTGGAGATTATTTATGGCATGGTATGTATGGTTGTGCTATACTTGATAATGACATAAAGTTTTGTTTTAACTCGGGGGTAAATTTTCCATGAGAATTAAAAAGAGATTGATAGCGGGATTATTTTCCGCTGCAGTAATAGCTATGGCTGCGCCTGCGATTAATGCAAGTGCTGCTGCACTTAAGTATTCAGGTATCTATACCAAGGAGATTGAGATAGAGAAGCCTGAGGAGAAGACGACACCGTCTTCGGCAGCTGCTTCTACGGGAGCAACAACAGAAGAGACTGAAGAGATACAGTCTGAGAACCTGCGTGTAATGACAGGTATGAAGTTCATCATCGGAGTTGACAGGTATGGTGAAGAGATTGACACCACCAAGAATAAGGCGAATTTCAAGTTCAGGACATCTAATAAGAAGATCGCTAAGGTGTCTGCAAAGGGTATAGTAACAACGGTTAAGGCCGGTAAGTGCGATATCACAGTTATCAACAGGAAGGATAATGTTAAGTATGTGATTCATCTTACGGTTGCCAAGACCGTTAAGGTAAAGAGCATCAAGCTAAGTGCTAATAAGAAGAATTACAAGACAATAGGTAAGACCTTCACATTGTCATCAACGATTAAGCCTAAGAAGTACAGTGCAGAGCCTGTTCTTTGGGGCTCAACCAATACCGGTGTTGCTACAGTAAGTAACAGAGGTGTTGTTACAATCCAGGGTTATGGTGAATGTTCCATTTTCTGTAAGGCAGGTTCTACCAATAAGGTTGCCAAGTGTACCGTTAAGGTTAAGAATCCTAACGCGCCTAAGGATAATGGCGGTGGAACAACACAGACATCACTTACATACAGAACCGGTAAGCTTGTAGATATCTCAAGTCACAACACAGTTAATAACTGGCAGCAGCTTAAGAACAGCTGTGACGGTGTTATCATCCGTGTAGGCTACAGAGGCTATTCACAGGGTAGTCTCCAGGAGGATATCAAGTTCAGAAGTAATGTTTACAATTGCCAGCAGCATGGAATTCCTTTCTCAGTATACTTCTTTACTACAGCTGTAAATGCGGCAGAGGGTGCTGAAGAGGGTAACTGGATCGCAAACGAGCTTGCAGGAATGAACATCGCAATGCCTGTATTTATCGATACTGAGAGTAGCGGCAACGGCGGAAGATCTGATAACCTCAACAGGGAACAGAGAACAGCTGCAGTAAGAGCTGCATGTGCTCAGCTTAATGCAAGAGGAATTCAGTCAGGTGTATATGGATCAACCAACTGGCTGCAAAACAGAGTGGATATGAGTCAGCTTCCCTTCTCAGTATGGGTTGCAGATTACAGAGGATTCTGCGGATATGGCGGATCAAAATTTGCTTGGCAGTATACATCCAATGCGACAGGATATGGTGTAGCTAACCGCTGCGACGTATCAGAGTGGTATCAGTAATAAATAGCCTCAGGCAGGGTTCTGCTTGAGGCATTTATATAATAGAGAAAATCAGAGGAGTTTTTAAGAAATGTCAGACAGCAATTACAATAAATATATCGATAGTGTATTTAATGACTTTTTCGGACCGGGTTCAGGCGGAGACGGCAAGCCTCCGGTATTCGATGATCCGAAGAAGGAAAACGAGATCAAAAAGCAGGTTAATGAGGACTTTGAGAAGATAAAAGAAGGAAAAGACATTACCGGCCCCAAGATGGATAACAACATCAGCTTAGGTCAGGATAACGACACTCCTCAGATAGAGAATAAGGCAGACGAAAATGCAAACGCAGGTAAAGGCTATCACAGTGCAGATGAGGCATTAAATGAGGCAAAGGCACTTTTCAATAATATCAACAAGCCTACACCTCCGATGCCTACAGCTACAGCAAACTCAGCACCTGCACCCAAGCAGGAGGAAAAGCCCAAGGAGCCTGAGACAGATCCCATGGAGGATTTAAATGCTCTTATAGGTCTTACATCAATAAAACATGATGTCAAGGAGCTGACAGATTTTGCAAAGGTTCAGAAGCTCAGAAAAGATGAGGGTATGAAGTCTGTTCCCGTTTCACTTCACCTTGTATTTACAGGTAATCCCGGAACAGGTAAGACAACAGTTGCCCGCATCATTTCAAGAATCTACAAGCAGATTGGTGTCCTTTCTAAGGGACAGCTCGTGGAGGTTGACCGTTCAGGACTTGTTGCCGGCTACGTTGGTCAGACAGCTCTTAAGACTCAGGATAAGATCAACCAGGCTCTTGGCGGTGTTCTTTTCATAGATGAGGCTTACGCCCTTTCTCAGGAAAATGACGCCTTCGGTCAGGAGGCAATCGACACGATCCTCAAGGCAATGGAGGATCACAGAGATGACCTTGTTGTAATCGTTGCAGGCTACACAGATCCCATGGAGAAGTTCATTAACTCCAATCCCGGACTTAAGTCCCGCTTCAACAAGTACATCGAATTCCCGGATTATTCCGTGGATGAGCTTGAAGAAATCTTCAACATGAATCTTAAAAAGTACGAGTATGAGGTTGAGGAGGATGCCAAGAAGCATATTCGTGAACTTATAAGTCAGAGAAAGCTTGCTCGTCTTGAAAACTTCGCGAACGCAAGAGAAGTAAGAAACCTGTTTGAAGAGATAGTAACCAATCAGGCCAGAAGAATTGCTAAGATCGAAAATCCTACCCCAGAGGATATAAGACTTATAACCTCTGAGGATTTGATTGATAAGACTTTAAACTCCGAATCGGAAGACTCTTCTGTTGAGAAATCCGCCGACAGCGGTGATAGTGGGGCCGAGAAGGAAGACCATAAGGATGGTGCAGATCTCGACACGACCTCCGAGAAGGAAACCGATTAATACGACCACGCCGTCGAATCCGATACGGATAAATTTGAAGGGCACAGATTTGAGCACGCGGTTGCTTATGATATTGGGGATTGCATCATAGGGTGCAACGCCCATGTCAGCATTCATGTAAAGTGAAGCGGCAACTACAAAACAAAGAAGTGCCAAAATAAAGACGATAGCTCTGTAGGGCCATTCCTGAAAGATAAAATCAGGGATGGTCTTTTTCCATATCCATCTGCAAAAATCTGAAATATATCCTATGAAGACCATGTTTGCAATTGTTCCGGGACCTATCTGATGACGGTCAAAGAGAATTACAAATATGAAAAGGACTGAATTGAGAAGAACCTGCCAGGTGCCAAACAGAATTCCAAGGCGTCCTGAAATAGTAAGGTTCATAAAGGAGCAGGGATCTGTTCCGAGACTTACCTCGATGAGGAAGGATAAGAAAAATCCCATGAGAACAACACCGAGTAACATGATGCCGAATTTTTTCTTGAAGTAGGGCTGTTTAAAATAGTCATTTATCTTACTTTTTAAATTCATAATAGTGCACTCCGATTTTGATAATTTTTTATTGGAGACGCTGATAAAATGAGAGCTTTTTCGCGCCAACCTTTCCTATTTTGATTGATTTTGTTAAGTTTGTAAAGTAATACTGTAGATAGTCTTAAAAAACAATAAAAATGCTCATTCCTTATTGTTTTCGTTGTAGAATAAGACTATATGGGAGGATGCTATGAAGATTTATTTATGTAGACCGGATGAGACATTAAGTCAGGCAATCGAGGAAGTTACCAAAAACGATCCTGATCAAAGAACATTCGAATGTGATGAACAAAGGGACAGGTGCTATATCGGGGATGAAGTGTTTAGCAGTGCACCTGTGATAATAAATAAGAGCAATCAATATTATGCATTAAGGGTAGTGCAATAGTTTCGTTTTCGAAGCTTTACTGTGAGGGGATTATGCTAAGAAATGAAGAGATTGACCAGTTAACAGGTCTGCCAAATCTGTATGCTTTCAGAAAAAATGCACAGAAGCTGATGGATGATCGGAATAAGAAGGAAAGAGAATTCGTCATCATCTATTTTGATGTGCAAAATTTCAAGAACTACAATGCAAGGTATGGCTTTGAGGCTGGAGACCGATTCCTGCAGAACATGGCCAAGCATATAGAGAAGATATTTCCGGAGCTTATGGTGTCGCGTTTTTCCGATGACCATTTTGTTGCGCTGGCATATTATAACAGTATTGAGGCCAGAATAGATGATCTTGGAAGGCGTATCCACAGCTATAATCCGGATGCGGGCATTGAGCTGCGTGCAGGTATCTACGAGATTGAGCCGGAGGATACCGACATCAGTATAGCCTGTGACAGGGCCAGGATTGCCTGCAACAGTATTAAGAAAAATTATGACCATATCTTCAGATACTACGATAATGAGCTTGGGACTCAGCTTGATCTTGCTCATTATATAATTCACAATATCAGCGAAGCTGTCCTTAAGGGATATATTCAGGTTTATTATCAGCCTGTTGTAAGGGTTATTACAGGCAGAGTCTGCGGCTTTGAAGCACTGGCCCGCTGGGTTGATCCGGTTCACGGATTCCTTATGCCCGGTGTTTTCATACCAATCCTGGAGGACGCACATCTTATCTACAAGCTTGATGCCTATGTGGTGAGGCAGGTGTGCGAGGACATCAGAGATTTCATGAATCAGGGATTAAAACCTCACCCTGTTTCAATCAACTTATCACGTACAGATTTTCATCAGAGAGATATGTACCACGTTGTTAATGATGCGGTTCATCAGTGCAATATTCCCAAGAGCCTCATTCATATTGAGGTTACTGAGAGTGCCCTGGATGACAGCCAGGATGTACTAAGGGGAACAATAGATAAATTCAGAAGGGGCGGATACCAGGTTTGGATGGACGATTTCGGAAGCGGATATTCATCCCTTAATCTGCTGAAGGATTATGAGTTTGACGTGCTCAAATTTGACATGAAGTTTCTTCAGAATTTTGGATCTAATCCCAGAGAGACAGCTATTTGGGAAAATGTTATCAACATGGCAGAGGAGATTGGAATTCAGACTCTTGCAGAGGGCGTTGAGACCTTAGAGGCATGGGATTTCCTTAAGCGCGTGGGCTGTGAGAAGGCTCAGGGCTATTTCTTCGGAAGACCTATGACCAAACTGGAATGCATAGACTATCTGGATGAGGATAGGAATAAGTATAAGGAAACTCCGGCTCAGAGAGCTGAGGAGGCCGATGACGAGGCTTTGGGGCTTGGAAGAAGTGTTATCGAGCTTAAAAAGGATGCTCCGGAGGAAGAAGAGGAAGAGGATCGCATGGGCTTTGAGGATGACGAGCTTTTTATGTCGGAATCTCCTGTATACATGACTCTTGCAGCAAGGGGATTTGTATCGCTTCTTGAATATAATTCCTATTCCCAGTTCCAGAAGCACTCATTTTTCATTGTCGCTAATCTGAGTAAGGATAAGCTCCTTCGTGTTCATCTTAGCAGTAAGCGCAAG
>JAEEGF010035157.1_pt1 | contig 11685 bp, 7 predicted proteins | sample 9134171 | NCBI WGS metagenome assembly JAEEGF01 (sample SAMN16246542, study PRJNA631951) | gut metagenome | biome: gut microbiome; feature: rumen; material: AP-attached | host: Bos | place: Iran: Karaj | collected 2018-10 | reverse complement strand
CGCCTTTAGCGATAGCGTTCACAACAGCATCCGAAACGGCCGACAACTCAGTATGGTTCGACAGCGTGTCGCCATACATGGCACCTGCGGGCATTTCCGAATCGGGCACCAGGCCATAATGTTTCATACCATAGAGAACATCATAGAACGAACCGCCTTGCGAGAAGGAAACATCACCGTGAGTACGCACGGCTGCTTTGGCGCGGTCGATGTAAGTATGGTGAACGATATACATCTCCGAGAAGTCATACTCGCCTTTGCCCATACGAAGCAATTCAGCCTCAATGAAGCCCAGACCTGAGTAGCACCAGCAAGTACCGGCACGGTTCTGGTTTTTGATGGAAGTAATGGGCAATTCTTTCACCGTCGTAAAGGTGAAGCCTTCGTCTTTCTTTTCATCTTGTGCCAACACGCCGTTCATGACGAACAGAAGAGCCAGCGCAATAATTAACGATAATTTTTTCATAAGTAATTGGTATTTAGATTAATATTATTTTTAATAGATAAAAGGAATAACTCGTTTCAAAGATTTGCCTTCCATCTCCTCTGCAAACTCCTGACGGTAGCGTTTGTAGATGGAGTTGGCGCGAGGCACCAGATTGGCGAACGTCCAGATGAAGAACACCAAACCCGATACCGACCAAGTGAGGATGGCAAAGCCGAGCCACTCGGTAAGTTCACCAAAATAGTTGGCGCTGGTGACATATTCGAACATGCCACCTTTGGGCAGATAGTGCTTCGTGTCGTTGTCATCCTTACGCAGATGGCGGATGATATAGTCGGAGCGCAGATTGATGATAAAGCCGATGATGAAGATGACCAGTCCGAGAATGAACGGCCACGAACAGAACCACTTGGCACCAGCCTGCACAAACTGGGCCGGCGGATTGACATTGTAGGCTTCGTAGAACAGCCAATAACCTTGCATCATGGCGTTGAGCACATTGAAGGCGATGCCCATAAACATCACCACCAGCGACATCTGGCTCTTTTTTCCTTTCATGAGCCAAGGGAAAATAAGCGACCGCTGGAAGTAGTGCGTTTCAAATATCAGGAGGAAAACAATGGAGGTGGCCTCCATACGATGCGGAGAGAAATACCACAAGATTAGCATGGCGAGGAAGATGGGAAACTCCATCAGAAACCATGCAATTTTGTTGTTGATAGCCTTCCCCCACTTGGGCGAAATCATCATACCATAGCCCGCCTCAACAAAATAGAGGGCCACAAAGACCACCACGGCTATGGCAATCATCACCCATAAGTAGATATAAAAGGCGCTGGCGTACATTACTCTTCAATTTTAATTTCCATGGGCATTCTGGCCTGGATACCTTCCATGGTCATCACATTCTTGAATGCTTCGTAGGTGTAATAGAGGTCGCCCAATTCCGAACGCATCATCTTGGCGACAGCGTCTTCATCGTTCATGCTGTTGAGAATCTTGTCTAACCAAGATTTCTTAAGCGGGTAGTAATCCACATCATACTCTGAAATCTTGGCCAGCTCAGCGGCAGCAACCACGGCATCGTCCAACGAGCCCAGTTTGTCAACCAGACCGAGTTCCAGTGCGTCAACGCCGCTCCATACGCGACCTTGACCAATCTCGTCCACTCTCTCCACGGGCATGTTGCGACCGTCGGATACGCGCTGCGTGAAAGTGGCGTAGATGTCCTCAATTTGCGTCAGCATAAACTTGTACTCTGTCTCATCCATCGGCTTGAAGACGCCGATGCCGGTAGCGTGCTTGTTCGACTGGGCAATATCGACATTCACACCCAATTTGTCTTTCATCATCTTCTGCACATTAGGAATGATACCGAATACGCCAATGGAGCCAGTGAGTGTATTAGGCTGGGCGAGAATCATATCCGAATTGCAAGAAATATAATAACCACCCGATGCAGCATAGTCGCCCATCGAAGTTACCACAATCTTACCTGCGGCCTTGGCCTGCTCAATCTCGTTCCAAATCACTTCGGAAGCCAGGGCACTGCCACCAGGCGAGTTGACACGCAGAACGATAGCTTTCACCTTTTCGTTCTTATAGGCCTCGCGGATTTCCTTGCACAGCGAAGTGGAGCCGATGATGGAGGAGCCACCCTTGCCATCCACAATCTGACCTACAGCATAGATGACGGCAATCTTGTTAGCCGAGCGTTTGCGAGGCTCGGTAATAGTCTTTTTATACTGATTCAATGAGATAAACTTGATATCCTCATCTTTCTCAAGTTGCAGTTTCTGTTTCATGATATCCTCAAACTGGTTACGATACACCAGGCCATCCACCAGGTGGTAGCGAAGTGCATCCTCGGCGGTAGATATCAGCAGATTGTCGGCCATAACATTGAGCGAATCCTCGCTAATGCGGCGATCAACGGAAATCTCCTGAGCAAAGGAGTGCCACAACGAGTGGGCCATCACTTCCATCTGCTCGCGGTTGGCGGGACTCATCTTATCAAGGATGTAAGGCTCCACAGCGCTTTTGAATTTACCGTGGCGCACCACTTGGACATCCACGCCCAGTTTGTTGAGTAGGTTCTTGTAGAACATCACCTGGAAAGCCACGCCTCTGAAATCGAGACCACCCTTGGTGTTGAGGAACACCTTGTCGGCAGCCGATGCGAGGTAATAGGCACTCTGACTGTAAGTTTCGCTATAGGCGTAGATAAACTTGTCCGACTCCTTGAAGGCTTTCAGCGCGTCGCGGATGGCGGTCAGCGTGGCGGGATTGGCCGAAACCGATTTCAGGTTGAGGTAGATACCTTTAATGCGGTTGTCATCAGCGGCCGCCTTCAGGCTGTTCAGAATATCATCCAAGCCAGTGGAGGCAGTGGAATAATAGGAACCAAAGTCCATATTCTCGAAAGGATTGTCTTCGGCACGCTCCACGATAGGATTCTGCAAATCAATTTTAAGCACGCTTCCATTTTCCACTACAGGTGCACTGCCAGTCGATGCGCCGGCAATCATGGCTATCATAAAAAAGACGGAAAATAGGCCAATTATCATGTTAGCAAGGATAAAGCCCACCATTGAACCGAGCACCACGCGCCAGAATTTCTTGGATCTGGTCTCTGGACGCTGGATTGCGTTTTCTACATTTTGATTCGAATTCATAATATCTCCTTTAATAAAAAATAAGTTTGCAATATTACAAAATATTACGAGACAATCGGTAAAAAGAGCGAGGATATTTCTTTTTCGTGAGTTTTGAAGATACGAAAAAATGAGTTATTTTTGCATCTCCAATAAACAAAACAGCTATGGCACAATCATACGAAAAAGCAGGCGTTAGCCTCGAGGCAGGCTACGAATCAGTTAGACGCATCAAGAAACACATCGCCGCCACCGAAAGGCCAGGCATGATGGGCAACATCGGCAGCTTCGGCGGCATGTTCGACCTCACCAAACTGAACTACAAGGAACCCGTGCTCGTGAGCGGTACCGACGGTGTGGGCACCAAACTGAAAATCGCTTTCCTCATGGACAAGCACGACACCATCGGTCAGGATGTAGTGGCCATGTGTGTGAACGACGTACTGGCACAAGGCGCCGAACCGCTGTTTTTCCTCGATTACATCGCTGTGGGCAAGAACCACCCAGCCAAGATTGAGCAGATTGTGAAAGGCGTGGCCGACGGCTGCGTCATCAGCAACTGCGCCCTCATCGGCGGCGAAACAGCCGAAATGCCCGACATGTACGATGAAGACGAATACGACATCGCCGGCTTCACCGTGGGCGTGGTCGAGAAATCAAAATTGATTGACGGCAGCAAAGTGAAAGTGGGCGACACACTCATCGGCATCCAATCATCGGGCGTGCACTCCAACGGCTTCTCGCTGGTGCGCAAAATCGTCCTCAAAGACTGCCAACTCGACCTGCAACAGTATCACGAAGAACTGAGCGGCAAACTCGGCGATGTGCTGCTCACCCCTACCAAGCTGTATGTAAGACCCGTACTGGATGTTATTCGCAACATTGACGTACACGCCATCTGCCACATCACTGGCGGCGGCTTCGACGAGAATATTCCTCGCGCCCTGCAAAAAGGCCAAGGCGTGACCGTAGATGAAAAGAAATGGGAAAAACCGCCCATTTTCGATTTCCTCGAAAAACACGGCCGCATCCCGCATCGCGAGATGTTCAACATCTTCAACATGGGTATCGGCATGATACTGATGGTGGATGCAAAAGATAAGGATGCCGTCATCGAACGACTGGCCAAATCGGGTGAAAAAGCTTTCGAAATCGGTAGCGTTACCGATAAAGAAGGTGTGGAAATTATTCTTAAATAATTTTGTATGAAAAAGATAGCGGTTTTCGCCAGCGGCTTCGGCTCTAATTTTGAGGTAATTGCCGCCGCCACCGAAAGCGGACAGATAGAGGCCGAAATCGCCTTGCTGGTCACCGACCACGCCGACTGCTACGCTGTGGAACGGGCACACAACCACCATGTGGATGTCTTCGCCTTCAACCCCAAAAGCTATCCTTCCAAAACCGCCTTCGAGACCGAGATTGTGGCCCAACTGCACCAGCGTGGTGTGGAACTGATTGTGCTTGCCGGCTATATGCGCCTCATTGGCGAAGTGTTACTCAACGCCTACCCCAACCACATTATCAACATACACCCCGCCCTGCTGCCAGCCTTTCCAGGCAAGCACGCCATCGACCAAGCCTACAATTACGGCGTCAAGGTATTCGGCATCACCATCCATTATGTGGATGCCGGCATGGATACGGGTAAAATCATTGCCCAATCGTGTTTCACCGCCAAAGGCAACGAAACCCTCGACGAAATTGAAACCCAAATTCATGCGTTGGAGCACAAATTGTACCCGCAGGTAATACAACAATTGTGTAAGGGGGAATAATTTTATTTCCCGTCCCCACAAAAATCCATATAGATTTCCATAATCTGCTTTTTCAATTCACGCAGACGCGTCAGTGCGGCATTTTTGGTATTATGGAAATGCATATAACGACATGATGCCCAGAATTTTATGCAATAGATTTTATAGGCATAGAAGTAGAACAGTGTGGCTAACGACAGCAACACATAAATCAATCCCATCCAGAAATGGCCGGTGATGCCCCACACTACCGCCAACAAAATGATATACATGAGCGGGAAGGCCACTAATACGCCTGAAGCATAGTTGAGCGAGGAGTAGAACTGCTTGTCCTGAACTCTCATTTTCAACAATTTAGAAAACTGGAAAGGCAAGATATTGTTGATGAAGCCAAACAGAAAGACAGGCAAGGTCAACAGCAGCAGAAACGCCTTGAGAACGAGCGTCATCACCGTGAATTTCTTATTGATGATCCAATCGCGCAGTTTGAGTTGACGCAAACCCTTGATGTATTCCGTCGTCTTGTCCATCAGGGTGGTAAACTTATCGGGCTGCTCGGCACGCATTTTATCCAGATTGTCAATGATTTTCTTGTCCTCCTGAAACAGGTCGGGCAGATAATCCACTTTCTTGCGATGCAGCGTGGCCATCGGCTTGTCGAGCATCAAACGCAACTGGTCGTACTCGTCGTAAAATTCGGGATCCTCAATGTCGAGCGTCATCTCTTTGATAATGGCGCGCGACTTTTCATTCAACTCCAAATAGGCTTTGTTGGGTTCATGGCGGTAAAGCTCCAGCAACTCTTCGTCAATCTGGAAAGGCTTGCCCACCGTAACTAATAGCTTGCTACGGAAGTTGAAATAGTCGCTATAATGGATGTTGAGCGGCAATATCTGCAAGCCGAGCTTGAAGTCGGCCATCTCCTCGGCACGAAAAGCGATTCGAGGATAGCCCTTCTTGAAGGATGAAAGGTAGCGTCCATGCTGATGCCCCGCTTCGGGAAACATGGCCAACGTACCTCCTTCACCCAGAATTCTGCCTGCCAAGTCGAAGGTGTCATGGTTGCTGCGGATGTCACTGCGATTGCCATCGCGCGTGCGGAAAGTGGGCATAATTTTCAGGAAACGCAAGATGCGGGCGATGAAATCACGTTTGAAAATGTCACCACGGGCGATGAATACGGGCTGACGACTATCATCAAACAGATAAAGAATGGCCAACGCATCCATCAAAGCATTCTGATGATTGGAAATGACAAAGGTAGGCACTCCACGTGGCGGGATGTTTTCCCTTCCAACAACATAAAATTTCTTGTAATAGAAATAGTTATGCGTAAAACGAAGATAATGATTGTAGAAATCATACCTTCTATCAAACTTGTTTATATTGTCAAAACTAATCATGGTCAATAAGTTAAAACAACATACACGCAGTGGTTATTATTCCAGCGTCATCTCATTTATCAGGTTCTGTGCTCCGGCGAACTTATCTACTATAAAAAGGAAATATCTGATATCCAAACTGATATTTCGGCATCGGTCCACATCGTAGTTGATGTCGCTCATGGTACCTTCCCACACGCGGTCGAAATTAACACCAATCAGACGGCCGTTGGCATCGATGACGGGACTACCCGAGTTGCCGCCTGTGGTGTGGTTGGTGGCGACAAAGCACACGGGCAGCTCGCCCTTGCTGTTGGCATAGCGCCCGTAATCCTTCTTTTCGTAAAGCTCCTTCAAACGCGGATGTACCTTGTAGTCAAATATATCGGGATTCTCCTTCTGCATCACACCGTCCAGCGTGGTGTAGCATTGGTATTCGATACCGTCGGCTGGCGAGAAACCCTTGATATTGCCGTAGGTGACACGCAGCGTCAGATTGGCGTCGGGATAGAAAGTTTTGTCGGCATCCTTCTCCATCAGCGCCTTCACATAGACACGGTACAAATCGTTGATTTTGTACATCGAAGCGGCATATCTTTTGATATTCTCATCATACTGTTTAAAGGCGGCCTGATACATTCTGAAGGCTTCCAGTTTTTCCAACTTTGCGAAATCCTTCTTGGTGCCGTTGGTGATGAACTGCGTCATCTGCGCTTCGCTGGCGAAGACGGTTTCATCGAACAGATGGTTGGCCATCTTCTCAAAATCGGCCTTCGAACAAACAGCATAACGTTGTAGTTCTGGAGCAATGAGCGACATGTCGATATGCGTGAAATAATAGTGCAGCAGGGCGGCGAAAATCTCCTTGTCCATAGGCTTATAAGCCCCCTTGAAATAGCTCTGCGTCTTCTTCAGTAAAGCCTCTCTCTCGGCGGCCAGACTTTCATTGGTAGTCTCTTTCAACTTCGATTTCTCTACGATGGAAGCAAAATTGTCCATGTAGTTGAACACGTCTATCGCCTTAAAAGTCTCGCTGATATAAGTGTATATGATGACATAATTCTTCATTTGCGCATACTCGCTTTTCATGTCAGGCAGCACACGGCCATACTTTTGCTGGCGGTCGGCATTCTGATTTACCCAGTTGGTAAATTCCTTCTCCTCAGCCACTTTACGTTCCACCACATGACACTCGGTAATACCTTTGGTTTCACCAATCCATTTTTTCCACGCATTGGCGATAGAGTTAGAGCGAGCCGAAAATTTAAGACGCAACTCGGTGGACATGTTCATATATTTCTTCATGATATTCAAGCGTGTCGTCCTTTGATCCACGGCCACAGGATTCTGGTATTTGGCCACAATGTCCACACCGTCAGAGATCAAGAACTGCTGCGTAGAACCCGGATAGCCGAAAACCATGGTAAAGTCGTTCTCATTCACGCCCTTGGTTGAAATGGTGAAGTGGCGTTTGGGATGATAAGGCACATTGTCGGGACTATAGGGTGCAGGATTGCCGTTTTTGTCGGCATAGATGCGGTACATGGAGAAGTCGCCCGTATGGCGGGGCCACATCCAGTTGTCGGTGTCACCGCCGAACTTGCCTATGCTTTCGGGCGGAGTACCAACCAAACGGATATCAGGGAACACTTCATTGATAAACATAAAGTATTGATTCCCATAGAAAAACGGCTTAATGACAGCCTCATAATGTGTGCCTTCCACCGCTTTAGCGCGGATAGCAGCCACATTTTTTCGTATAATCTCCTGGCGTTCAGACTCTTTCATCTTGTCGGTCACACCTTCCAGTACAGCGGCGGTCACATCTTCCATCCTAATCAGGAAAGTGGCTTTTTGACCTTTCAATGGGATTTCCTCTTCTTTACTCTTGGCCCAAAAACCATTATGCAAGTAATTGTTTTCTACCGTACTAATTGAATTGATTGCCCAATAGCCGCAGTGGTGGTTGGTGAGCAGAAGTCCTTCCGAGGAGATAATCTCACCCGTACAGCCGCCGCCGAACAGCACCACGGCGTCTTTCATACTGCTGTGATTGATGCTATACACATCTTCGGCTGTCAGTTTAAAGCCTTTCTTTTGCATGTCGGCCTCGTTTTTCTTCAGCAACAAAGGAATCCACATGCCCTCATCGGCAAACGAGCAAAATGAAAAACTAAACAACAGGGTAAAAAGTAAAAATTTCTTCATAAAGCTTTTGTGTTGATTATTAATTGTTTAATTGTTGAAGTGAGGAGTGAGAAGTGAAATAAGTTAAGAAACTAAGAAGTTAAGGTGTTAAGAATTATAGAATTATGGATTTATTGTTAGTATCGTCATTCCGAGGTTGCGTTAGCAACCGAAGGAATCTCTTTCAGTTTTATATCTCTCATCTCTCCGTTCTCATCTCTCATCTTTCATCTCTCCACTATCCTCTTTATCAGTCCTTGCAGCACTTCTCCTGGACCGAATTCAAAAAATTCGTATGCCCCATCTTGGGCCATGTTGCGCACCGACTGTGTCCACATGACTGGAGAGGTAAGTTGTTCTATCAAGTTTTGTTTAATCACCTCCGGATTGGTTGACGGGAAGGATGTTTTATTCTGATAGATAGGACAGAAAGGTTTATGGAAGGGCGTTTTCTCGATGGCGGCTGCCAGTTCTTCCTGTGCCGAAGCCATGAGCGGCGAATGGAAGGCGCCACCCACTTTCAGGGGCAATATTTTCCTGATACCGGCGGCTCTCATGGCGGCAATGGCCTTGTCTATACCTGTCAGCGTACCCGAGATGACCAATTGGCCTGGGCAGTTATAATTGGCGGGAAGCACAATATCGTCAATAGTGCGGCAGATAGCTTCCACCTGCTCATCGGGCACGCCGAGCACAACAGCCATGGTCGATGGGTTGTGCTCACAGGCTTTCTGCATCGCCAATGCGCGACACAAGACCAGACGGAGGGCATCCTCAAATTCAAGGGTGCCATTGGCCACCAGTGCCGAATACTCACCCAACGAGTGGCCTGCCACCATGGCGGGTTTGACGCCGTTGCTCTGCACCTCGCACGCAATCACCGAATGCAGAAAAACCGCAGGCTGTGTCACCTTGGTCTGCATCAGCTCCTCTTCAGTCGAATCGAACATGATGTGGGCAATGTCGAAACCCAATATCTCATTAGCCTGCTTGAAACGCGCACGTGCCTTGGGAGAAGCCTTATACAAGTCATGCCCCATACCTACAAACTGCGCCCCTTGCCCTGGAAAAACAAATGCTTTCATATAATATCATTTCGGGCTACAAAGATACGAAACAATGTACAATTGACAATGTACAATTTATAATTGACAATGTATAATTGTAGATGCGTAACGCGCTGCGCATCTACATATTTGAATTTTGCTCTTTGAATTCTGAATTCTGTTTTTTTATGTTTCGCTTAAGGCGAAACATAAAAAAACACCGGCACGTGACCGCACCGGTGTTGAAGATTTATAGGGGATTATTCCTATTCGTATTTCACTTCTAATTTAGCGTCACCGCACTTGTAAGTGATGGTGATTAATTTAGCCTTAGTATATTCTTCCATGTGTTGTTCAGACATATAGGGTTCTACGTCCTTAATATTGTCAATGATGAAGTGACATCTTTCACCCATGGTAGCATTTGCATCTAAGTTGGTGATTTCCAATTTGAAATTATTAAAGGTAATTTCTTGATCATAAGGAATTTCCATTGCATGGGTGTGAACAATCTCATCATTTACATAAACAGTGGCTTTGTTGTCAAAACTCCAACCATCACCATCAAGTACAATGTGAGCACTGCACTCCTCTTCTTGAGGATCTTCGGGAGTTTCGGGCTCTTCTTCGCCGTTCCAGAGACAACGAACCGAGTAGCAAGTTTTTCCTTCATCACCCCAAGTGTAGTGCGGAATACCCGTTTCGTAGCAGGAGAACTTCACACAGTTAGGATAAGAAGTAGCCGATGAGGAAACAGAAGTCCACAATTGCAAGGTACCATTATCATACCAGTTATCTTGTGCTGTTGTTCCTGTCCAATTCTTCTTGTTGATGTAACCAACAGGTTTTGCACAGAAATTAGATTCATTCCAATGCCATTGTTCATCATCAGGATTATTGGCGAAAGCATAACCTGGCGAATTAAGATTGCTTGCTGTAGTAGCTGTGGGTGAACCAATACCAGGACCGTTATATGCAACCCAGTGACCTTCTCTAGAAGCCATCTTAATACCTAACTGATTGCTGCTATATCTTGTAACCATGTCATAAGTTGTTGTTGAAGAACAAGCAATACCATCATTATAAGAGGTAGGATAGCTGTTTTTACTTCTGCAGGGGCCAAACCAATTGGCTGTAGCCAATGCAGGGTTATACTCTGGATCAACAAAGGTAAACAGGGTTGCAAATTCAGTATAAGAAGGCAAATGCCATCCGTCGGGGCAAATACCTTGGATAGGATCATCCTCATCTTTATGGCCAGTAGAACTGTTGGCAGCAGTTGACCAAGGATAGAGAACTTCAGTTCCAATATATTCATGAGTAACTTCAGCATAAATTTTCTTGGTAGGAACATTGTTCATATCTGTCTTGTTCCATTCAATCAGCGGAGTGCCATCGGGCAGAGATTTAACTCTCAAGTTCTCCTGCATCCAGCATTGGGTACCGATTTGAACGGTTCTGTAAGAGTTACCCTCAACGTCTTGGATAGGCGTACCGCAGGCAAAGCCTTCGGCAGTGGTGAACTCTACATTGTCACCGTAAGCAACGCCCATGGCGTTCTTCACGTATGCACGTGCAAAGTAGGTGGTGACTTTCTTCAAACCGGTAACATTGGTTGCGTAGCTGTCAGTCTTGTCATTCGAGAGAGCCAGCTTGCTGTCAACCGTAGGATTCTCCAGCGTGTCAACAACAACACCGCGTTCGATGATTTCCAGATGTCCGTTGCTGGTAATGGTGGCATAAACGACAGCACTACCTGCACCAACATTGCCAACTGAATCGGTGGTTACCGTAGGCAGCTCGGCGGTAGGCATAGCCACTGCCAAGTCGTTACCGTATGCAGTACCCATCAAGGTCTTTGCATAGGCGCGGAAGTGATAGGTGGTGCCAGAGGTCAGACCTGTAACATCGGTAGTCCAAGTACCAACTTCTGCCTTGCTATCTTTGATAACGGTAGCAGTAGTGTCGGGATTTTCGGTGGTGCCGTAGCACAGACCGCGTTCGGTAACCAGCTCTCCGCCGTCGCTTACAACTTTGCTGAAGATGGTCACGCTCGTTGCCAACAGGTTGGTGGTGTCGGTGGTCTCCACGGTGGCCAATACGGCGTCGTTCTGGGTGGTGAAGGAATCAACCTCGCTGTAGCCAGTGCCGACCTCGTTTGTTGCATATGCAACAAAGAAGTAGGTGGTCTTAGCGGGAAGTTCAGTTACAGTAGCC
>JAEEGF012412006.1_pt1 | contig 11688 bp, 9 predicted proteins | sample 9134171 | NCBI WGS metagenome assembly JAEEGF01 (sample SAMN16246542, study PRJNA631951) | gut metagenome | biome: gut microbiome; feature: rumen; material: AP-attached | host: Bos | place: Iran: Karaj | collected 2018-10 | reverse complement strand
GATCAGTTCGACCGTGCCGTCCGGGCATTCTTCAAGAAGCCGTTTCAGAAACGGGATCGGAGGGAGGGTCTCTTCGTTGCGGGACAGGGTATGCGGGAGGGTCTTTACCATGTTCTCCTGGTACTTCGAAAGCGTTCCGGTAAAGTCCGTCGCCTCCCGGTCGACCGTGAGCGGGATCCCATCCAGCCCTTCGGACAGGATAAACGCGTTGAGAGACGGCGCGGAATACGGCATGCAGGCGTCGAGGACGGCTCCGCGGAAATTCCAAAGTCCCTTTTTGTGCGCGCGGCAGAGGATCCTGACGGCGGCAATGTCATCGCAGTCCGTCCACCAGTCGGTCCCGAGAAAGATGTTTCGCTCCATGGCATCCTCCGGTTGTTTTTTTTCATTATATCACCCCGTCCGAAGGAAAGTCAAGCAAAAAGGTAAAATCCGGAATGAAGGAGACTTTATGGTGAAGGCAGTCCTTCTTGACAAAGCGCAAAGAGGATGTTATACTGTAACCGGACATCTGCATTTTCAGCGAAAGAAAGGGATTCTGACATGAAAAAAACGTTTTGTCTGATGCTGGCGCTCCTGCTGGCTGTCGGGATTGCCATAGGATGCGCGAAACAGGAAGGGGCGGGCGATGCACAGGAGTCGGTCGGTGTAAACGCCGAACAGGATCCCGCCGGATCCCAGGCCGCTGCCGAAGAAACGGAAGCCCCCGTGCAGCGCTCCGCTGATCTGCTTCCCGCAGCCGATTTCGGAGGGGCCGGATACATCATCATCGGGCGGGAATACGCCAAGCTCGGTTCCCTGCCCTCCATTGAATTCGCGACGGAAGAAATGACCGGCGAAATCATAAACGATACGGTCTATCAGCGCAACCGGACCGTTGAAGACAATTTCAACGTTTCGATCTCCGCCATGACCGGAAGCGCTGCGTCACTGGTTCCCGTTTCCGTGGCGGCCGGAGACGGTGCGTACGATCTCGCCTGGGCGCATGTGAACGATATGTCCACGCTCTCTCTCAGCGGGAACCTTGCAAACTATTACGAAGTCCCGCACATCGATCTCACCGGTGCCTGGTGGAATCAGCTCGCGGTGGAATCCCTGACCTGGGGAGGAAAATGCTTCCTTCAGATGAACTATATCCCGTTTACCGGCGTCATGCTCTCCCACGCGCTCTTTTACGACATGGCGATCCTTGACCGGTATGCCCTTACTTCCCCGACTCAATATGTGAATGAGAACAACTGGACGTTCGATGTATTCGGAACCATGGTGGAATCGGTCTATCAGGACGAAAACGGGGACGGCGAAAAAGATGACGGAGATGTTTACGGCCTGCTGTCCTCCCACGGAACGTCCGGTCAGGCGATGGCCATCGCCATGGGCGTAAAGCCCGTGACATTTACCGCCGACGGAGGGATCGAACTCACCATCGTCAGCGACCGGAGCCAGTCCATTCTGGAATCCCTAGTCTCTCTGACGCAGACGCCCTCCTCCTGGCTGATCACGGACTATTCAAAGGAAAACGATCTGGCGAAAATGTTCGTGAACGGCCGCGGGCTCTTCTATTCCGGATTCCTGACGGATGCGTATCAGTTCTTCCGCGATATGGAAGACGACTACGGTCTCACGGTGTTCCCGAAATGGGAGGCTTCGGACGAGAGATATATCACGACGGTGACGGGCGGGACGGGGCTGCTCGGTATCCCGAAGGTCACCGGAGACATGGAGCGCACCGGACAAATCACGGAAGCGCTGGCGATCGAAAGCTATTATGACGTGTACCCGGCAGTCTTCGAGACGGTGATCAACGGGAAGCTGCTCCGGGATCCGGATTCGCAGAAGATGTTCCGCCTTCTGATGGACGGCCTTGAGGTCAGCTTTGCGAGGACCTACAAATACGCGGCGTACACCGATCTGTTCGCCGATCTCACGGCAGCCGGTTCCGCCGATCTTGCGTCCGCAGCGGCAAAACAGGAAAAGCCTGCGCTGAAGCACTATGAGAAAGTGTTGAAATCCTTTGCGGATGAAGGGAACGGATAATTCCGTTTCCCAAAAAACAATGACTTCATTTAAAAACGATTTTATCCTCTGAGCACTGAAACGCCCCGGAGGGACCGATCAAACCGACGGTCCTTCCGGGGCGCTGTCTGTAGAGAGGAATCTTTATATGAAGTTTTAGGCGGGTTTCAGGGGCGTATGCGCGCGTCTAAGTTCATTCAAAAAGACTCAGCCGTCCACGCCGTAGGCTTTCAGGGTTTTTTCCATGGTTTTGTTAATGAGCTTCACCGACTTTTCATAGGAGGAAGCGAAGGTGTCCTGTTTGTTGTTCCACATGTTGGAGATCGTGCCGTACATGCTGCCCCAGTCGTAGAAACGGCCGATGTCGTAGATCACGCTGTCGAAGATGATCTCGAGCATTTCAAGCGAGTCGTTGTCGCGCATGTACTTGCCCTCGAGGGTGATGTCGTAGTAAGCAGGCAGCACGATCTGCATGCTTCTCGCGGAGAAGGCTTCGATGATGATGCCGGTGCGCTCCGCGTCGGCGACCGTGACCGGAACGGAGAAGAATCCCGTTCCGTAGGGATCGTTCTCGTTGCAGTAGTGTTCCTGAGCCTCGTCGAATTTCGGATTCGGGAGGACGCCGAAATCGGATTCCACTTCGCGGAGGTTTTCGATGTCGCGCATGTGGACCCAGGAGAAGAGGGTGTTTTTGCCTTCGATCATACGCACTTTCACGTCGTAGTCGCCCATACCCTTATACACGTCGAGTTCCCTGGACATGGACAGGGTGCAGTCCTGCTGGATGAACGAAATGAGTTTGGTCCAGGATTCGACTGAGTGGTCGGTCAGGAAGGTGATCTGCGGGTCGCCGTTTTCGTCCAGAACCGCACACATGTTGCCGAGCGCATTGAACATGGTCTGTCCGGAGTCGCCGAAGTACAGATACCCGATCACGTCGGCTTCGTTGTATTTCCCGTCGCCGTTCTTGTCGGTGAGGACCGCGTTGGACATCTCGACGAATTTGTCGATGGTGAATCTGCCCTCCCGGACAAGCTCGTAGGGATCTTCCAGATGGTAGTCCGTAATATTGTCCTTCACGAAGGCGATGACGTTGACGGCGTTGTTGTCCGCCTCGGTCAGCTCCCCTGCTGCGAAGAAGATCTTGCCGCAGAGGGAAAGATCGTGGATGGAGTTCTGGTCCCACCATTTCTGTTCGAGATTCAGGTACGGGACATCCTTGAGATCCATGAGCTGGCCCTTTCCGGCGATGGAGGTGGTGTCGTTTCCGTTGCAGACGATGGCGTCCATGTTTTCTCCGGCGGCAACCATCTTGGTGACATAGGAGGCACAGGCGCCGTTGTCCCCCATATACTCCTGGGCGATGTCGATATTGTAGGTGGTATTGATGTAGTCGTTGCGGTTGTAGATCGCGTCGTTCAGCGCGTCGCCGCTCAGTTCTTCCACCCAGATATCCTTGACGGTCCAGAAATTGGCGCCGCATTTGCGGATATAGAAGGTGAAGGTATATCCTCCGTAATCGTTCACCGGGACGCCCGGATCAAAGGATTCTTCCGTTTCCGGCGTCATGTCGACGGCGGACGGATCCACCGTCGTGGCGTTGTTCACGGATTCCGACGGGTCCTCTTTGGCGTTGCTGCTTTCTCCGCATGCCGCCAGGGACAGCATCAGAAGAGCCAGCAGAACGCACAGCAGCCTGGATACATACTTTGACATAGAAATCCTTTCGTGATTCTCTCCGCGTGGGAATTTTCATAAGTGGTATCCACGATCCGAAAACCTGCCTTTGAACGGCAATGCGGACACTCCCTGATCTCCCCCGTCGGATTTTGTTGGATCTGACAGGACGAGTATACCATCAATAATTGCTTTTTTTGTGAACAAAAAGCGAATTTAATGTTTCCGAGGAACGGAACGGTGATAAATACTCTATCAAAAATGCGCTCTCTCCGGATTGACACGGGAAAAGTTTTCTGCTAAAATGATACCGGAAGCAGTTCCGCTCCGACGGAAATTCATTATTCATTCTTGATTACAGGGAGGATTCCATCCATGGCAGCAACGAGAAGAAAACTCCGCATCGGTTCCGTAGGGATCGGCGGCATGGGAAACGGACATCTCAGCGCGCACGCCGGCAATAAGCGCGTCAAAATCGTCGCGCTGTGCGACCTGATCCCGGAAAAGTGCGAACAGGCGATCGAAAGGCATAATCTCGATCCGAAAACGCATATTTACACGGATTTCCGGGAAATGATCGACAAGGAAAAGCTGGACGCGGTGGATATCGCCACTCCGAACGATTTCCATTCCATCATCGCCGTTTACGTGCTGGAACACGGCCTGCACGTCTTCTGCGAAAAACCGGACGCGATCAACGCGGAAGAAGCCGGAAAGATGAAGGCTGCGGCGGAAAAAGCGGACCGTGTGCTGATGGTCATGCGCAACAACCGGTATTACAGCAATTCGCAGTATCTGAAAAAATACATCGAATCCGGAAAAGCCGGAGACATCTACTGCGGACGGTGCGGATGGATCCGTCGGAGAGGGATCCCCGGCAAGGGCGGATGGTTTACCACCAAGGCGAAATCCGGCGGCGGTCCGCTGATCGATCTCGGCGTGCATATGATCGACCTCTCCATCTGGCTGATGGGCAATCCGAAGCCGGTGGCGGTAAGCGGATGCACCTACAACAAATTTGCGGACAACGAAGCGGAGGCGGACTCCGAGCACGCTGCCTTCGGCGAAAAGCAGAGCGGCGGTACCTTCGACGTGGAGGATCTGGCGATGGGCTTTATCCGCTTTGACAACGGCGCCTGCCTGCAGATCGAGTTCTCGTGGGCGTCGAACATCGAGCGGGAAAAGCGCTTCGTGGAACTGCGAGGCACAAAAGCCGGGTTCACCTGGAACGACGACGGGACCTGCGGCATCTGGACGGAAGACAAAAACGGGAAACTGGTCGACCTGCATCCCGACTGCGGCGAAATGGGCAACGGACATGCCCGCGCGCTCGAGCATTTCACAAAGATCGTACTGGACGGCGCGGAAAAAGACTACGTTCCCGAACAGGGCGTCAATATGATCAAAATCCTGGACGCCATTTATCAGTCCGCAGCGACGGGACGTGAGGTCCTTCTTTGACCGGTGTGAAGACCGTTCCCCTTCATTTCCCGCCGACCGGACGGGAGAAAGGACATAAGGATGAAGAACAGACAGATCGTATTTACCGCTCCTTGCTGCGCGGAGCTGCTTGAAACGGAAACCGGCAGTCCGGGACCCGGGACGGTTCTGGTGAAAACGGCATATTCCACCGTCAGCAGCGGGACCGAACGGGCAAACCTGATCGGCGACACGAATATCAGCATCGTCCGCGGATCGGGAGAGGGGCCGGCCAAATTCCCGCGCACGCTCGGATACAGTTCCTCCGGCATCGTGGAAGCGGTGGGAGACGGCGTGCGTTCCGTCTCCCCCGGCGACCGCGTGGCCGTCTCCTGGGGGACACACAGCCGGTATCAGCTGATGCACGAGAAAAACGTTCATCTTCTGGAACCGGAAAACTCTCTCTCCGAAGGCGCGATCGTCATGATCGGTACTTTTCCGCTGGCAGCGATCCGGAAGTGTCGTCTGGAAATCGGAGAATCTGCGCTCGTCATGGGGCTTGGGGTGCTGGGCCTGACGGCAGTGCAGCTTCTCCGTGCCGCAGGAGCCTGTCCCGTCATTGCGGCGGATCCTTCGTCCGACCGTCGGAACAAAGCTCTCTCGCTGGGAGCGGACGCCGCGTTCGATCCGTTCTCTCCGGATTTTGAGGAACAGGTCAGAAAGAAGGCCGGAGGGGGCGTCCGCACAGCGATCGAAGTGACCGGAACCGGAAAAGCTTTAGACCAGGCTCTCGACTGTATGGCGAGGTTCGGCCGCGTCGCGCTGCTCGGATGCACCAGGCATTCCGACTTTACGATCGATTACTACCGGAAGGTGCACGGTCCGGGCATATCCCTGATCGGAGCGCATACGAATGCGAGGCCGGCCGAAGAGTCTTCTCCGGGACTGTGGACGACACGGGACGACATACGGGCGCTCTTGAGGCTTTCCGCACTGGGACGGCTGCATCTGGAGACAATGGTCGAAGAAGTTCATTCTCCGTCGGAAGCGCCGGAAGTTTACGCCCGGCTCGCCGCGGAAAAACAGTTTCCCGCAGTGCAGTTTGACTGGAGTCGTCTGAAGGAGGAAACATGAAAAAGATCCGGATCGCTCAGGTGGGCACCAACAGCATGACGCACGGCGCGCAGACTCTAAACAGCATCCTGAAGCACAGCGATTTATACGAATTTGTCGGGATCGCGGAACCGGTCGGAGAATGGAAGCACAATCTGGAGGCTCCGCCGTACCGCTCCGTCCCTCAGTACAGCTTCGAAGAGCTTCTTCAGATCGACGATCTGGACGCGGTAGCTATCGAAACGAATGAGGAACTCTCCACGCAGTACGCGCAGCCCTTTGCGGACCGCGGTATTGCCGTTCATCTGGAAAAACCGGGTTCTCCCGATCACGCGGCTTTTGTCAGGCTGGCGGATACGCTGCGAAACAAAAAACTTCCCCTCCATCTCGGCTATATGTACCGCTACAATCCCCTTGTCCTCCGGGCGCTCGATCTCGTCAAGAGCGGCCGGCTCGGGGAGATCCTGTCGGTGGAAGCGCAGATGAACTGTCTGCACACCGCGGAGAACCGCCGATGGATGAAGCGGTTTCCGGGCGGGATGATGTATTTCCTCGGCTGTCATCTGGTCGACCTTGCGCTGCAGATCCAGGGCATGCCGGACGATGTGGTCCCCATGAATCTCGTCTCCGGCGTCGGAGGCGCGGATTCGGAAGACTTCGGTTTCGCGGTCCTGAAATACAAACACGGCGTTTCCTTCCTCAAGACGACCGCCGTCGAAGTGAACGGATACGCGCGGCGGCAGCTGGTCATCAACGGAACGGAAGGGACGATCGAGATCAAGCCCCTCGAAATGTTCGCCGGGGGGTCCCTTCTGACGGCTTCGGGCTCTTATACGCCGGCCAGCCGCTCGGTTTCCTGGGCGGATCACTCCGAGAAATGGACGGCGGAACCGTTTGACCGGTATGATGCCATGATGGAGGATTTCGCCGGGCTGGTCCGGGGAGAATACGAGAATCCGTATGACTATGACTATGAAATCCGGGTTCACCGTCTGCTTCTGCGGTGCTGCGGAGCGGAATAAAAACAATCTTTTCCCTACGGAATTCCAAATTGACAACGGGAGGGTTTTATGAAAAAGATCAGAATGGCTGTCCTCGGGACAAACGGACGCGGGACCGGTCTTGCGGTCCTGTATGCTTCGCATCCGGATCTTGAGATCACGGCGGTTTGCGATATCGCGGAAGGAGTTGCCGCGTCGGCCGCTGCGCAGATCCGTGAATCCGCGGGCTACACCCCTAAAATCTACACCTGCTATGAGGATATGGTAAAGGGCTCCGTGTACGACGCCGTCCTCATCACCTGCGACCCGGACATCCAGGTCGACTATGCCGTCCGGGAAATGGAACGCGGGATCCATGTCATGACCGAAGTTCCCGCGGCCTACACCATCGATCAGTGCTACGCGCTGGTCAACGCGGTAAGAAAGACGGGCTGCAAATATCAGCTGGCGGAGCAGACGCGCTACTGGCATTTCATCTCCGTATGGAGAAAAATGGCTGAGGCCGGGGATTTCGGAAAGATCTACTATGCCGAGGGAGAATACCTCCATTACGAACCGGCCTGGGATTACTTTCAGAACAAAAAGACCGGTATCCGGGTTTGGACATCCGATCCCTCCTATCACGACAACCCGGATTACATCCGGACATGGCGGTACAGCGGATTCATGAACCCCATCTGGTATATCCCGCACGAGCTCTCCCCGCTGCTTTCCATCACCGGAGGACGCATCTCCCATGTCAGCTGTCTCGGGACCCGCCTGGGAAGCTATGTCACGGAGGGATTTGAAACGCGAGATCTGGAATGCGCGCTCATGTACAACGAAAACGACACGATCTTCTCCATCCGCGCCGGATTTACCGCTCCGTACGGGTTCAAGCGCGAAACGGGAGCGCACTGGTATCAGATCAAGGGAACGAAAATGACGGCGGAATGGGCCCGCTCCACCGTCGATTACGCGAAAACATTTACCCCGGAGACCGGATGGGTCGAACATCCGGAGTGGGGCTGCCCCGATCCGGACGCGCCGGAAGAATTCCGGCAGGCCATGCACGGCGGCGCGGACTTTTATCCGATCTGGTATTTCGTAGACGCGATCAAAAACGACAAAACGCCTCCAATGGACGTTTACAAGGCGGTCGAAACAGCCGCACCCGGGATCCTCGCCGCAGAATCGGCCCGCCGCGGCGGCGAGAAGCTGGAAGTTCCCGATTTCCGCGCATGAAAACCGTTCTGTTGTTTGCTCTCTGCATCTTGTCCTCGGGAGCGGCCGGAAATCTGTTCAAGCAGCTGTCGGTCGAGACCCGGAACAGGGGGGATTCCGCCGCTCTTCCTTTCTTTTGGTATCTCCCTCTATTCCTCGTCTTTCTTATTCCGGCAGTCCGCCTGGGAGAAGTTCCGGTCGTGCCCGCGGCTATGGCGGGAGGGATGTTCCTCTTCCTCGCCGCCTTCCTTCTATTGGAATCCATGAAAAGCACTTCCCTGGCTGCGGCGGTCATCATCGTCAATCTGAATTTCCTTATTCCGGTCATTCTGTCCGTGACGGTGTTAAAGGAATCAGCCGCCCCGCTTCAGCTTGCCGGGATGCTCATTTCGGCCGCCGTCGTCGTTCTTCTGAACCGGAACAGTGGTTCGGATGGAAAAAAGGGCGGGATCAGGAGCCTTTTGCTCCCGATCGCAGCCTGTCTGTCCAACGGACTTCTGAATTTCTTCATCAAGCTGAACGAAACGGCGTGCGGCGGACGGAACGCGTTCTTCGCCGTGCTGTACGGGACTGCGGCCCTGTGTTCCGTTCTTGCCGCAGTTGTTTTCCGCCTCGCAAAACGTCCGGAGAGGGACGGGGAGAACTTCCCTGCCGCCGATCCGGGACGCGGCTTCGCGCAGTTCTTGAACCGCAGAACCATTCCCTGCGCCGCTGGGATCGCCGCCTGCAACGGCCTGTGCTTCTGGACGGAAGGCGTTCTGGCAGGGATTATGAACGCGGCCGCTCAGTTCACCATCGTCACCGCCGCTTCCATCGCGTTCTCTCTCGCCGTCGGCGCACTGTTCCAGCATGAACCGATCCGTTTCCGCACCGTCGCCTCTTTTCTCGCGTGCTTCTGCGCGATTCTCTGTCAGGCTGTCTCTTTGTAAGTCCGTTCCATCATGAATATGATGAAGGAGGTATCCATGAAACGGTTGCATACCGCCCGAGCCGCAGCCCTGCTGCTTTCTCTCTGCCTCCCGGCAGGGTTCCTTTCCGTTTCCTGCAGCAGCAGTCCCGGCGTACAGGAAGCGCAGTCTCCCGCTTCTGCCGGAGAACAGGAAACTGAAGCGCCAGAACCTTCTCTTGAAGACCTCTATCCGCTGCCGTCCGAGACCTACGGCGGACGTTCTTTCGACATGCTTGCGGTGCGTACCGGCTATTGGGGCCAGGATTACAACGATCTCTGGTATGGGGAAGACAGCGGATCCGCCGTGGAATCCGCGACTTTTGAGCGCACCTTGAAGACGGAATCCCTTCTCGATATCACCCTGACGCAGTCCGAATCCGCGGACGTTTCCGGCGAAGCGTACAATCTGTATCTCGCCGGGGATGACACCTATGAACTGGTACAGTCCCGCGCCGTGATGATGATGCCGCTGCTTGCGTCCGGCGGCGTGCTGCAGGATATCGGCGCCATGGACAGGATCCGTCTGGACGCTCCTTGGTACAATCACAGCATGTGTAAGAGCGCGTCCGTGGCGGGACACCTGAATATGATCGGAGGGGACGGCGTCATCACCGACAAAACGGGCGTGGCCGCCACGATGTTCAATAAAAAACTGGCTGTCGACTACGGTCTTCCCGATCTGTACGACCTTGTCCGGGAGGGCGGATGGACACTTGACCGGATGGCCGAATTCGGGCGAAAGGCCACGGCGGATCTCAACGGCGACGGAAAGATGAAAAAGACCGACGACCTATACGGCCTGATCGCCGAAGATTTCTATGCCTGGAATTTTATGGTCGCCGCCGGATATACCATCGCGGAAAAGGATGAGAACGATCTTCCCTACTTTGTCGCCGGATCGGAAGGCGCGGTGGACGCCATGATGAAGATCCAGACCCTGCTTTACGATCAGGATCTGAGAGCAGGCTCCGGTTTTTCGGCGGAGGACTACGAGAGCGTATTCAGCGAAAACCGCGCCTTGTTCCACGAAAACGTCTTTTCGACGATCGCGCAGTTCCGGGAGATGGACACGGATTTCGGCATCATCCCGATCCCGAAATACGACGACGCGACTCCCGACTATATCACGACGCTGTCGCCTTATGTCAGCAGATTTGTCGGTTTTCCCGTGCTGTGCGCCGACACGGATTTTGTGGGAACCGTGTTCGACGTCTTGTCGCGGTTCGGCTCGGATACCGTTCTCAAGGCGTATTATGAGGTGCTCCTCTCCGGCAAGATCGCGCGGGACGAGGAATCGACGGAAATGCTTTCTTTGATCTTCTCTACCGTGAAACTCGATATAGGCGCGACCTACAACTGGGGGAACTGCTGGTTCACCATTCAGCAGTACATCCAAAGCAAAAGCGAGAACTGGGTTTCCACCTGGGCTTCGATCGAAAAGGCGGCTCAGGCGGCGCTGGATAAAACGGTTGCCCAGTATGTCGGCGGGGAATGATCGGATCCGTTTGTACTCAGGAGGTTTTCTGCATGCCAGAAGTATTCTATCTTTACAACGAAAACGTCCGAAAAGCCCGAAACGAGGCGGGTGAGGACTATACTCCGGCGTACATCCCGTGCCTGCTTTCCTGGATGGGCGTGACCGGACATCCCGTATCATCCGGGGAGGCAACAAGTCTGAGAGGAGAGGATATTCTGCTTGCCGGCTGTGAAGATCTGTCCGCCGATCTCGCGGACTGTGTCCGGAAGCTGTCGGCCGAAGATCATGTTTCCGGTCCCGGAGCCATCCTCCTGTTCGGCAGCGGATGCGGCGCCATGCCCGTGCGTACCCCCGGTATTCGGGCAAATCTGTTTCTGAACGGAGATACCATCCCCCTTTTCGTTCCGATCTGCGATCGAGCGGAAGATCGGTTTGACGGGAAGACGGAAATCTGCGCGGAAGGCTGCTGCGGATCTTCCGGGAAAATCCCGGCCATCGTCCGATGCGGTCGGGTCTATGATTTTCGGTTCGATCTCCCGGGTACGGTATGGTTCGCCGGGGACGGATTCAGCGACGGAAAAGGGAAAAACGGATTCTCCATCGGAAGAACGCCCGATACGAGGCCTCTTCCCGACGATATGGCCATGCCTTTTCCGTTCAAAGACCGCTTGCTGTTCTTTGTCGAAAGTATCCTGAACCGACTCGGTGTTCCGATGATCGACCGTCTTCCGCCGACGGAGAACGGAACTGCGCCGGACTTTGCCCTTCACGTGTCCGGCGACGATGACTTTACCTCCGCAAGATATAACCTCGAACCGGCCCGCCGCCTGGCA
>JAEEGF011201078.1_pt1 | contig 11688 bp, 9 predicted proteins | sample 9134171 | NCBI WGS metagenome assembly JAEEGF01 (sample SAMN16246542, study PRJNA631951) | gut metagenome | biome: gut microbiome; feature: rumen; material: AP-attached | host: Bos | place: Iran: Karaj | collected 2018-10 | reverse complement strand
GAAGGTGCTTGAGGCCAATCCCTCTATCCACGGATGCGCCATCGCCCTGAACCCCGAGTATTACACGCTTCGCGGAAAGCCCTTCATGGCCTATATGCACAGGGCGCACGAAGGAATTGTCTCTGCTGATACTTTCACCTCCCGGCCGTTTACGGAACAGGAGTGGTATGAGAAGCCCCTTATGGAAGGAGTCGCTTCGTGGGTGGGACCGCTAAAAAATGAGGATACAGAAACGGAGCCTATCCTTTCTTATGATGTCCCCATCATCACGGACAATTCAACCGTGGGAGTTCTGGGGATAGACGTTTCCCTCAGTGTTCTTACAGAGATGGCCCACAATTACAGGACCTCCACAAATTCTTACATCACCCTCCTGGACAGGAACGGTTCTTATATCGTCCATCCCGACAGCACCCGGCTCCGGCACATGGACAGTTTGGCCCAATTGAAAGATGCCGAAGATCCGTCTGTGATGGAGGCGCTTCAAGAAATGGTTGAAGGATCATCCGGAAGACGGACGTTCACGCTGGATACCACACAATACGTCATGGCTTATATGCCCTTCCGACAATCTGCCTATCCCGGGCGGCAGGTGAGTGACTTTGGATGGAGCATTGCCTTAATCTACCCGGTATATGAATTATATGAGGAATTTGATCCGGGCTTCCGCATGGCCGTTATCATGACCCTTATCGGCCTGTTGCTTCTTTTTGCCGGTGCTTTCGCCATCCAACAAATCAGCCTGAAACCGCTGAAGAACCTGGTGGACGTGACACAGATTATCTCTAAGGGAAATTACGCACCTTCCGGTTTTCAGACATCACGTGAAGACGAAGTAGGACGGCTCCAAAACCAGTATGACAAAATGCAACACTCCGTTGCAGACTATATGGAACAGCTGCAGAAGCTGTCACAGAAAGAAGCTGCGCACCAGGAAGCACTGGCTCAGACCTATGCAAAAACGAAAGAGATCCAGCGCCACAAAGCTAAGTTTTTTGACAACATGACCCATCAAATGGCCGATGTAACGACCGAAATCCGAAACGACGTGGATAAACTCTGTGAATCGGGCGCGGAGATGGGAGAGGAGGAGACGAAGAGGGTCCTTGAAAACATCGAAAAGAACGGGCAAAAGGTAACTGAAATTCTGAGCGACTTGCTAAACGCAAAGAGTTGAGACAGCTATGGGTAAACTGACAAGACATATCCGACAATCGCTACCTACGAAGATCAGCCTGATGATGTTCTTCGTTGCAGTCTTGATAATCGTCTTGATTAATGGCGTGTTCGTGGTAATGTCCAGGCGTCATTTGCACGCTTTCGCCATGAAAAATGCCTCGGAGTCTCTGAACACGGCTGTCGCCCAGGCCGAGCGCTATCTCCGGTCTGTGGAAACGGTCACCGATTTAACCGCCCGGATGGTGGAAGAGAATTTCTCTCCAGGCACCCTGCTGGCTTATTCCAGGAGGATTGTCGAGAAGAACGGTTTTGTCTCCGGCTGCTCTATATCGGCCCAGCCAGGCATGTTTCCGGAATACGGACGCCACTATTCCGCCTATACTGTCCAAAAAAGAGACACTGTCATTACCGTCGTTGAAGATGTTTACGAATACTTCGACTATGAGTGGTACAAAAAAGCTGCCGTTTCCGGGCAAGCCGTATGGGTGGATCCTTTTGTCGATGACAATGCGGGGTCGCTTTCTGCCGATCATGTGATTGCGTCCTACAGCCGTCCTCTGTATGACAAGAAAAACCGGCTTCTCGGCGTTATATCTGCGGACATATCCCTGCCGGAATTTTCAAAAGCCCTTTCTTCCATAAAGCCTTATCATGATTCTTATCTCATACTCCTGGGGCATGACGGCAGATACTATGTACACCCTGATACCACAAAGATTGTCAATAAGACCATCTTCGATCCCATAGGTGGTCGTTATCAACCTGACAAGCTGGCCGTGGGATATGAAATGACCGCCGGACATACCGGCAGGATGCATGCCGATATAGAGGGCGTCTCCTGCTTGATTTGTTATCAACCCGTTCCCGGAACAGACTGGAGCGCGGCGCTCATAAGCCAAGAGCATGACATCATGCACAAATACATGCGCCTGAATGTCAGCATTTTGATTATCTTCTTTATAGGCCTGCTCATTCTTTATGTCATTTGCCGAAGAGCCGTGGTCAAAGTCTTCGCCCCTATGAAGCTTCTGGAAGAACAGGCACGGCGTATTGCCGACGGCGACTACTCTGCCGTGATTACCCGCGGAAACAAAAACAGCGTCGTGGGCAGTCTGCAGAACAGTTTTGCAGACATGCAGGAAACACTCAGTCATTACATCCAGGATCTGAATATAGCTATCGAAGAATCGGCCAAGCGCAACGAAGAACTCCAAAAAGCCAATTCCGCCCTGGAGGAGGCTATTCACCGGCAGGAGGAATTCGTCGCAAACATGACCCACCAGATCAGGACTCCCCTGAATCTGATAATGGGCTTTTCCCAGCTTATCCGGGAAACCGGCGAGGGTATGTCAGCCGAAGAAAAACAGAACCTCATCCAAGTGATAGACTACCGCACAATGATACTGTCCCGGATGTCTCTCATGCTGTACGACAGTTCGGACCAAGGATACCGTGATGAAATGGTGAGCTTCAATTATGAAAACGTTTCCTGCAACGAGGTGGCCAGAGAGTGTATTGGATATACCAACCGATATTTCCCGGGCGTTTCCGTAAAGTTCGAGACTGCGCTGGATGATTCATTTACCATTATTTCCGATCATCTTTACGTGATGCGGAGCATCCGCGAGATTCTGTATAATTCGGCCAAGTACTCCGACGGCAAAAACATTTCCCTTCGTGTGACGGCCAACAAAAACACCGTCCGGTATATCTTTGAAGACACCGGACCTGGAATTCCGCCGGAGTATCAAAAACACATTTTCACTCCTTTTTATAAGTTTGACCTCCTTTCAGAGGGGCTCGGTGTGGGACTTCCGATTACAAGACGGCACGTTATCCTGCTGGGCGGCAGTCTCGAACTGGATTCCGAATACCGCCAGGGATGCCGGTTTATCATGGTCTTTCCCCTTGAGGCCCCTCTCTATAAATAAAAAGACTATTTACTTGTATAGAAATCAATCATCCGTTCCAGGGCGCGGGTGCAGACCGGGCAGAAGTCTTCGCATTCATTGATCTTCATACGGCATTCCTGTACGGGACGATAAACGCCCTTGGACTGGTAACCGCCACCTTCGAAAACACCCACGGTCAGGTTCAAGAGGGCTTTCTCCTCCGGGGCCAGTGTGTTCCATATTTTCCGTACATCTCGCTGCTCCAATGAATCCACGGGCGTAGGAATGGACGTTCCTTCCGGCAGCATGTCCTGCCATTTGGAGGCAAAGTCCGTGAGCGTGGTGAGGTTGGGTTCCCAGGGTTCCACGCCGGCGGGATACACGGGCTGGTCCATGTCGTCGTAGAAATACTCGTCGCCCAGACCGCCGAAAGCGTGACCGAATTCGTGCACCAGCACCTGCGGGAAAGTGGGATGGTCGCTGCCCATGATGGTGAGGCTGTTATAGATTCCTCCACCGCCGTACACGGGCGTGTTCACCAGCACGATGATGTGTTCGAAGGGAACGGTACCCAGTGCGTCGTAAATCTTCTGTTGGGCCGATGAAGTAAGATACCGCTCGCTGTAGAAAGTGTCGAAATGGGAATCGGCCAGGGTGCGGTGCCAGTCTCCGCTGTGCGGGATGCTGGGGCCGCTGTCCTTCGAGGGCAGGAAGACGGCCCGGAAAGTGAAGGCGTCGGAGCGGCCGGCAAACGGCTCGTGGGCGGTGAGCGCTGCCTGGGCGCGACGGGCATCGGCCCAAAACTTATCCTCCTGGTCCGAAGTATACCCCTCCGAGAGGAGGACGATGTCTATGGATTCCGGGAGGCTGCCTTCCTGCGAGAGGATTTCACAACGGGCCTCGTTGTCCCGGGCCTGGCGGATGAGGATATCGGCCGGGTCCACGATGTGGCTCAGCCGGGCGCTTTCCCTGCCGCGGTTGTCGGTCAAGGTAACTTCGATGCGAACGCTGTCCTTGGGAAAAGGAACCTGGAAGCAGTTCTCGAAGGCTTTTTGCACCTGCCGGGCTTCCGGATAGCCCACCCACTCCTGGAACAGCGTAGAGAAGCTGTGGGCATAGAGTGTGGCGCCCGTAGCGGGATCTTTTACGACCAGCTGTCCGTTCCCCTTGAGCGGAAGACGGTCCAGATTCTTCTGCCGGCCGGCCCACGGGCCGGTTTTGCACATGCCCTGGAGATAGATGGCCTGATGGCGCGCATCTCCGCAGAACACATAGTCCAGCCGGAGGGTGGAGTCCTGGAATTGCTCTTCAAAAACAGGCTCGGGGAAGCTTTCGAGTGCTTTTTGCCCGCAGGCGCAGGCCAATGACAGGATCAGGGGCAGAATGTACTTTTTCATACTTGCAAAGATAGCGAATCTTGTAAAGTTTCGTTATCTTTGTACTTCGAAAACAAATTCCAACACTGATATGAGCCAATTGCATGTGATTAACCATCCTATGGTTCAGCATAAGCTGACCATCATGCGCAACAAGGAAACCGGTTCCAAGGATTTCCGTGAACTGCTGAAGGAAATCGCCCTGCTGATGGGGTATGAACTCACCCGTGACCTCCCGCTGGAGGACATCGAGATTGAGACGCCCATCTGCAAGACCGTTGCCAAGCGCATCAGCGGCCGCAAGCTGGCCATCGTTCCCATCCTGCGTGCCGGCATGGGCATGGTGGAAGGTCTCCTGACCCTGGTTCCCGTTGCCAAGGTGGGTCATATCGGCCTGTACCGCGACGAGGAAACGCACAACCCCGTGGTGTACTTCTGCAAACTTCCCGAAGATATCAACGACCGCCTGGTCATTGTGACGGATCCTATGCTGGCTACCGGCGGCAGCGCCTGCGATGCCCTGTCCATGCTCAAGGAACGCGGCTGCAACAATATCCGCCTGATGTGCCTTGTAGGCGCCCCCGAAGGCATCGAGCGCGTACGCCGCGAGCATCCGGACGTGGACATCTACCTGGCTGCCGTGGACGAGCACCTAAACGAAGCCGCCTACATCGTCCCCGGTCTGGGAGATGCAGGCGACCGCATTTTCGGTACCAAGTAACGGCAGCTAGTTCAGCTTGCCGGCCTCGGCGTTCTTAATCATATCCTCGTTGGCGGAGATGTAGATTTCCACGCGACGGTTCTGGGCACGGCCTTCCGCGGTGGAATTGTCGGCCACGGGGAAGTCGTAGGATAAGCCTTCGGCCACAATATGTTCCTTGGCAATACCCTTCTTGGTGAGGTATTTGGCCACCGCGTTGGCGCGCTGGTCAGAGACCTTCTTGTTGGCAGCCTCCGTACCGACGTTGTCTGTATGGCCGTACACGTTGATATTGGTGTCGGACATATCGGTCATCTCCGCGGCAAACTTATCCAGGGACTGTTTGGCTTCCGGTTTCAGGGTGCTCTTGTTGAAGTCGAAGAGGATACCGCTGTCGAAGGTGACCTTGATAGCCTTGAGGCCGTTCACGTCGGTCACGGTTTCTACCTGGGCGTTCTCCAGAGCCGCCAGTTCAGCCGCCTTCTTGTCCATCTGGTTGCCGATGATGGCGCCCGTGCCGGCGCCCACCGCCGTACCGATGCCCGCCCCGATAGCGGCCGATTTACCGTCGCCGCCAATCAGATAGCCGATACCTGCGCCCAGCACAGCGCCGGCGCCCGTTCCGATAAGGGAACCTTTACCCAAGTTGGACATGCCGCAACCCACAATCAGCAGGCCGCAAAGAAGATAAGAAGCAAGCTTTTTCATATAATTAATACGGTTTAGTATTGTCGTCTAACAAAAATACGAAAAAATTTTGAGATATTATTTGCAGGTTCAAAAAAAAAGCATTACCTTTGCAATCCCGTTCGCGGAAATAGCTCAGTTGGTAGAGCACGACCTTGCCAAGGTCGGGGTCGCGAGTTCGAGTCTCGTTTTCCGCTCAAAAAAGCGCTTCGGAAGTCCGGAGCGTTTTTTTTGTTTGTCTTTTTCGTTATATTTGCGGTGATATGAAGTTGATTCGAAAAAATATGGCTCAGATTATCGCCTTATGTGAAAAACACAAGGTGCTGCAACTATATGTCTTTGGATCAATTCTTACAGACAAGTTCAACAAAGACAGCGATGTAGATTTCACTGTCATCTTTGACCGTAACGCATTACCTTTACTGGTCTATGGAGAGAACTATTTTGATTTCAAGTTCGCTTTGGAAGACCTTCTGAAACGTGATGTAGACTTGGTTGAATACAACGCTATCAAGAATCCTTATTTCAAGGAAGAACTTGATGAAACCAAACAGCTTATCTATGGACAGGCATCATAAAGCACATCTGTACGATATAAGTACGGCTATTGACGAGGTCTATTCATTCTTTGAACAGGTTCCGAAACGCTTCGATGAATACCAGAAGAATCTGATGCTCAGACGTGCCATAGAACGGAATATCGGTATCATCGGAGAAGCTACCAACAAACTTTTGAAAGAGGATCCGAAGATTACCATTTCGCATTCTAAGGCCATTATAGCCACAAGAAATCGGGTGATTCACGACTACGCAGCAGTAACTGATGATGTTATGTGGAAAATCGTCATAAATGACCTTCCAAAACTAAAAGAAGAAGTAACCGCCCTGCTCGCGGATAATTCTTAAATCATCGTCGGGGTCACGAGTTCGAGTCTCGTTTTCCGCTCCAAAAAGCGCTTCGGAAGACCGGAGCGTTTTTTTGATTATCAACTCCGGGACATAGATCTGTAAGTGGACGGGGACATTCCGTACTGTGCCTGGAAAAGGCGGTTGAATGTGGCGCGGGAGTTAAAGCCGGCGTCTTCTGCCACGGCCATCACGGAAAGATCCGGGCGCCCGACCAGGGCCTCTGCCGCCCAGCGCAGGCGATGGTGGTTGATGAATTCGTTTAGGGTTTGTCCGGCACAGGCCTTTACGGCGTCGGCCAGATAAGTGCGGTTGGTTCCCAGGCGGGCCGATAGCTGGTCGCGGCCCAGTTCGGGGTCCATAAACAGTTCTTCTTTCTGCATCAGGGTCAGGAGGGACGCATAGAGTTTCTCCTCCGGTGACTTCACGGCGCTATTCCCGTGGAGCAGGGCGTCTTCCGCCTCTTCCTCTGCGTGGATAACCTCCAGCGAGGCCTGGTACAGGGCGCGGTTTTTACGTTTGAGGGAACGGGCGTAGAGGAAGACGGCCAGGGTAAGGGCAACAAGCAGCAGCAAAATGACCGTAAGGGCGGTAATACGCTGCCGGGCCGCCTGGTTCTCCAGTTGAAGCTCCTTCAATTGGTACTGCTGGGCCAGCGTGTTGAGCTGCTCGCTGGTGCGGTGAATCTGGGCCGAGTCGTTCTCTGCGGCATAGGCGCGGTAGCTGTCCACGGCCAGGGTTAAGTCTCCGTTGTCACGCTGGTAATCTGCCAGTGCCAGGCGGAACTGGGCCACCTTCACCCAGTTCCCAAGGCGGCGGTTGCGGACGATGAGGCTGTCCAGTCGCTCGTAGGCCGATGTTTTTTTCCCTGTAAGCTGCTCAAACTGGATGATGGCGGTCTGGATGAGTTCTTCCTGCGAGGAGTCCTGCAGCAGCGAGGCGTAGCGGAGCATAGTATCCTGCATAGCTTCGGCCTCCTGGAGCCTGTTCAGCCGCTGCAGCAGGACAAAACGGTAGCGCGCCAGCTTGAGACGGCTGCCGTAGTCCTGTTTCCCCACCTTTTCCTCTATCTTGTACAGCAGGGTGTAGGTGGAATCGTTCATAGAAAGGCCGTCTGCAGCGGTGTTCAGGTTCATCGCTACAGCTTGCAAGTTGAGTCCCGCCCGGAGCGCCCGGCCGTTTTCTCCCAGCGCCTGCAGCTGTTGGAAAGCCCTGCGGTAATGGCCTTCCGCCTCCTTGGGCTGGCGGTTCCCCAGATAGAACTGGCCAAAACAGAACTCCGTTACGGCCTGCCCCAATGCGCTGCCTTGCTCCTGGGCCTTTTGAGACATCTCCTGGAGCACAGTCATAGCTTGCTCGTTGCGTCCCCACAGTTGGAGCCGGTCCAGCAGCGTGGCGTACGCGTTGTACAGCTGTTTCTCGTTTCCGTGTTGTTCGTGGTAATCGATAAGCTCCCGGTTGGCATCAAGGAAGCCTTCCCGGTCGTCGGCCAAGAAGAGCTCCTGCATCCTGGCACGATACAGGGAGTCCTCTTTTCGGGCATCCTGCGGAAAAGCGGACAGCAGAATCAGAAGAATTGACAATAGAAGTCCCATTCCACAAAAATAATAAATTATTGCCAGAATGAGACATCTATTACTAATGGAATTCTCGGCCAGCTATGGCACCGCCAGGGCAAAGGTCAATTCCGTTCTCATATTCCTTTTGCAATTATTGATTCAATGTACTCCAACCGGCGGGGATGGAGCCGGAAGGCCAGGTAACGCCGTTTTTCTTGGTAAAGGTGCCGGAGGCGGCGGTATCCTTCAGCCAGTCGTCCACATTGCCCTCGATGTTGGGCTCTACCTCGTAGTTGCTCAGGGCGGGGTTGGTGGCCAGGCATTTGACGCTGGCGAGAGAGGAACAGTCGCGGAACATATAGTTGTAGCAGCCCTGCACCAGGGTGGCGGCATTCAGCACGGGCGCGTTCTTCAGCGAAGTGCAGTAGTCAAACATATTCATATAGCAGCCTTCCGCAAGCGTGGTGGCCGGAAGGGCCGGCGCGCTTACGAGAGCGGTGCAGCCGGAGAACATGGCCTGGTAACAGCCCGGGGAAAGGTTCGTGGCGGGTAGGCTTGGTGCGTTCACAAGAGAAGTGCAGCTACTGAACATGCCGGAATAGCATTCTTCGGCAAGGATGGTGGCGGGAAGCGAAGGGGCGCGTACCAGGCCGGTGCAGCCGGAGAACAACTCGGTGAAGGCATATTCTCCCACGGAGGAGGCGCCCATCGTGAGTTCCAGGTCCGGATGGCTCCGAAGGCCGGCGTCTCCCTTGAAAAGGCCGTTGAAGGCCCAGGCACCGATGCTGTTTGTGCTGGTAAAGTCTCCACTTGTAAGCAGGCTGCGGATGTCGCCATAGACATAGTGCGTAGCAGTGCTGCCGATGGTTGTGTTCAGATAGCTCTTTCCACCTGCGCCGCCGTAGCAGGCGTTGTTTCCCCAAAGGCGGATCTTGTCGCCCGCGGTCATGGGTATATTGATGGTAGAAAGGCTGGAAGTGGTGGCCGATGCCAGGGTGATGGACTTGCCCCAGGTGATGGACAGCCCCTGCGGATTGGAGATGGTGAGGGTTCCGTCTTCGATGGCCTCGATGGTGAGCGGGTCGGGGTTGTCGTAGTTCCAGCCGGTAGGAATGCCGTGTTTGCCAATGGGCCAGCTGGCATCCGGGTCTTTGATGAAGATGCCGGTGGAGGGGACGTACTCAACCCAATTGCGGGTTGAGCCGTCATTTCCTATATTATTCTTGGCATAGCAGGTTATCTGTTTCAAACTGCGGCATCCGATGAACATATGATTATATGCCATATACCCGGGACTTTGTGCTGGAAGAACGGGGGATGCTTCCAGCGAGTAACAGTATTGAAACATTCCCATATAAGTATAGTCTGGAATTGTTGTCGCGGGCAGGATGGAAGGCGCTTTGCGAAGCGAAGTGCAGGACGTAAACATGAAACCGTATGGCTGATCATTCATGTTACCAGAGTATGGAGTTCCGGTAAAGGTAGTGGCAGGAAGCTCGGGAGCCTCCGTCAGGTTGGTACAGTACGCGAACATCAGACGATATGCGCCTTTTCCCACCGATGTAGCCGGAAGTTCGATGGTTTTGACCGGATGATTGTAGAGATGGGGGCGTGCGTGTTCCGATGCGTTCCATCCTCCAAAAAGGTGGGTAAAAGCCCAGTCCTTGGCCGTGCGTACACGGCTGTCTAATTCACTGACATAATATTGCCAGTTCACAAGGCTCATCACGTTTCCATAGACATAGCAGTCGGAACTGGTGATAATGTTTGTGTAAATATCCGAGCTTGTGGCATAGGTTTCGTTCTCCCCACCCAGAATCACCTTCTGCCCGGCCGTCACCGAAATCTCGATGGGATTGGCATTGGTATATTTCGTGGTCATGTGAGTGAATCCCTGCCCATCTGCATTGTACATAATTATGCGATTCAGCGGGTTGAGGATGGTAATCGTGCCGCTCTCCCTCGCCTCGATGGTGAGGGGCGTCTTGACGGGCTCGTACTCGCTCATACCGCTGATGAGGGCCTTGTAATACTTTCCGTCCTCAAGATTGGCCTTCTTGGTGGCTTCGTATATTTTCCCGCTCTCGGTCTCGGCCATGAAGGTATATACCTGTTTATTATCGGGCCCGGAGTCGGGAATGGCTACGTAGAATACCGTTCCGGGAGCTTCCGGAATCACGGTCACGTCATACTCCAGGTACGGCGCCGTGATGGTGAGTTTCACAATGCCCTCGGAATACACGGAGGCATAGCTGAACTCGAACCGGGTGATGCTCTGCAGGCTCGTGAATTCCACGCAGGATCCTCCACTGACGGGTTCCAGGGTGAGGCGGTCCCCGTTTATTTCCGCTACTTTGACAGCTCCCAGCGCATAGTCGAAGTTCTTGGCGATATCGGCCACCGTGCCTTTCTGGCCGACGTACATAGCGTTCTCATCGGCAGGATATTTGGGGAAAACCAAATACAGCATTTCATTCACGCTGAAGGTTCCCGTGATTTGGCCGTGAAACGTGGCGTTGTTACCTGCTACGTTTTTGGGCGCCAGGGTTCCCACCAGCACATAGTCCGTTTTGCCGCCATTGTCAACCTCTTTATATGCCCGAATATAATCGGTCCCGCCCCAGTAGAAATCGATCCGGCTTTCCACGGAGTTGTCCAGGGCTTTGGTGGATTCTTCTCCCTCCCAGCCGTCTTCGGCGGCTTGGGCCTTGGTATCCGGGCCGGCCGCCTTAGTGGCGTCTATCTGCACGTTCCATACTTTTTCGCCGGGGTTTTCTTTCAAAATGGGGGCATCCATTTCCGTTTTGGCACAGGCAGCCAGCACAAGGGCCGCAGTCAGAATCCAGTACTTACTCATAGCTCGTTCTCCCATTCGTTGGTAATCCAGTCTCCATAGTTGGGCATCGTCGCGTTCAGCGACGCCTGCAGTACGGTGTTTTCCAACCGCAGCTCGACGGTTTGCACCTGAGGTGCCTCGTACAAAGTTTTCATATCCTTTTTGATTTGTGTTTTCTGCTGCGAAGGTAACATAATACGAACGGGCGGTTGTCCCACCTGCGCAATTCTTTGTCTCAATCCGACAAAAACGGTTTCTACCGGCTTCTACAAACGGTTTCTGGCTGTTTTTGTAAGAATAAGACATCTATTTGCACCAGTGAGACATCCACGTACGCGGGGAAGGGTACCTTTGTAGCAAGAAAAAATGTCAAACGCCATATGAACAAGACACAAAGACTTTTTTATGAGGCCCCGACGGCCCAAGGCGTGGAGCTCTGCCACGAGTGCTCTGTGATGCAATCTTCCACTTCAGCACTGAAACCCGATTATGGTATTGGAATAACCGACGGATGGGAGGACTTGGTATGAGAAAACTGTATCTGACCGCGGCC
>JAEEGF012142671.1_pt1 | contig 11690 bp, 11 predicted proteins | sample 9134171 | NCBI WGS metagenome assembly JAEEGF01 (sample SAMN16246542, study PRJNA631951) | gut metagenome | biome: gut microbiome; feature: rumen; material: AP-attached | host: Bos | place: Iran: Karaj | collected 2018-10 | reverse complement strand
GAACCCGGAAGTTAAGCCCTCCAGCGCCGATGGTACTGCGATTTGCTTCGCGGGAGAGTAGGTCTTCGCCTGCTTCGCTGTTTTTTTGTACCTGAATATTGTACATGAAAATCTGCTCGACAAATTCATCCCGTTCAAGATTGTTCGTCTTGGACGGGATTTTTGATAACGAACGCCCCGCGGCTTTGCCGCGGGGCATATCTGTATCTTCTTTTCATCTTTCGGGCTGGATTTTGACGATTTGAACGTTCCAGTAATTGTTCTCGGCTTTCTGTTGTTGATGAATAAAACGAATTTCTCAATATAAGTGATGTCTGGATTGTTGCGTGGCGGACATGTGCGTTCTATGAGCGTCATTACCTTCCGCCGCTATCGCAATTCTCTGTCGATCTTGCTGTTGAGTTGTTCCTGGTACTTGTTCATCCAGGTAAAGGCTTCGGCGGCTCCTTTTTCGTAATTAGGCGGACCGTCGCCGCGATGCAATTTGACGCCGATGGCGTATTTGGCGAAAGGGGGATCGTTTTTGAGCAACCGTACTGCCTTTTCGTCTTTTTTGAAGTAATCCACATATTCTTGGACGCCCCAGCACAGGCGATGCAAATTCTGAAGCACGGCATCGTCTTGGTCGAATAAAGGATTGATCTCTTCGGTATAGTCAGGATCTGTCCTGATTCGCCCCCAGACTTCGGCGTGGAGACTCATCACTTTTTCGATTTCCTTCATGACGGACATGTTGTCCTTTTCTAGCGCCTCAAGGTCTTTGAGGGCATAATTGATGTGTTTGTCAAGATCGTGCAGCTTGTTTTTGAACGACGGTTTCAGCCCGGTCAAGCCGAAAAACTGATCGAGCCCTTTTCTCTCAATGACTTTAGACATATAGATAAAATCGACGCCCTTGAGATCGTCGCCAGGGTGCTTGAGGTGCAGCATTTTATAGCGGTTGATCGTTTCCTGCGCTTTCCACTCCATGTATTTGTCGCCTGCGTAGTAGGCCGCGTCAAACTCATCGAACAGCCTTTCGTAGTCGGGGCCTTTTTTCTTGAACCAATTGACGTTGTTCCTGATCAAACGATAGCGATAATAGATGTTTTCGGCGAAAAGTCTGTTGATGACTTTGCTGAAGGCTTCAAGGTATGTTTTTCCGAATGCGTTATAGATTCCCAGGCACATGCGGATCTTGGGTCCGGTTTTGTCAGAGTAGGTGACGCTGACTGTGGGGTCTATCGGTGTCACAATGACCTGACGAAGTTGGGAGAGTTTTTCCATATCAAGGTCTTTGGGGTCGATACCAGCTTCGCCGCCCAGGTTGCGACGATCATCGACAGCGGCTTTGATAAGCTTGCGCCCGTATTTGGCGTCGAAGACGGGGAGAACCTCAGCGGACGGCACGACAACTTGGTCGGCGAAACTTGATGAAGACAGCAGCCAAAGGGCGAGAAGGAGAAGAAGTACAAGGCGTTTCATCGTGTTACCTCCTGTTATGACCACTGCGGCTAGAAGCGCAGTGCGTAATCGAGCACAAACCAGCGGCTGGAACCCTTTCGCTGAAGGCGATGCTGTATGGGCTGACCGACCTGACGGCCGTTCTTATCCCAGGCTTTACTCTCGATCGTGGCCTGTTCCAGCCTCTCGCCGCCGATCTTTTTGAGCGTGTCCTGCTGCTTTTCGTCGAGGAAGAAGTTCTTCAGGTCGTTTGTATCGTCAAAGCCTTTGATCACTTCGAGCTTGGCCTTGCCAAAGGTGGCGTGGACGTACTCGTTGTGGAAGCGCTCCTGATGCAGATCCCAGAAATAATCGCCGTTGGCCTGGCCGTAAACGCCTTCAAGGCGTTCGGGCTGGATGCATTGCAGGTATAGATCGTAATTCTTCTCGCGGATCGCGGTCATGAATATCTGAATAAGCTGCTCGGGCGTCACGCCCTCAGGAATGGATTTGACGGTGAGCCATTTATCCTTGATCGACTTCACCTGATCCTCGCCGGCGAAGTACGCCTGCTTTTCGTTACCCTTGTCGAAGAATGAGGCAACATGGCCGGGAACGAGCAATGCGACAGGCTCGACGACCCAGCCGAACTGGAGAGAGCCGACTTTTTCCTCACCGGCTTCGGGGACTTCGCTGGTGATGTCGGTGATCTTGCCCAAAACGGTCCATTTCTGAACGTCCATCATCGAGCTGTCACACGTGCGACGGTAGCGTTTGACGGCCTCGTAGGGGGCCACCCAATGGCGTCCGCGCACGCCGATGAAGTAGTAACCGGTCGAGGGCTTGCCGCAGGCGACGTACTCGCCGGTGGCACCGATGAACTGATTGGCGGGGTAGCGAACGTCTTCGATGACGACATACTTGTCTCTCAGGTCGTCGATCGAGACCTCTTCGTAATCGGGTGTGGGATAGGTCTTCGCCAGGAATTTGTCGCCCAGCGAGGCGATACGCTCTTTCCACTGCTGTTCGCTCTTGCTCCAGATAATGCGGCGCAGCTCCTCCTCATTTTTCTGGTACTGGATCATTGCCGGGGTTATCTCAATATAGTCGCCCTCGCTACGCATGGCGGCCTTGCGGGCACGATCGTACAACTGCTTGACACGCGGATTATCCGGGTATTTACGCATCAGGTCGCGGATGCGCGTCAGCGCCTCGCGCTCGTAGCGATAGAGCGTCTTCGCTCCGTGTGCGCGAGCAACCTCTTTTTCGTACTCGGAGAGGTAATGCTCGGCAAAGTCGGCCTCTTTCTTGAACTGAGAGGTATCGACCGCAGCAAAGGCGCTCGCTGTCATACAGAGCATAACTGCAAGCGTCCGAATGAGTTTTTTCATGCTCAAGAACCTCACTTTCGGTAGTAAATTTGTTTACCAATGCATCGGCTTGAAATTAACGTCACTTTTATGGCGTTCGTTCAGGCGTCCGGCTACAGCATTGTAATTCTCTCGGCAGGTGCGAAAGGCGCGGTATGTCCTGCTGCGGTACTGCGGTAAACCTTCTTCGACTCCAGCGATGTCAGAGAAGGACATAATGCCGCCGGAAACAAACGTACCTGCGCGCAGAGCAGCACATTTAGAGCCGTTGTTGATCTTTTCGAGCAGAGCGCGGGCATCTTTGACGAGTTGTTCGATCCTGATGCCTAATAATTCGTAACCGGCTGCGATGCTGAGTGTGTCTTCACTTCCGGGCCGGGAAGCGAGCCACGCTTTCACCTCGTCTGTTTTCTGTTGAAGTTCCTTCAGAGCGGCAGAGATCGTGTTCAGGTCTTCGACGAATTGTCTGACGTAGGCGGGACGGAGCGCTTCACAGTAACGGTCGAGAGCTCGTAATGTGCGGTCAAATCCACCTTTACGCGTTCCTTTGACGTTGAAAAAGGCGTTCATGTTAGAGTGGATCAGTACTTCGTCAGGCGTGAAATTTGCGACATCGTTGCGTTCCATCGTCCTGATTGTCTCAAGGCAGGCTTCGAATACGTCGTTGAAGTCTTTCAGCGCGGAGTGGACTCCTGACTCGTCATTAAGATACTCGAACGCGAGAGTGAAACGTTGAAACTTTTCCGGCAGGAGTGCAAGGTCGAGAGTACTGATCACGCGAAGCGCAGCTGGCCGCAATTGAGTTTCTATATGCCAGAGCGAGTTGTATGTTGATATTAGCAGCTGTTCGTCAGGGCCGCCTTTCTGCGGATAGACAAGTGTTTGAGGATCTTTGATAGGCGATGATCGTAGCTGAGACTGGAGCGTTTCTATCACTTCACGTCCGGAAGCGCGCTTTAGTTTGGTTGAGTTGCTGTCGAAATTCAAAAAGACGTTTCTCATCTGTCTGCAGACAGTTTCGACATAAGCACGTGTCAATTCGGATTTCGCGGGCACTTCGCTTTCAGCCTGCGTTATCGCCGCAAACGCTGCGGAACTAAGTACGATCGCAACACAAAGAGCGAACACTGAGCGTGTGAAAAGTTGTTTCAATTTTATCGCTCCTTCCTAAAAACGCACGTCATAATTGACGACGTACCAGCGGCCGCTGTCGGTCCGTGTAAGTTCATGTTTCTGAGGTGCGCCGATACGGCGTCCGTTCTCGTCATAAGAGACGCTTTCGACGATGGCGCGCTCAATTTTTTTGCCCATGATCTTTCTAAGCGTTTGTTTCTGTGAATCTTCAAGGAAGAAGTTTTCCTGATTCTTCTCACTTTCATCAAATCCCTTGACAACAGTGATCTCGGGTTTGCCGAACTCTGCATGCACGTACTGGCCGTGGAAACGTTCCTGATGGCGGTCCCAGTGATAACGTATCAGGTCTTCGCCTGTTTCTGTTTCACGGCGAGCCGGATCGATGCACTCGTGGTATAGGTCATAATTCTTTTCCTTGATGGCCGTCATAAAAACTTCCATGATGCGATCGGGTGTGGCAGACGCGGGAATTTCATGTACGGTGTACCATCCGGATTTGACAGTTTCTACCTGATCTTCGCCGGCATAAGCGCCTGAAGAGGGCATATTTTCGTCGAACCAGGCCGCGACATGTCCCGGTACGAGAAGAGCAACAGGAGTGACGACCCAGCCGAACTGGACAGAACCGACTTTATCCTCGCCGGCTTGGGGAATCTCAGCGGTGATGTCTGTGATCTGCCCAAGGACCTTCCATTTTTCAACTTCGGCCAGCGTCGTATCGACGGCGCGGCGGAAGCGCTTTACAGCTTCATACGGACCAATCCAGTGGCGAGTGCCGATGTTTACGAAATAATAACCCGACGATGGTCTTCCGCAGGCAACAAACTCACCTGTGGCGCCATAAAACTGATGACGCGGGTATTGAAGTTCGTCAAGCACGACGTACGAGCCTTTTAACTCATCAAGTGTAACGGTTGCAGAATCGGGAGCTGGAAAAGTCGTTTTTAAGAGTTTATCAGTATGTGCTGCGATCAGCTCGTCCCATTTATTTTGGCCGGCTGCGGCGATTATTGCACGCAGATTTTCCTCGTTACGCTTATAAGCCAGCCATTCGGGGCGGATCTGAGTATACTCACCCTTACTCTTCATGAGAGCAACGCGCACGCGCTGATACAGCTTTTCAACATCAGGATTGTCTGGATAGGCGATTTTCAGTTCCTGGACACGGTCCATCGCCGTTTTTTTCAGTCGCCACACCGTCTTCTGTCCACCACGGGCCTGTTCGACTTCTTTTTCGAACTCCCGCACATGATACTCTGCCTGGCTGATACGTGTTTTCAGACGACTTGCCTCATTTGCCTGCTGACGTTTCAGGTCGTAAGGCGACACCGCCCGGCAAGGGATGGGACCGTAAACCAGCGATGCCGAGAGGGCACAGGCGCAGAAATAAATTTTTATGTTCATTGTGTTCCCTCCTAAAAGGACGATATGATCTTGAAATATCATACCATAAAAAACTATATTGATACCGCCCGAAGGGGTGATTTTCAGCCGAATATTTGGCGTTTGTATATCACTGTTAAATGTCCGTTTGCGATGTTTTTCTCTTCTTTCGTGTTATAATAACGTGGATTAACTGTTTCCAGACGACGAATCTACAGAGTTCCTTTTGCGTGGTTTTTCCAAGTCGTATTCATATCTGTGAGGCGTGTTTGATGAATCATACATTAACAGTGAAACAGATCCTTTCACGCGTTGACGCGATTGCTCCTTTTGCTGCAGCAGAGGCATGGGACCGCTGCGGACTTCGTCTTGGAGATGAGAGCACACGCGTTTCTCGCGTTGCCGTCGTGCTTGACGCTTCACAAAAAGCGGTGCAGATGGCCAGTGATAACGGCTGCGAGCTGCTGATCGCTCACCATCCGTTGCTGTTTCACGCAGCCGAAGATTTGGTTTGTGATCGGATAGACACGAAAGTTGCGCAAACGGCTTTTCGTCTGGGAGTCAATATCGTTGCCTGTCATACGAATTTAGACAGCGCTTGCAGCGGCATCAATCACGTTCTGGCTCAGAAGGCCGGGCTGAAAGAGATTGTTCCACTTCTGCCTGCCTCAGTCAAAGGGGCGTTTGGCATGGGGGCTATTGGCAGCGTTGATAACCTTCGGGCGTCCGAACTCTGTTTGCGCTTGGCCCGCGCGTGGAGATTATCGGGCTTTCTTTTTCAGGGAGAAGACACAAGCGTTGGAAAAGTTGCATTATGCGGAGGCGCGGGCGGTGAATTCTGGAAAACGGCACGAGAACAGGGAGCAACACTCTATGCAACGGCCGATATGCGATATCACGAGCGCCTTGAAGCACTTGACGCAGGGATGCGCCTGATGATCTGCGACCATGGTGAGATGGAAGACTCGCCGCTTGAATCGTTTGTGCAGGCGTTGGAAATCTTACTGGAACTGCCTGTGCAGTATTTCCCGAAAAAACTCTTTGCTCGTGGTGTGAATGAGTGGAGAAGCGTGAACGATGTTTGAGATCGCGATCGAGGGCTTTTCCGGCCCGCTGGATCTGCTCTGCCATCTGATCGACCAGAACGAGATAGAAGCAACTCAAATCAGCGTTTCTGAAGTTGTCTCGATCTATGCAGCTTATCTTGCCCAGAACGGCGAGCTGCCGATCGCTTCCGTTGCGGATTTTATTTCTCAAGCAGCCCATTTGGTGCGTCAAAAGACTTTTTCATTGTTGCCGCGCTATGCGCCGGCGCAGGAAGAACTCTTTGACGATCTGGTTGTAGATCCTCATGAGGATATTACAGATATCATCGAGCGCTACCGACCTTATCGAGAAGCGGCTGCATTGCTTGGTGCTCTAAAAGAGAAGGCAGAACGGCGACGCTTTCGCCGTGGTGAGGCGCTTGATCCGTTTTTCGATCTTGGCGATTTGTACTCTCTTTCGGTCCAGTGGCTTGAACTGCTGAACAGGCAGCGCCGTCGCAGTTTTGATTTCCCTGAGGAAGATTCCTGGGAGGACGACGGTCTGCCGGCAGAGATCCCGGACGAAGTTCAGGTTGAAAGCCGTATGGAACGGATCATGGAACGCCTTGACGTCGTGAAGCGCCTCACGCTGCGATCGCTTCTGAAAGAGGATCCCGGGCGTGCGGCGTTGGTCGTGTCACTGCTCGCTTTGTTGGAACTATCGCGGCGAAACCGTGTCACTTTATCTCAGAAGGAGCTGTTTGGAGATGTCAGCATTACAGCAAGAGAAAACGGCTGAACTTCTGAAGCGTCAGATAGAAGCGGTGCTCTTTATTGCGACCGACGGCGTAAGTGCGCAGGAACTTGCTTCTGCGACCGGACACACGACTGCCGCGGTGCGTAAAATCTTAAACGCGCTTCGCGATGACTTTTCCAAGTCGCACGGCATGGAAGTGGTTGAACTGGGCGGAAAGTGGTTCATGACCAGTGCCGAAGACATGAGCGATACGCTGGAGAAATTCCGCGTTGCGAATGAGAGTGAGCACGTGAGGCTGACACGGGCTTCGCTGGAAACGCTGGCTGTGATCGCTTACAGTCAGCCGGTGACGCGCTCGGAGGTAGAGTCCATTCGCGGTGTGCGGTGCGATCGTGTTATCGACACGTTGCTCGGTTACGGTCTTGTGCGTATTGCCGGCAGACGAAAAAGCACAGGCTCGCCGCTTTTATATAGGACAAGCACGCGTTTCCTGGAGATATTCGGTTTGGGGGCTATCTCTGATCTTCCCACCGTTGCCGAACTTGAAGATCTCAGACGCCGCTCGGCGGAAGTAGCTGATTCGCCTGTGGAGCCCGCTCAGGGGGAAACATGTGAAAACGAAGGCGAGGTCTCCGATGAGGCTGAATAAATATCTTGCTCTGTGTGGCGTCGGATCACGGCGCAAGGTGGAAGAGTTCATCTTCGCCGGACGCGTCGTCTGCGGCGGTTATCAGGTGACCGAGCCGGGGTACGACGTAGCCGACGGTGAAGTGGTAACTGTCGATGACGTTGAAGTGCATCCTGAGCGCAAGATCTACATGGTTCTGCATAAACCTCGCGGGTATATCTGCGCGGTGACGGATCGAAACTATCCTGTTATTCTCGATCTGCTGCCTCGGGAATATGACTATTACCGGCTCTTTCCTGTCGGCCGGCTTGATCTTCAGAGCGAGGGACTGCTGATGCTCACAAACGATGGGGACTTTTCGCAGGAGATGATCCATCCCCGCGCTGGCATCACGAAGGAATACGAAGTGATGCTGGATCGTCCGCCGACCGACATCGAACTCTTGAAGATGCGCGAGGGGACGATTTTTGAGGGCAAGCCTCTACGGCCGGTCAAAGTGACCTGCCTGCAAAGAGAACCGGAAGGACGCTGGTTCAGTTTTGAACTTAACGAAGGCGTCAAACGCGAGATCCGTATTATCGCCGAAGCCGCCGGACTCAAGGTCCAGGTTTTGTTTCGGCGAAAGATCGGCAAAATGGAATTGCGCCGTCTCAGATGCGGCCATGCGAAGGAATACAGCGCCGAACAACTGCGGCGAATGGTTTTTCACGGCGGGATCGTTTAGTTCCCTCGTGAACGTTACAAGGAGGCTAAAATGGACAAATGGACTGGGGTCATCGCGATCGACGGCCCTGCGGGCGCAGGGAAGAGCACCGTCGCCAGACGGGTCGCGGCTGCGCTGGACGTAAGTTATCTTGATACGGGGGCTTTGTATCGCGCTCTGGCCTATTATCTTGACAGCCGCGCGATTCCGCCGCAGGAAAACGATTTGCTCAAAACAGCCCTTGGGGATGTGAGCGTCGAGATCGACGGTCAAAAAGTGTATTTGAACGGTGACGACGTTTCGTCTCTCATCAGAACCCCCGCTGTCGATAAGATCGCATCGTTGTATTCGGCATTGCCGTCTGTGCGCGAAAAGCTGCTCAACCTGCAGCGGGAACAGGCTCAGAAGGGCGGTTTGGTAGCAGACGGACGCGACATGGGAACGGTCGTTTTTCCTCATGCACAGGTGAAGATCTTCCTGACCGCGAGCGCGGAAATTCGCGCGAAACGCCGTTATGACGAGCTGAGCGCCCGTGGCGTTACTGTCGATTATGAAAAACTTCTCAACGAGATTCGTGCCCGCGACGACGCTGACGCAAAACGCGCGATCGCGCCTCTGAGGCAGGCGGAAGATGCGAATCTGGTCGATTCATCGGATATGAGCATCGAAGAAGTTGTCGGTGCGATCGTTGAAAAAGCAAGGGGGAGCGTCCATGCTTAGAGCGTGTGTATACTGGCTGGCGAAACATCTCTGCTGGGTGGCTTTGAAGATCCACAACAGGCTGCGCGTCGAAGGACTTGAAAAGATTCCTTCCCAGCGACCCGTAATCGTTGCAGCGAACCACACGAGCAACCTTGACCCTGTAGTCGTCGGCTGCGTCTTTCCTGGGACGTTGCGGCCGCTGGGTAAAATCGAGCTTTTTCAGATCCATCCTATTTTCACATGGCTGATGAACAATCTCGGCGTGATCCCTGTCAGCAAAGAAAATCGTGCGACGGCGGCCGCAGCGTTGAAAACATTTCTTGGGCTGTTGAAAAACGGTGAGAGCCTGATGATCTTCCCGGAGGGTGCTCGTTCGCTTGACGGCCGTCTGAAACCGTTAGAAGGCGGGGTCGCCGTACTGGCGACCAACGTTGATGCGCCGATCGTGCCCCTGTACATTGCCGGTTCTTTCGAGGCGATGCCCGTGGGCTCTTCAAAAATCACACGTCATCCGATCGTCGCCCGCTTCGGTGAGCCGATCATGCCGAAACCTCAGGAGCAACGAGGTTCAATGAAAGAGGAGCGTGAACGGATACGAGAAACTTTGCAGAAGGAGCTGGCACGTCTCGAACAGGAGAGCATTGGCTGAGTTCACTGCCGCCAGACTTTAAAGATCCTCTCAAAGAACGCCGTCATGCTGTCGTGACGGGATTGCAGCTACCGGATCGGGATGATCTGGAACTTTTGCTTGAAGAATTGCGCTTGCTCCTGGCGAATCTAGACATTGAAGTCGTTGCCGTGTCCACGCAAAAAAAAGCACGCCCCGATCCGGCTTTTCTGATCGGCTCCGGCAAGGCCGAGGCGCTGAAAGTGCTTGCGGAAGGTTCGCAGGCCGATCTGATCGTCTGTAATGACATGTTGACGCCGATACAGCTTGCCAACCTTCGTGCCAAAACCGAGCGGGAGGTCTGGGACAGAGCACTCGTTATCACCAAGATTTTTGAAAAACGTGCTGTGACGGCCGAGGCAAAGCTGCAGGTCGAACTGGCTCGCTGCCGCTACGAATTACCGCATTTGCGCGGTTTGGGCCGACAAATGTCGAACGCCGGTGCGGGCATCGGTACGCGGGGACCCGGTGAGACTGAATTTGAGCGCCATCGACGCAAGCTCCAGGTTCGAGCCGTCGATATTTCTCGTAAGCTCGAAGAGATCCGCCGCCGCCGCGACAGTCAGCGTAAGCAGCGACGTCGCAACGGTGTGCCGACGATTGCTTTGGTCGGTTACACTAACAGTGGCAAGACGACTTTGCTGAAACGCCTCTGCGGCGATGAAAAACTCTACGCCGCCGATCAGCTTTTTGCGACCCTGGATACGGCTGTTCGTTCTGTGCGTTCTCCTTCTGGGCGTGTTCTGCTGTTTGCCGATACGGTGGGATTCATTCGCGAACTGCCGCCGCAACTGATTGCTGCTTTCCGTGCCACACTGGAAGAAGCAACGCAGGCGGATATGCTGTTGATCGTTCTGGATATCAATGATCCTGATATTCTTGCGACGTACGACGTGATTCAGATGACGCTGCAAGAGATCGGCGCCGCCGAATTGCCGCGGACGATCGTGCTCAACAAAATCGACCGTGCCGGTTCGTTTAGAGTCGCGCGAGTTAAAGAGCAGTTTCGTGGCGAAAACATTCCTGTTTGTGCTCTGAGTGCTTTGACGGGAGTCGGCGTTTCAGATCTGTGGGGCGTCTTTGACTGGCTTTCTCCGCGCCGTGAGTGACGGGAAGGAGTAATAACGTGCTTTACAGTATGACGGGTTTTAACCGAGTAAAAAAAGATTACCCTTGGGGTGTTCTTTCTGTTGAAATATCCAGCGTCAACTCGCGCTATTTGGAGTTGAACGTGCGCGTCGACCGTGAGCTGACCGGATATGAGCCGCTCATCCAGAACGCCGTGCGCGGCCGTCTTGCACGTGGCAAAGTCACGGTTCGGGCTGAGGTAAAATGGGCCGATACATTAATGCGCGACCGTCTCAACGTGACGGTGCTTCGCGACTATTATGAAGCGGTCATGAAGCTTCATACTGAACTCGGCGGTCCGATTCCTGAACTGACGGGCTTGCTTCAACTTCCTGGTGTCTGCGAAGCCTCCTCGTTGAAAGATCGCACCGAAGACGAGCTGCAGGGTGCGCTGAGTGAACAGCTGAACATCGCGCTTGACGGACTGAATGAGATGCGCAGCGTCGAAGGGGAGGCTTTGAACGTCGACATTTCACGCAATCTTGACGGGTATAACGAGCTTCTAAATAAGATCAGTGCACGCTGGCAGGAGATTTCACAGAACGTCTTTCATGATTACCGCGAACGTGTTACAAAAACGATCGCTCAACTTGGGTATGAGACAGATCCCGCACGGCTCGCACAGGAACTTGTCATCCTTGCCGATAAGTGGGATATTTCCGAGGAACTGACGCGTTCTGCCAGTCATACGTCACAGTTTAGGAAACTGCTTCAAAACGGCGGAACTGTCGGCCGCAAACTTGATTTTCTTGTTCAGGAAATGAACAGAGA
>JAEEGF010872744.1_pt1 | contig 11690 bp, 11 predicted proteins | sample 9134171 | NCBI WGS metagenome assembly JAEEGF01 (sample SAMN16246542, study PRJNA631951) | gut metagenome | biome: gut microbiome; feature: rumen; material: AP-attached | host: Bos | place: Iran: Karaj | collected 2018-10 | reverse complement strand
CAAGTTCGATACGGTCATCTTATCGTAATCCTTTTCTCTTACCAGAATAAAAAAGGCGTCGATTATGGCATCTTCCGCGGTGCTGTAGCGCTCATCCGATTCGTTCATTCAAGGCTCCCCACATGAATCGTTACTGTTCACTCGCTACAGAGCTTGTAAACAGTAACCATATTTCCTCTTGTCGCAGTTATGAATTCCTTTTCTGCTCTTCTTCCATCTGCTTGATAAGCTTATCAATTTCTGCCTGTGAAAGTAATACATTTCCGTTGTTGTCTGACATGATCATTCCCTCCCTTATGAAAAAACGTTACTGTACACTTAATGTTCAGCCCCTGAACAGTAACATAATAACCATTTATATCATATCGGAAAGAATAATAAAATAGATAGTATCTATTTTAGACTATATTTTGAAACAAAGCTACGCATAACGAATAGTTGGCTGAATCTTTGTTAACAATCCTATGTTATCATGAGGGCGCTTTATAATATACCGAGAAAATGTTATCATAATATAATAGATTAGATATACTTGAACGTACAATCGGAAATCCTCACTGTATGCGTTTTTCGTGAGAATGTGATACAAATGTAAATAACAGGAGTAATGTCATTGGGTAATTATCAGAAACCGTTAAAACGAAGTATTTTCATATTCTCTTTGGGATTTATTACGTTACTGTGTCTGATTCTCAGCATTCTGACCTATACTACTTATACTAATTCCCTATATAATTCTTATAATAAGCGTATGGCTGATATCCTGAATTATGTGGAAAGCCATATCGATATTGAAGATCTTTCGGAGTGTGTGAAGACGGGAAAAGAATCAGATAAATATTTTGAGCTTATTTCTTTTATGGACTCCATTATGGAGGACTTTGATATTCATTATCTTTATATCATTAGTCCTTTTCAGGATGGGGACAATTACAAACTGATGAATGTCATTTCCGCAGATACAGCCTATGGAAGGGAGACAGATCCGGACGGCTACTATCTGGATTATGTTATGGAAGATGTATACGAGGATGATGCGATTGCGCTTTATCTGAAAGTCATGGAAACCGATGAGAAAGTATACTTCAAGAATTTCAGTATCTGGGGCTATGATTATACCGCAGCTCAGGCACTAGTAAACAAAGCGGGAGAGCGTTTTGCCATGCTCTGCGTGGATATTGAGGTGGATGACCTTCAGCGGGCAATCAGAACTTATACCATAGTCAATATTCTTCTAATTGTAATATTGGGCGTCTTATTTATAACCTTCTTCCTGTTATGGATGAACAAAAATATCACGGAGCCCATCAGTAAGCTGGAAAAGAGCGTTGTTTCTTTTGCAGAAAAAAGTCATGGGCAGTCGAATCCTGAGCTTTTAAAGTATGAGGATCCCAAGATTCATACCCACAATGAAGTTGAGTCTCTTTCCGATGCAGTAAAGATGATGTCCACTGACATGCGTACCTATGTCAAGAATATTCTGGATGCAGAGGGCAAAGTTGAGGATATGAAGACGCAGGTCAGCCATATGGACATGCTTGCGTATCAGGATGCTCTTACCCATGTAAAAAATAAAGCCTGGTATGATGAAATTCAGGATCGGGTGAACAATGATATAGAACAAGGTAAAGCCCGCTTTGGAATTCTCATGGCAGATCTTAATAACCTGAAAAAGATAAATGACAATTATGGCCACGAGCACGGAAATGACTATATTTTCGGGGCCTGTCACATAATATGTGTTATTTTTGATCATTCACCTGTTTTCAGGATTGGCGGGGATGAATTTGTAGTTCTTTTGGAAAACAGAGACTACGAAAACAAGGAAAAACTTATCGAGGAGCTGAAGGCCACCTTTGATGTTGCCTCCAGGGATGAAACAAAAGAGCCCTGGGAGCGCTACTCAGCAGCTTTTGGTGTGGCAATCTACGACAGCGCATCGGATAGGTCCATGAATGACGTATTTAAAAGAGCTGATGAACTTATGTATAAGAATAAACAGGATTCCAAGATGGGCCGGGATTAATGGGTGCACCCTTACTTATCTAAGCCCCTGCAGGGAATTTCGGGACTGCTCCATCTCTGTATTGGAGGCCTTGGCGTATACATTAGTCATTAAAAGACTCTTGTGATCCATCTTTTTTTGTAAAAGAGTTACATTATTCTGGTTGGCAGCATAAAAACTCATAGCAAAGCTTGATCTTAATTTACTTGGAGAGATCAGCTTTGCTTTTTTTGGCATACAGGCAGTTACATATTTTTTTACAAGGTTTTCTACAGCTCTTACTCCAAGGCGCTCTCCCTTAATAGTAGTAAATGCCGGAATCTCATGGTCGGAGAGAAGGAACCTCTCTTTCTGAGACGTAAAATATGTATCCAGGTAAAGGGCGCACTCATCAGAATAGTAGACAGTCTGTATGTCTCCGCCTTTTCTTCTGACAAGTACACTGCAGCTTTCAAGGTCATAGTCGGCTATATCCGTGGATAGCATCTCTGATACGCGAAGCCCCGTATCCAGAAGCAGTAAAAAAAGCGCAGAATCCCGCTCCTCATACCGATTATGATAGGATGCTTCATTATTCGTAAGATTATTGCCGGAACGAACAGTATTTAATAACAGCCGTTGTTCTTCGTTGGTGAGATATACAAGCTCTTTTTCGGGAGTTTTAATTGGCTTGGTGGCAAGAACAGGATTGCCCTTGAGCTTTTCGACCTTGCAAAAATAGCTGAACATGGAAGAGAGGGTAGCTCTTCGGCGTTTTATGGTGCTTATTTTGATTGCCGGTCTGGCGTTATCCGAAACTGTGGCATTTTGCCGCTTGTCCCTGGCACCTTCCAATGAATCAAGATATTTAGTTATATCGGCTGGTGTAATCCCGGCAAGATCACTCAAGGTAAGGTCTTTTATTTCTCTGTTCTGAAATTCGGACAATTCAGAAGTCATGAACTGAAAGAAATCCAACATGTCCCTACAGTACTCGAACATGGTTGATGTTTGACCTGCACGGTCAAAGCTGAAGATATAGCTGCTCACAAAGGAAGGGAGGTCTTCTAATATTTTGTTAATTCGATTTGCGTAGTTTGTTTTGTTGTTTGCCATGGGATTCCTTGATTATTTTTGTTATTTATGGTTGCAAATTGATTATATTTATTCTTTTTCTTTATGTTTGAATTTTGGTGGTTTGTTTATTGGAGATTATTAGTTATGTAGAGGTAGAAATAGCATGTATTAATTATATCATTAATATGCGCTGCGTATAAGTATAGTTATACGTAGCTTGTATTTAGACTTTTTCTTACCAATTAGAGATAGACATCCGTACACCTTGATGAGGGGCGCAGAAGTCTTATTCTACTATAAATATAGTAATAATAAAAGTATGGTATATATATTTACATCATAAATGTGTTTTAAGATATAATGATGTAAAAGTAGAACTGTAATGTTGTAAAGATCACAGGATTATCATATTAATAAGGAAAATAAAAAGGAGTCTTGGTTAATATGGAAGAAAATCAGCATAAACGCCGAGTACATTATTCCGGCAAATACCCTAAGAAATTCGAAGAAAAATACAAAGAACATAATCCAGAAATTTATTCAGATACAGTTGCCAAAGTTATCTCCAAGGGTTCTACTCCTGCTGGAATGCATATTTCCATTATGGTAAAAGAAATCCTTGATGTACTGGATATTAAGCGCGGAGAGCAGGGACTTGACTGTACCCTGGGATATGGCGGACACACCGGGAAATTGTTGGAAAAGCTTGCCGGAGAGGGCTGCATATACGGACTTGATGTTGATCCTATAGAATCGGCAAAGACTGTGGAAAGGCTCCGAAAAGCCGGATTTGACGAGAATATATTCAAATTCAGACTTATAAATTTCGCCAATATAGATAAGGTTTCCGAAGAGGCAGGGAAGTTTGATTTTGTTCTGGCAGATCTTGGTGTCTCATCCATGCAGATAGATGACCCCAAGAGGGGATTCTCCTACAAAATTGACGGACCTCTCGACCTTCGCCTTGACCCTGAGCACGGGGAATCCGCTGCTGAAAGACTTCACAATATAATTAAGGAAGAATTTATCGGCATGCTGGTGGAAAATTCCGATGAGCCCTATGCTGCTGAGATTGCCGACAAAGTCTTTTCCCTTATGAAAAAGGGTGATCCAATGGATACCACAACATCTCTTCGAAAGGCCATAGAATCCGCTCTTTGGAAACTGCCTAAAGAAGAGAAAGACCAGGCTGTAAAAAAGAGCTGTGCCAGAGTCTTCCAGGCCCTTCGGATAGACGTAAACAGTGAATTCGAGGTGCTGTATTCCTTCCTGGAAAAACTTCCCGGGATACTTAATCCCGGCGCCAGAGTGGCTATCCTCACCTTCCATTCAGGCGAAGACAGATTAGTCAAAAAATCCTTCAAACAATTTGCCAAAGAGGGCATATACAGCAGCATTTCCGAAGACGTCACCAGACCTTCCCCTGAGGAATGCCGCATAAATCCCCGCAGCAAATCCACAAAGATGAGATGGGCAATTAAAGCGTGAGATTTAAGTCCTGGATACTCGAACAAAAACTGAAGAATCTATATTTAATTAAATAGCAATTTTCCAGGAGTTATTATCTGTATTAAAGTAGAGCCTTACTGTCCTATACATATCAAGGATCAGGACACGGCATTCGTATACCCGGTCCTTGCTGCAGACAGTGATCCCATCGGGGGTGGTATAGGTCTCCTGCTTGAAAATCTGACGATACCCCTTAATAGTGTAAGCCTCATAGACTCCATCCTCATTGATGAGTCTGAAGCGCATGGGGATTACCTTGCCGTCAGCCTTATATTCACATATTACATCAACTTTATCTATTACTCTGCCCATAGCCAAACTCCTGTTCGTGTTTTGATTGTAGAACATTTGTTCGGTTTTGTAAATAGGTAAGTTGAAAGTAAGTCTTAAAGATTTCTAAACTGCACATTTAGGATAGTATAACTGTAATTAATGTTTTTAGGAGGCATTATGGAAATTAAAGGTTTTACATATGGTTACGATGGCAGAGATGGTATATACCGATCAAAAGAGGGAAAACTTTCTCAGGAACGACTTTTTGAAACGGGAGTTAACTGGATCTGCCTGTGTTTTACCGTGGAACAGGACACAATTTTCAGCAGAGATATCACTTTCAGATTCGGCCATGATGTAAATGACCGGGATCTAATGGCTGTGATAGAAAATGCACATCGTCATAATGTAAAAGTGTGCCTAAAACCCATACTCAATTCAGGGGACGGCATATGGCGTGCCAGGATCAACTTCCCGGATTCCGATCAGTTTGGAGAGGATAAATACTGGGATGAATGGTTTTGGTCATATGGGGCTTTCATAAGCTATTATGCGCGCCTTGCAGAAGAAACCGGCTGTGAAATGTTCTGTGTTGGCTGTGAAATGGTCGGGACAGAACGCAAAGAGAAACATTGGCGAAAGATAATAGAAGATGTGCGCAGAGTCTACAGTGGAAAGATATCCTACAATACCAATCATGGCCACGAATTTGAAGTCAAGTGGTTTGATGCGGTAGATTATGTAGGCACCAGCGCATATTTCCCCGTTGGCGAGGAAGGAAAAACCGGCGTTGATGATATGGCAAAAAAATGGGAAGAAGTTCGCGACGAGATGAAAAAAGTCCATGAAGCATTCGGCAAACCCGTTATCTTCATGGAAATAGGCTGCAGAAGCGCCCGCGGATGCTCATCAATGCCGTGGGATTTTGGTCACAGCGAGCTTCCCCATGATGAGGACGAACAGGCAGCATTTTATGAATCCTGCCTTAGGACCTTCTTTAATGAAGATTGGTTTGCAGGGTGCTTCTGGTGGGACTGGAGCAGCACTATTTATGATACAAAGGAAGAAGCTCGCGAAAATAATGGCTTCAATATTCATCTGAAAAGAGCAGAGCAGGTGATAAAAAGCTGGTATAAGTTGTAAAAAAGTGTCTTATAATCGCAGGAGAAATCAGGCATAAATGGATAAAAGGGTTAATATAAGAGTTGAGATTGATCCTGAGTACACTACTCCCCAGGTGATAATCAGAACCGGTGAAAGAAACGGACTGGTCGAGAACATAATAAATGCCATAGAAACGAGCGTCAATGCCAAAGTACACAGAATAACTGTTAATGATGGTGAAAAGACAGTTCTTATTGACATGAGCGATATCATCCGGGTTTATGTTGAAAACAGAAAACTCATTGTAAGCACTGTTTCCAAGGACTATGAATCCAGACAGCCTCTCAAACAGTTTGAAAAAAAACTTGACCCGGAGAGTTTCATACGTATAAGCAGGTTTGAAATCGTCAACATTAACAGAGTCACAGGCTTTGATATGAGCGTAGCAGGCACCATTGCCATTACTCTTGAAAATGGCAGCCAGACTTACGTTGCCAGACGATGTGTCCGCAGTATGTATGAAAAGATCCTTCAGATAAGGAAGAGAGAACAGAGCAATGAATAAACATATAAAAGAAATCTTAATCCTGGTAATTATAGGATTCTTTGCAGGGCTTGCTGTTGGCTTCTGCTTTTTATATCTTGGTAATAGCAGCTACAATAGTCTGTCGGATATCACCTGGACAGCCACAGAAGTGTTCAAACTTCTTGTCGGGGGGATACATGGGGCAATTGCCATGGGAACGACTTTTGTATACCAGATCGAACGCTGGAGTATACTCAGGTGCACATCTACCCATTTCATCATCTGCATGGCAAGTTTTTTTGCTATGGCAGCCATTCAGGGATGGCTTGATTTCAGTAGCAGTATATTTATTGCGATTCTTGTTATCATGGTGATATGTTATATCATCATCTGGATGATGCAGTATCTGGCCTACCGTCACATGGTCAGAATGATGAACGAGGAGCTTGAGAAGATAAAGAGAAATAAATGATGATTACCGCTTAACAGTGAAAAACGACCGCTTAGCCTTGAGATATTTTCTCAGGGCTTTTTTTCTGTTAGCATGAAAATGCAGAACTTCGCCAGATAAAGAAAAAAGATTCCGCACATAACGCAGAATCTGTCGTTGCTGGATCATTTTCGTAGATGTTAATCAATTTATGGTCATAGGCAAGACAATATCATACCTCTACCATACCTTGATTATAGCAAAGGGCAAGTGAGTAGTCTATTAATTTTCCATAAACAATGCAAATTGTAGTTGCAATTTAATTTCAACTCCCTAGCTTTGCAGAAAAATCATAGGCTTACCCTGCTTGTACATTTTTTATCGGTGTATATGATTGGCAACTTAATAGCACAATTCTAAAGAAATTATAAACTTTTTTATCTATAATTTTGTTTTACGCCGTCAATTATCTTGTCAGACATAAGGGGGAATCCGTAGTGCCGCGCACTGGACCTAACATATATAAAAGAAAAGACGGACGTTGGGAAGGACGTTTCAAATACAAATCTGCAGATGGCAGAACCATTTACAAATCCGTTTACGCTCGTAGCTATAAAGATGTGAAGCAACGACTTGATGAAGCCAAAATTAAAACTAAACAAAGCACTTCCGCCTCCGGAGCTTCTAAAAAAGAGATTTCTTTCGAGGAAATATCTTCTTCCTGGCTGCTAGACATTTCCAAAACTCTCAAGGCATCCTCAACCGTACGTTATGAAAACCTGCTAAATTCATATATCCTTCCTATGTTTAAGGACAGCAATGTTTCCGGGATAACATCTGAAGATATTCTTGAACTTATCACCATCCTGTCAGAAAGCGGTGGAAAGTCAAAAACAGGATTATCGTCAAATACGCTCTTAGCTGTAACAACTGTTCTTTCCATGATAAGAGATTATACGATTAAAAGCGGATATAGTTGTGGCTTCTCAACAGATCTTGTCTCAATCAAAAGTCAGAGAAGTGATATTCGTGTATTCACAGAGCTTGAGGAAAAGAAGCTGATTGAGTATTTGAAGAAAGAAAAGAGCCTTTCGTCCATAGGAGTTCTGATCTGTCTTTTTACAGGGCTTCGCGTGGGAGAGATATGTGCGCTTAAATGGGACAATATTGATCTGAAGGAAAAGACACTAAAGGTTGACTCCACAATGCAGCGAATACGCTGTAAGGACAATGACACTTCCAAAACGAAGGTCATCATCACGGGACCAAAAAGTAAATGCTCAAAAAGGGTAATCCCTATTCCGGGATTCTTAGCCGGGCTCTTAAAGGATTATTACGTGGAAGGCGCATATGTACTGACAGGGCTTCCTGACAGATTTGTGGAGCCCCGGACAATGCAGAACAGATTTAAAAAGATGCTCGCAAGGTGCGAAATTCCAGACGCGAATTTTCATGCCACGCGTCATACCTTCGCCACAAGGTGTGTGGAGCTGGATTTTGATATCAAGAGTCTGTCTGAGATACTGGGACATTCAAGTGTAGTAATAACGATGAACAGATATGTTCACCCGACCATGCCTCATAAGGCAGCAAATATGGAGAAATTGTCAAAACTGATCAAAGTTTAACTTAAGGTCTTTGCATCGCCACAATGCAGAGGCTTTTTCTTTTTCCACTTTTATTGCCGTCAGAAACATGGTCAGGCACATAGCAGAACACGCGCAAAATAAAGCTAAATACCGATTGAATCGTGAAATGATTAACATCTACGAAACTTCTATTATAGTTCAAATCTGCACTATATGAAAGGAGGGCAGTGGAAAAGAGAAGGGAATTTTTTAAAAGATTGTAGAGACTGGCAATCGAACATGGACGCAAGCTTCCCAAGTTAAATCATTAAATTAAGTCACACCGGAAGCTCGAGAAAGGAGGAAAATCCACAAGAAGATGGGAGACAACAACAATGAGAGCCAGGCTAATGCTGGTAGCCAGAAGAGCTCGAATAAGAAACTCATAATCTTAGGGATAGTGGTAGGATTGGTTTTCATTGCAATGGCATCAGCTATTGTAGTGCTGGCAATGAGAAAAGCCGAAACTACTGTAACTCCGGCATCTTCGACACCAGAACAGGAAAAAAGAGAAGTTCTCGTCACAGAGGAAAATGTACAGGAAGTTTTACAACAAATGGAAGAAGAAGAATATGTTCCATTTGGACAGTACACAGCAACGATGAATTTTGATTGGCACTTTGCCACAGGTGATTCGGAAAGCTACGATTCATATGTTGCCAATGATCCCGAGAACACAAACGATGTCTATTTTGACATATTCTTGTCAGATGACAGAGAAAATGCAATATACGAGTCGCCTATAATTCCGCGAGGTAGCGAGATTAAGAATATTCGCCTTAAGACGGATCTTGAAGCGGGAACTTATGATTGCATACTGGTTTATCATCTTGTCGATGAGAATCAGAATTCACTTAGTACAGCAAGCTTCGCCCTTACCATAACAATAGAGGGCTAAGCCAAACAATTAACAAATCACGAGTTGAACAAGGAGGTTCTACAAATGAAAATTAACACAACAAAGAAGGTCTTAGCAGTAGTAGTAGCAACATCAATGGTATTCGGCAGTTCTGTAGTAGCATTTGCAGAAGACACTGATAATGGTGTTGCAACCGGTACAGGTATCGTTGAGTACGATGATTCAGTAGCAGTTGAGTACGATAAGATCACAGTTCCCACAATAGAAGGTTCTACAGCTTTCAATTTTGAGCTTGATCCCACAGGGACACTGCATGAATATGAGCCATCAAAGTTTGGTGAAGATGATTCAGTATTTTTTGCTACAAGTTCGAAAGGCGTTCTTAAAAAGAAAGCTGAGCTTGGCGGCATTGGAGTAAGAGTTAAGAAAGTTACTCTTCAGGATGGTGCTACAACAGATGATGATTGGGAAGCAGTTGGTATTTGGATTCCAAGTGAAAGCAATCATCTCAAAGCAGTTCAGGTTTATGAAAAAGACGGTGATACTCCTGGCGGTGTGACATACAATGCAAGTGCTCCAGGTGCGCAGAACCTTTGGATATGGCAGCCTGATAATGGTACAGAAGCCAAGAAGGGTTACACTGTCGGTCTTCCGGGCAAATTTGTGGAATTGACTGCTGACAGCGTAAAGCTCTATTTCGAACCTGTTGATGAAGAGGATGCTGCTGCCGGCTTCAAGCTTAAAGAAGACTACAGAGTTGAAGAAGCTAATAAGGCTCCTATTGATGGAAGACTGTATTATCAGGCAAATGAAATTGATGCTGACGGAATGATTACAGATTCTGCGGTAACACCTCTAAGTGACTATGTAACAATAACAGATGGTGCAGTGACAGCTTATAAAGATACATTTATAGGAAGTTCTGATGGAAGTTCTTATAGCACAGCTTCAGCAGCTACAGTTGAATATATTGCTCCGGAAGTAACAAATGAAAGCTATTCAGATTCCATCGAAGTTGTTAATAAGTCAACTAAGGACAAGACAGTTTCAGCAGTAATTACATTTAAGAATGCAACAGGCCTTGCATTTAAGGCTACAAATGACTACGGAAGTGGCGAAACTGCTGATGATACAGCAAGCGTTTACTTTGCAGTTGATGATGGAACAGCAACAAAGGCTCCAATGGTAATAAGTGAGGATGGCAAGACTGCTTCTGTTACTTATACCAAAGAACTTGCAGGAAAATCCGGCGGGGATGAAATCACTTACAGGACAACCGGCACAAATGCATCAACCGGTGGATATACTTACGCAAGATTTGAAGGTTATGGAGCTACTTACACATCAAATTCCTTCAAGCTTATTGCATCAGCCAACACAAATGCTGCCGCTAAGGATGCGTGGACAACGTGGGCAGAGACCGTCACAGCAGAGACAAAGCCTGCAATTGAAATTGTTTACAAGGTTGAGAACGTTGATGAAGAGGAAGAAGAGGAAGAAGAGCCTGTTGAACCTACAACTATTACAGCAACTTATGTAAGTGCCGCTACCAGATATGAGCTTGCATTACCTGCAAATGTAGCACTTAGTGCAGATAGTGATGTTACAAATCTTAAGGTTAATGGTGTTGCACTTGGAACATTTGCAACTAATGGTGCCAAGACTGTAATCCGTATCAACAGAAGTGATGTTAAGGCAACATTAGGCACAGACTGGGATACAACATCAACATTTAACTTTACATTTACTGCAGGTGGCGTGAACTATACAGCTACGGTTGGCAAGAATGGTTGAGGATAAGTCATCCGTTTGTAATGCATTTAGCAAAACAATTAAATAGCAGTGAAGTTACCCATGCTTTAATTAGCATGGGTAACTCATTGTTTTTTATTCGAAAAAGTGTTTTCAGGGTAATCGTGAGAGCTTTATGACAACAAATCCTAGTATTCAAAGATTATTGTTTGAACGAAAAGAAGAATGCTGTGGTTGCAAGGCATGTGAACTTGTATGCCCAACAAATAGCATAAACATATGTCTTGATGAGGAAGGTTTTGGGTATCCGGAGATAATAAAGGACAGTTGTATTAATTGCGGGGCATGTAAAAAAGTATGTCACAAAGAAATAGATCATGAATTGAAAGATAAGAACAATGAAATTGTAATATATGGAGCAAAGAATAAGGATGATGCTATTCGCTTTATGAGTTCCGGAGGTGCTGTTTTTCCAGCCCTGGCCAAGGCTGTATTGGAGCAGGGGGGGGTTGTATTTGGAGCAAGCATTGATGATGAAGGCGATATAC
>JAEEGF010664909.1_pt1 | contig 11692 bp, 9 predicted proteins | sample 9134171 | NCBI WGS metagenome assembly JAEEGF01 (sample SAMN16246542, study PRJNA631951) | gut metagenome | biome: gut microbiome; feature: rumen; material: AP-attached | host: Bos | place: Iran: Karaj | collected 2018-10 | reverse complement strand
AAAAATACCTCCCTCTCGGTTTAAGATATTTTTATGTTACCATAATCTCCCCCCCGTGCAACTCTTTCCATTTAGCACTGTAACACAATACCGAATGCGGCGTCGGTTTTTGTAAACTATGCACTATATGCGTAGAATCACGCTTCATAGTGCATACAAAAGCGGCTCAGTCGATGTTTATACTGTTTTGAACCTATAATGCCATGCACTAACTCCATGGAATTCTATAAAATGGTGCATATCCTCGGATGTAAATCGCACAAAATTGCGAGAAATCCATGCACTACTTTTATAAAATGACATGTTTAGTGCATAGATTTGAGTTGTGCCGCCACCTCATCCGGCCTTGCGGCCACCTTCCCCTCAAGGGGAAGGCATAGTTTCTGTTAAAAACCCGCCACCTTTCGGTGGCGGGTTATTTTTATGACCAAATTGTAGCAGGCATCGGTCCGCTTAGAACCACTTGTCTGCTTCGTCGCCTATTACGTAGCAGCCCGCGAAGCCCTGGCTCTCAAGCTTGCCGAAGAGCTTGCCGAGCTTGTTAGGCTTTGAGATGAGGGTTACATCGTATTCGCCGCGCTTGCTGTCCGCATAGCGGATGGCCTCGGCGGTCTGGTTTTCCTCGTGAATTACCGCGAAGCGCTTTGGCTTGCCCGGAATCTCAAAGCCGTTATCCATCAGGATTGCACAGATTCTTTCGAATCCGATTGAGAATCCGCATGCAGGAATATCTTCGCCGAGGAACTTGCCCACGAGGTTGTCGTATCTGCCACCGCCCGCGATGGATGAGCCGAAGTCAAGGCTTTCAACCTCAAAGATTGTGCCTGTGTAGTAGCCCTGTCCGCGCACAAGCGACATGTCAAATACTGTTTCGTATTTGCCTTCTGCGAGCTCGTTACTGGTATCGATGATGTACTGCAGGTTCTCTGCCGGACCCTTGTCCTCGCAGAACTCGCGCGCCTTTTCGAGAGTGATTTCGCCGCCCTCGATGAGGCTGCGGAACTTTGTAAGTGTCGCCTCAGGGAAACCCTTTTCGCGGAGTTCGTTGATTACACCGTCAACGCCGATTTTGTCGAGCTTGTCAAAGGAAATGCAGACGCTCATGAGTTCTTCCTTCGGGAAGCCTGCGGAAGTCAGCATTGCGTTCAGCACGCGACGGTCGTTTATCTTCATTTTGAAGTTCTTGATGCCGATATTCATCAGCGCCTTGCCCATTACATTGATACATTCGATTTCGATGCTCGGCGCATCAGAGCCGATAACGTCGATGTCGCACTGCACGAACTGGCGGAGGCGGCCCTTTTGCGGCTGCTCGGCGCGGAATACATCACCCATCTGAATAACCTTGAAGGGCTTTGCCAGCTTGTCGCGGTTTGCGGCATAGAATCTGCAAAGAGGAAGCGTTAAATCGTAGCGAAGGCCGATATCCGCAAGGTCGTCAAACCGGCCCGCCTCGAGCGCCTTTGTAAGCTTGTCGCCGCGCTTCATAACCTTGAAGATGAGCTTTAAGTTCTCGCCGCCGTCGGAATTGTCAAGGTTTTCAATGTCCTCGATAATCGGGGTTGCGATGCGCTCGTAGCCGTTGTTCTGATATGTACGGAGGATTACGCTCTGCAGATAATCGCGGAGCTGCTGCACCTCCGGTAAATAGTCGTTAGTTCCCTTTAAGCTGTTTACTCTCATTTTGTTGTCTCCTTTTATATGTGAATCTCGCCCTCTGCGAGTATGACGGCACCGCCGCCAACCATAATTTTCTTTCCTTCGATATGTGTTCTGATCGTGCTCGGACGGCCCATCTTCTCGCCCTGAATTATGCAGGCGTCAGCGGTTTCGCCGAGGAATCCGATTGACTGCAGATAGTATGTAAGCGCGCCGTTTGACGTGCCGGTTGCCGCTTCTTCGTCGATGTCGTAAAGCGGTGCAAAGTTGCGCGCGTGGGCTGTGACGCCATCACGCTGCTCGCCTTCAGGGGCGAGGCAGAATGCATGAACACCCACCACACCGTACCTCTCACTAAGCTTTGAAAGCGCCGGGAAGTCGGGGGTTATCGCATCAAGCTCTGCTGCATCTTTTACCGGCATCATTATGTCAAGAAGGCCGGTGCTGACCATCTTCGGATAAGCCGGAAGTCCCGGATGGACAGGCACTCCGCCGGCAGATGATGCGTATTTGAGCCCCATTACGCCGTAAAGCTCTTCGAGGGCCTCCTTTTTAGTAATTTCGCCATCGATTTTTGGGTCTGCCATTTCCATAAGGATGCCGTTTTCGGTTGCGCGGATTTCGAGATCTCCGGCAAGTGTATGGTTAATGAAAGGGCCTTTTCCCTTTAAGAGCCCCTCTCTTTTTAATACTGTGAATGTCGCAATCGTTGCATGTCCGCAAAGGTCAACCTCTGCAGCAGGCGTAAAATAGCGTGTGCGGAAGCTGCCATCAGCAAGTGGCAGGCAGAACGCCGTCTCGGAGTATCTGAGCTCTGCAGCGGTCTTTATCATCGTTTCTTCGGAAGGCCATGCAGTAGCCTCGCTACCCTCGAGCAGAACTATGCCTGCGGGATTTCCTCCAAAAAGTGTTTCTGTGAATGCATCTGCTATGAATAATTTCATTGCGTCTCCTTATCCGCGTTTTCACGCTTTTTCGCGCTTGTTTTACTTTAGTAGTATAGCACAATTCGAGGTGGCTTACAAATGCTTTTTCGCTCTACTGCGCTAAAGTCGAGGATGATGCCTGACTCCCGTCACCCGGTGGTGGCGGGTTTTTTATGCAAAACATGTTGACAAAATCGCCGCAAATGGCTAAAATCGTACTGAAATACGCACTTTAAAGGCAGAGAAATATGAACATCGAACTAAAGCAGATTGCTACAATACATACAGACTTTGGTGAAAAGTTCGGCATTCCCCGGCAGAGCGGGATAGTGCCTGAGCTTGAGGGGACGATAGTGTTTGAGCCCGAGTTCAGAAACCCCGACGCAGTGCGCGGAATAGAGGGCTTTTCACACCTCTGGCTAATCTGGGGCTTTTCGGAAAATGTGCGCGAGGGCTGGTCCGCCACAGTGCGCCCACCACGCCTCGGAGGAAACGAGCGCAGAGGCGTTTTTGCCACCAGATCGCCGTTTCGTCCAAACCCGATAGGCCTTTCTGTGGTGCGCCTTAGTTCGGTCACATACGAGGGCGAAGCCGGTGCACCCGTGCTTCATGTGCTCGGTGCCGATATGGTGGACGGAACGCCTATTTACGATATAAAGCCTTATGTGCCTTACAGCGATGCGCTGCCGGAAGCAAAATCCGGCTTTGCGGCAGGTGCGCCGGAAAGCCGCCTCAGGGTGGTCTACGACGCGGTCCCGGCCGGGCTCGCGCCAGCGAAGCTGGCGGCCCTTACGGGCGTCCTGGCACAGGACCCGAGACCGGCCTACCAGGATGACCCGACGCGCGTCTACGGTCTTAAATTCGCAGGCTGCGACATACATTTCACCGTTGAAAACGGTGTATTACACGTTATAGGACAGGAGAAAAAATGAAACCATTATCTGAAAGAACCAATCACTTTACCGATTCCGTCATCCGCAGGATGACGCGTATATCCAATAAATACGGTGCGCTGAATCTGTCACAGGGCTTCCCGGACAGCAACCCTCCGCAGGCAATATTAGACCGCCTTGCGGAGCTGAAAAACGAGCCGGTGCACCAGTACCCGATAACCTTTGGCTCAAAGAATTTCCGCGACGCTCTCGCCGCAAAGCAGGAGCATTTCACGGGTCTTAAAATCAATCCCGAAACAGAGGTCGTAGTTACCTGCGGCGGCACCGAAGCGATGATTGCCTCGACAATGACCGTTGTGAACCCGGGCGAAAAGGTTATCGTTTTCTCGCCTTTCTACGAAAATTACCGTGCAGACACCATTCTGTCGGGCGCGGAGCCGATATTTGTACCTCTGATTCCACCCGAGTTTAAATTCCGCGAAGCCGACCTCGAAGCAGCGTTTGCGCAGAATCCAAAGGCTATAATCCTCTGCAACCCGAACAACCCTTGCGGCAAGGTCTTCACGCGCAAGGAGCTCGAGTTCATCGCATCTTTAGTGGAAAAGTACGACACTTATGTAATTACCGATGAGGTCTACGAGCATCTGGTGTTCGAGCCAATGCAGCATACTTACTTCTCGACGCTGCCGGGCATGTGGGAGAGAACAATCTCGTGCGGCTCGCTGTCAAAGACTTACTCGATGACGGGCTGGAGGCTGGGCTACACCATCGCGCCGGAGGCCATAACCGAGACCATAAAGAAGGTCCACGACTTCCTGACGATTTCTGCGAGCGGGCCGATGCAAGAAGCAGCGGTCGTTGGGCTTCGCTTCGGCGACGACTATTATCGCGAATTCCTCGAAGCCTACGCCAAGAGGCGCAAGTTCTTCCTGGACGGCCTCGACCGTATAGGCATCGACCATACCAATCCGGAGGGCGCGTATTACATACTGCTCGACATTTCAAAGTATGGCTATGACAATGACCTTGAGTTTTGCGAGGACCTCGCGCAAAAGGTCGGCATAGGTGCTGTGCCGGGCTCAAGCTTTTTCCGCGAGCCTGTGAACCACCTCATACGCCTGCACTTTGCAAAATCCGAAGCGGTCCTCACAGACGCGCTTAACAGGCTCGAGAACATAAACAGAATGCAGCGATAAAAAACGCCCGCGGGTTAACCCCGCAGGCGTTTCGCTTATTTCGCATTATTATACAATATTCTTTTTTACCAGATAAAGATATTCCTTTACATGTATATCTCTGCCCTTTAGGTTTCTGGAGGCTCTGAAGGTGTTGTATTTCGTGTCGAAAACCCTGACATCTCCAAGACCCGACAAAAGCCCTACCATTTCCTCCTTTGAAATAAAGCCGTCGCTGCTGAACGAAATCAGGAGATACTTCGCTTTGAGGCTCTCGCACAGCTCCCCCATGCTTTCAAAGGCGGTTTTTTTATTGTTATAATCGGAAGAGTTCCAGCCTCTCGGAATTCCCGACACCCTGCTGACCTCTGCCGGCCTTTCGTAGTTGTTAATCAGGTTCAGCATAAAGTAATTCGACCCGTAAGGGTGCTGGTTGTACGGCGGATCCATGTATACAAGGTCAAGCTCCGGAAGATTGTGCGCAAGCTTATTGGCATCCTCCTTGTATATATTGACATCACAGGAGAAGTTGCTGAATATAGGCTTGCACAGGCTGATGTCCGCCATTATTCGCGTAAGAGCGTTACGCCCGTTGCCGCCGAACTGGCCTATGCCCGTTTCTGAGTTTTTGTAAAAGCCCTTGAACACGCCGCCGGTGTTTGTGTGGACCGACGCCTCGTAAAGAAGCGGCGCCAGCAGCAGCGTTTTGTACGGACCGGGGATTTCTTCAATCAGCTGCCTCGCGGTATCAATGTACATCGCGTTTCTCGTGGTATAAAAGACCCTTTCGCCCTTTTTGATATCCTCATCATCCACAGGCGCGTACATTTCAGAGATAAAGCCCTTACGAAGAGGCTCATTTTCAAGAGTCCTAACAACCTCGTCAAAATACCCGTCAAGCTTATCAAAATCGATATCGCCTGCGTTTGAAAGGTAGCAGGCATTCACTGTCTCGCAGTAATCCTCAAGATCGTTGACATACAGGGTATTTGAATACCTCTTCAAAAACCTTGCGACAATGCCTGAGCCGGAAAACAAATCCGCCGCACTAAGTCGCTCTTTCCCCATTTCCGCGCGCACCTCATCTACCGCCGTACCTATAAACGGCAAAAGCGCCCTTTTATTTCCGATGTATGTTATTATCTGTTCCGTCAAAAAACGGGGGTTTTCCGCCATCACTGCGCATTACCCTCCGCGTCATAGGAAACGTTTGCGGCAGTGTCTATGCCTGCAAGCTCCTGAGCTTCGGTATACCATTTCACATAATAAGCATTTTCGTTTGCTTTTTTAAGGCACGCATTGATTTTTTCGGTCAATTCATCATTGCCCTTTTGAATGAGCACCACGTTGTTCGCCGTCTGCACGGCTATGGTAAACTCAAAGCCAGAAAGCGCGAGGCTGTCATAATTTGCAACAACTGCCCTGCCATATCCGCGTGCTACCGCAAGGCCGTCAATTTCGCCGTTTAAGAGCGCATTTAAAGCATCGTCCAAACTGCCGAACTCCACAATCTCCGTGCTTTCAGGCAGCTGGTTCTGAGCGAGGCTAAGCTGCATTGAAGCTGTCTGCGCGCCGATTTTGAGCCCTGCATAGTCCTCAGCTTCTGTAAGCTGTCCGACCTTGTCTGCCGGAATGACTATTGACTGTGCGACTTCGTTTTCACCGGCATAATAGTGGTCGGAAAGGTTGAATCTTTCGGCTCTCTCCGGAGTGAAGGAATAGCCGGAAAGCGAAATGTCTACGTCTCCGTTTGCAACGGCATCCTGGCAGGCTTCAAAGCCCATAGGCACCAGCACCAGCTCCATACCAAGCTCATCTGCGATGAAGTTGGCGAGTGTTATGTCAAAGCCCACATACTGCTCCGGCCCGGTTTTTGAAGTATCCACAAACTCCATCGGCGAGAAGTCAGGCGAAAAAGCTACCGTAAGCGTTGGTTTTGCGGCATCGGCAGAGTCACCGGCACCGCTATCCGAACTGCTGCAGGCCGTAAGACCTAACATGCAGCCTAAACTTAAGATAAGGGAAAGCACCACCGCGAGGGCTTTTTTTAATTTTTTGTTTTTCATCATCAAGCTTCCTTTCTGTAGCATATTCACACCGTTTATTCCACCTGCTGGCGTTTTACCAAATCGGCGAAAAAGCCGTTCTTTTGAATAAGCTCGTCATAGGTTCCGTCCTCCACTATCTTTCCACCGTCGAGTACGATGATTCTGTCGCAATTTTTGATTGTGGAAAGTCTGTGCGCAATTACCACTCTGGTGCATTTCAGCGAATCGAGCGATTCCGAAACCTGCTTTTGCGTTATGTTGTCGAGAGCGCTGGTCGCCTCGTCGAACATCAGAATTTTTGGCTTTGGCGCTATGGCGCGGGCTATCATCAGCCTCTGCCTCTGGCCACCGGATATGCCGCCCATTCCTTCGCCGATTATGGTGAACATGTTCATCGGCATACGGCGGATATCCTCCGCAACCCCGGCCATCTCAGCAGCCTCCCATGCATCATCAAGGGTAAGCTGCGGCGCGGAAATAACTATATTCGAGTAAATATCACCCAAAAAGAGTGCGCTGTTCTGCATCACGGTTCCTATCTTGCTGCGGAGCGACTTTAGGTCGATGTGATTAAGATCGCGCCCGTCATAGTAAACCGCACCCTTCTGCGGCTTCTCAAAGCCCAGCATAATTCGCATAAGCGTGCTCTTGCCACAGCCTGTCTTGCCGGTTATGGCAACATACTGGCCCGGCCTAATCTTCAGGCTTATGTCGTCTATCACAGGCGGCATGTCTTCGCTGTAGCGGAAGGTAACATTGTTAAGCTCTATGCCTCCCGAAAGCCTTTCGATCACAGGCTTGTCCTCTGCAATCTCAGGCTCTGCCTCCAAAATCGGGCGGAGAAGCTCAAAGGTCGGCGCTATCATCGCGGCCGGTTCTATCATCGGCACAAGAGCGGTAAAGGCGCCGTATACGATGGCACATGCCGCCTTAAACGCATAGTACTGCGCCACATCTATGTTTGCCTTTAGTGCAAGGAAATAGATAATCATCGTACCTGTCAGCGATATTGCAGTTATCACTGCAGGGAACACCTTTACAAACATTGGCGGATCGTACTGCAGCGCGGACTGAGGCGCATAGGCGTTTGCCCATTTTGAAAATGCACGGCGTTCCGCACCCGCAAGCTTTATCTTTTCAACGCCCGTAATCAGTGAATACGAAAGACCGCCGGTCTTTGCTGCAAGCTCCATCTGCGTCCTGTTCACCCTCGAGCGGATGACAAGAGCCGCAACCAGCACAATAAGCTGAAGCGCCGCAACCACAAACGCAGGGAAAGCCAGCGTCGGGGCAAAGGATTTTATCTGAACTATATAGATGAACGAAAACAGCGCTGTCGTAAAGCAGGTTATACAAAGGCTCAGTATCTCGTAAACCAGAACACTGACATTCTGCACGCGGCTTGCCAGATCGCCCGCGGAATACTTTGTAAAGAACGAGCTTGGCAGCGTCAGAATCCTCATCATAATTGCCGACTCTATATTAATGTTAAAGCTTTGCGTCATCCTGTGCAGGAAAAGCTCCTGAACCGTTCCAAACAGCAGGCTCGAAACGGATACACATACCAGGAATACCGCTATCGCCAGCAGCGCCGAAACGCTTTTCATCGCAACGATGTCCGAAAACAGGATGCTGTTTATCCAAGGAACCAAAAGCCCCACGCAGGCTGCAATCAGAGCAAAGCCGAAATATCCCGCAATGCTCGGGCGGTCGATGCTTGCAAATATATAGTTATAAAGGTCTCTAAGCGTAAGTGCCCTTGTCGGCAGAGGCTTGTAGAAAACGAAGGCCTCGCCCGAGAAAAGCTTTTCCGAAGCGGCGCTCAGCTTTGTCATTTTGCCTGTCTTTGGATCGAGGTATCTGTAGCCGCTTGCCCCGATTGGGATCAGTGCCACCGGCTTTCCGCTGTCCGCAAAGGTGGTCAGCATCGCACCGGAAGCATCCTTCCTGAAGCCTTCCTTTAGCGTCGCAACCCTTGTCATAATTCCGTAAGGCCTGAGGAGGTACTCGAGCACCTCCTCGATGGTCGTGAGGCGATCCGGCACTTCTCTTACCTTTATGTGATAGTACTTCAGTATGGCGCCGATTGCGTCAGTAGCCTGCTCTCGCTCGTTTTGCAGCGCAGAGGAAAGCCTCCGTCCCATGACGGAGCCCGCAATCCTGAGGCACGAATCCTCGAAGGCCTGTATATCGTTGTTTTTTCGCAGTTCTATCTGCTCTTCAAACCAGCTCAATATTTTTATCTCCTTTGGGACCTACTCGTTTGTAACCAGCTTTGCGTAAAGGCCATCGCTTTGCATCAGCTCATCGTGCGTTCCGCGTTCGACGACCCTTCCTCTGTCGAGCACGATTATCTCGTCGCAGTCTCGGATGGTTGAAAGTCTGTGCGCCACAACCACCGTAGTGATGCCTCTGTTTTTGATGGAAGAAACCACATCAAACTCGGTCTTGGCGTCGAGCGCACTCGTCGCTTCGTCCATTATAACCAGCGTAGGGTCCTGTGCAAGCACACGCGCTATCTCTATTCTCTGCCTCTGGCCACCCGAAAAGTCGAGTCCGCCCTCGCGCAGGCAATAGGAATAGCCGCCTTCCCTTCGCATAATATCTTCGTGTATCTGCGCGTCTCTCGCGGCGAGAATCATTTCGAAATCCTCGATGGAACTGTCCCACATCTTTATATTGTTCGCTATCGTATCCTCGTACAGGGTGATGTCCTGGTTTACAACGGCCACAGAGCCGGTGAAAACGCTCCTGTCTATTTCGGTAATGCTTTTGCCGTCAAAGAGAATCTCCCCGGCCCACGGTTTGTAAAGACCGGAAATAAGGCGCGAAAGTGTGCTCTTGCCGCAGCCCGAACCACCGACAAACGCAACGCTCTTCCCCGGTTCGAGGGTCAGGCTGAAATCCTCGATAAGAGGCGGCGAAAGTCTCGAATAGCCAAAGGTTACATTTTTAAGCTCGAGCCTTCCCGAAAGCTTGCCAAGAGGCTTGCCTTCCTCGGTCTTTGCGGCAGACTCGAAAAGCCTGTCCTTTGGATACTCCATCACATCGTCGATACGCTCCATCTGCGTGCGCATCTCCTGAAGGCTCTGCCCTGCCGTAATCAGTGACTGCGCCGGAAGCAGGAACCGCGTGAGGAACCCCTGGAACGCCAGCACCATACCGGATGTGAACTCGCCCTTTATAATCAGGTAAACTCCCATCAAAAGCACTATGTCGTTCACAAGCTCCATAACGATTTGCGGCGCCTTGCCAAGTCCGGTGTTAAGCCCCGCGAACCTTACGCGCTGAGCATTGACGCTGGCCTCGTAGCCCGCCCACTTTGCGAAGAATCCGTTCTCAGCACCGCTGGATTTGATAGTCTCTATCATCTCGATGCCCGAAACCGTGCTCGAATAGAGCTTTGCCTCATCGCGCATCATGACGCGTGTGATGTTCACGCGCTTTGCGCTGATGTAGTATGCGATAAATACGTTAATAATAATCGAAATCAGGCCCACAGCCGTCATCGCCACCGAATAGCTCAGCATCACGCCGAGGTAGAACACCAGCATCGCGGTGTTTATGACAAGCGGCGCAAAGGTGTTTACCAAAAGGTTTGCGATGTTCGCGTTGGCCATACGACGCTGCTCGAGGTCACCCACCATGCGCTGCGAGAAGAAATTCATCGGAAGCTGCAGCACATGCCAGAAGTACGAAGCGTTGCCGACTGCCGCAAATTTGCCGCTTATACGGTAGGAATAGACTGCCGTAATCCACGCTGCGAGGATCTGCACAAGCGTCAGAGCCGCCAGCGCCGCCACGAAGTAGCCGACCAGCGCCGGGTTGCGCCCGCCGAGGAGCTCGTCCATAAAGAAGCGCGAAAAGCCCGCTGCAAAGATGACGCCGATGGATGCGACAGCCGTCGTTATTGCGACAAAGGCCGCCGCAGAGCCTGCCCCCTCCATACGCTTTTTTGCGAATGCAAGCATGCTCTTTGGGCTGCCTGAAGGCTCGAAGCCCTCGCCCGGCGTGATTATAATGCACACGCCCGTAAAGCCCTCGTCGAACTCTTTTTCGGTGATGACAATGTTGCCTCTGGCGGGATCGTTTATGTAGACCTTGCCGTTTTTGAAGCCGCAAAGCACGATGAAGTGGTTGAACTCCCAGTGCACTATGCATGGGAATTTTGCGTTTGCCTTCAGCTGGTCGGGCTCGAAGCGGTAGCCGGTGGCGTTAAAGCCGTAAGCCCTTGCGGCTCTTGCAATGTTGCCCGCCTTGGCACCGTCGCGCGAAACGTCGCAGTCTTCGCGGACCTGCTCGAGCGTTATCCACTTGTCGTAATAGGCCATGACCATTGTGAGGGATGCGGCGCCGCACTCGAGGGCTTCCATCTGCATTACGACGGGAACCTTTGCGACACCGGAGCTCAGCGGCTGTTTGATTTTTCTGCTGCTACTCTTTGCCATGAGGTCACCTATTTGATGATGTAGCTGATAGGCGCTACTTCCTTTACGCCGTCTTCGGTGTTAACCTGAATTGTACCAAATATCCCCCAGATAACGGCGCCTGCAATCAGCACTGCCGTTGCGATGAGAATCAGCCATACCGAAGGTGTGGTTACCTTTATGTAGTCGTCGAGCTGCTCGGGTGACGACACCCTGTCGATGCTCTTACTGCGAAATATCGATTTTTCCTGTTTTGTGTCCTGCATAGGTTTCTCCTGTGTTAGCGCGCTGTCTGCGCGGTACTTTACATTGCTACATATTTAAATTAAACACTGTATCCCCCGCTTAGTCAAGGGAATTGGGCAAAAGAATGCATAAAATTGCGGAAAAATGCACAAAAAAGAGGCGTGTTTCCTATGCGGAACACGCCCTCTGTTTATTCTTATCCCCAAGGCCTTTTTTGCTTTTCCCTAGGAGGAATACTCTTGGCCACGCCCCCTGCAGCCTTGTCGAGATCCTCATCATCAAGTATGATTCCGGCTTCCTCTGCACCTTTCTTGGTTT
>JAEEGF010624838.1_pt1 | contig 11693 bp, 10 predicted proteins | sample 9134171 | NCBI WGS metagenome assembly JAEEGF01 (sample SAMN16246542, study PRJNA631951) | gut metagenome | biome: gut microbiome; feature: rumen; material: AP-attached | host: Bos | place: Iran: Karaj | collected 2018-10 | reverse complement strand
GTAAATTATCACTTGATCAACTTGCTCATATAATGCATCTATATTTTTTTTTAATATTTCGATATCCGGATGGAAAACAACTATTCCTGCTATTCTCATATCTGTTATTTTAAACGCCTCATCAATAAAAACACCAAATTAATTCTTTGATAAATCTGCCTGGTAAAGCTTAAATGTTCAAAGCTGGAGCTATTCTCACCTCTTCTGTAATACTTACACAGTCTTTCCTTTAAAAAAACAATTTCTCCTTTGCTGTCAGCAATAACTCCGATCCATTGATCATGAAAGCACACCTTATCTTTGGGAAATCCCCACATAAATGGAAGCAGGTCCGCCGTAAATGCTATCAGGCACCCATGATAAGTGTTTCTGACAATATTCTTTATAACTCCTCTACGGACATCTCTCATTTTAAAAAATGAAGGATACAGAACATTGTTATCTTCATCAACCACATATGCATCATGCTCCACAAGACATAGTTTCTTGCCCTCAAGCACTTCCATAACCTTGGATACTTTATCTTTTCTCCATACATCATCCTGATCACAGAGAAAAATGTAATCACCTCTGCAATTTCTTATTGCATTTTCAAAATTACGCCCTATTCCATTATGCAATCCATTAATTATTCTTATCCTCTTATCGTGAAACGAGGCTATAACATCAAGAGTTTTGTCGGTCGAGCCATCATCACTTATAACCACTTCATCTTCTTCGCCCAGATTATATAGTACAGAAAGCAACTGCCTGTGAATAAATTTTTCACCATTATATGTTGCCATTGCAACAGAAATCATTTTTATCCCCTTTTTAACAAGCTATTCTTCAGCTTTCCAAACGCTTTTAGACTTCTCTTTAGATCCTCCGGATCTTTAAGTCCCATTTTGACCCTATGCAAAATATACTTTGGGCGCAAATAGTATTTCTTTCTTGCATACGAACAAAAATCAACAAGTTCTTTTGCAGAAAGCTCCGGAGTATTTATAATGCAATTAAGCGTACCATCTTCCTGAAGATATTCGTTATAATTCCCGGAAATATATCCATTCTTTTTTGCCCACGCATAGGCTTCCGTTCCCGGATAAGGAATAAGTGGGAAGAACTGTGCCGTATCGGTATTAAATCTCAAAGCTGCATTAAGCGTGTTTTCCATTGTCTCACGCGTTTCACCCTCATTACCCACCATGTAGCATGCGTGGATCATCAAACCGGCTTTTTTTGCATTTTCAACATAATCGTCAATAAGCTTTAGCGTACTTCCCTTTTTAATATTCCTTAAAATCTGTTCATTGTAACTTTCAAATCCGGGTATGATCAGATGGCAACCGGCTTTTTTCATAGCCTGCATGGTCTCGAGATCGATATTTACCCTTGCATTGCATAACCACCTAAGTCTCTTGTTTAACTTTGCTTTTACCAAAAGGTCGCATATTTCAAGGACTCTTTTTTTGTTTGCGGTAAAAGTGTCATCTTCAATAACTACTTCCCTTACGTTCGGAAAATATTTTGCTATGTATTTGAATTCCTTTACAACATTTTCCGGTGAACGAAGCCTGTACTTATGTCCGTGTAATGTCTGTGGATAGACACAGAAATTGCAATGTGCAGGGCATCCCCTTCCTGTAAAAATTTGTATTGCAGGATATGAGGCCGCAGGGAAAACATAATCCTTTACATCAAGGTACCTTCGTATAAAGGCTGCAGCAAAAGGTATCTCATCTAGATTATCTATATGCGGTGCATCGAGGTTATGTATTATATCCCCATTTGTATTTCTATACGAAATTCCTTTAACATCTTCATAGCTTTTTCCGGCCTTTAATACTCTTACAACATCTCTGACAATATAATCATACTCATGTCTGGCTATTATATCTATTTTATCCGAAAGCTGTAATGTTTCTTGGGGTGTAACACTGGGATGTGTTCCAACAAGCATGATAACTGACTTTGGATACCTAGATTTAAGCTCAGCTCCAAAATCTACATCACTGTAGATTGACGGTGTGCTTGTATCAAGCACGTACATTAAAGCATCCGGTGCTTCCTTCGCTACTCTGCAAAGCGTTTCCTCTTTACTTAGTCGCTTTGCCGGAGCATCAATAAAAGCTATATCTGTACCATCTTTTTTTACTACTCCTGCAGCATACATAAGCCAAAGCGGATAATACAACACTCCGCTATGGCCAATAGACGGGCTTCTGGATTCTCTGGAAAACTTCCCATATTCTGCCTTAAAAGGCGGATTTATAAAACACACCTTCATGGTTTTCTATTCCTTTATTCCTCTGTATTTTTGAATGCCATTTATAGTATATAGGCACTCATAATAGAATGCTTGAAACATATTGAGCCCAATATATCTGTATGTATTCCAATTCATTTTTGCAGCCTTTAACTTATTGGAAGATTTTGAATTAGAAGACAGTCTATAAGTCAAAAGCGGTTCATCAATACCATATGCAAGCCTTCCGGTCCTTAATACCTGTAACCATATTGCAAAATCTTCATGCATATTGTCACTAACAGCATAGTATTTTTTGTAAAGGTATTTTTTTATTAAAACCGATGAATTCGATATTACATTCTGTTTAAGAAGAGTTTTATAATCAACAGTATTTGGTGCGTGAAGATATCCTTCTATTCTTTTGCCTTCGTGGTTCATGAAAGCCGAACCTGTAAATACCAATTCCGCCCTTGTTTTTTTCACCAGACAGACCTGTTTTTCAAGTTTATCTTCTTCCCATTTATCATCGCTATCAAGAATGGCAATCCAATTACCCCGTGCAGAATTAAGGCCAATAAGTCTAGTTTTCGATACACCCTGATTATTCTCATTTGAGATCAGTTTCACACGTCTATCTTTACTTTGATATTGCTTTACGATAGACTCCGTCTGATCTTTTGAGCAATCGTTTATTACAATCAATTCAAAATTCTCATATGATTGGCTTAAAACTGATTCTATAGCCTGATCTATTGTCTTTTCAGCATTATATGCTGCCATAATAATACTTATCATACTTTTCATAATACTTTAGCGAACACGCCCTACTTCTTCGATAAGCATTTGGTTTCTTCTCGCCCGCACATCATTCCTAACAAAATATAAAAATAAGGCACCATGCAAGCCATTCCAATACAGAAAAAGTCCGATATTATAAATCCAATGAAAGCAAGAATCATGCCAAGTGCACTTCCGTCAGATTCTTGATTTTCCATTACGAATTTCTTATAACACTTTACAACACACATACCCAAAAGAATAAGATATGCCAGTAGCCCAACTACGCCCTGCGTGTTTAAGATATTTAAATATTTATTGTGGACGTCCCCGATAATCTCACCATGAAAACTATCATCTTCAACAGACCCTGTAAAGCAACCGAAATTAATATTCGACGGTCCACATCCAAATATTGGGCTCTTTAAGAAATATCTTTCAAATGAATCCGCCCACATCTTTCCTCTGAATTGCCCAAATTCACCATTCTGTACATCAGTTGACGTCCTTTCGGCAACCGTCTGCCAACTGTTTTGAGACGGCAGAAAACAAAGTCCTGCTGATACCGCAAGAAGAATAATGATGATGCCTAATTTACCAAATGCTTGATAGAGACTTCTCTTCGATTTTTTTTCTTTTATAATCAAAAGAATACTCATGATAAGCGCCGCCGCAAAGAACCCGACAAACGCTCCTCTTGTACCGGATGCAAACATTGAAAACGCATAGAATATTATTAATATACAATGCAAAACATACTGTTTTTTCCCTTTTGAATTATAAAACAACCCGCATTCAATGCCTGCCAGCACAACCATTAAGGAGGCGAATGGATTAGGATTTCTTATAGTTCCAAAAGCCCTGGCCCCCATTGCTGCCAAAGGTGCTTCAAACACATCAAGTACAAATACCGTTTGAAACAACGTAAATACAAATTGAATAAGGCCCAAAATCACTGATGCCACATAGATTATCTTTTTATTTTTCTTATCCTTTACAATAGAAGCACTATAAAAAGTAATGACATATGAAGCAATTACAAACGCATTCTCGCCTGTAACATCATTTCCACCCATTGCAAGTCCCATATCCCAAGACAATAATGTGGAAATCACAACGGAAAACAGCATTAATACAGCAACAATATCCAAAGTGCGCAGTTTTCGATTTTCCTTTCTAAAAACATATGCGACATCAAACATCAATAGAATCAACGCACCTACTGCCAGAATCACTTCCGTGATACTCATCCTTTCTGTTTGGATGATTTTTAGCAGTTGAAGGCTGTGCCCCAAGGGCATTGCAATCATAAGAACAGCAAGCAGTATAGTTATTGTTTTTTCGAGCTCTTTTGAATCCGTCTTTTTAAACTCGTACATCTATTTCTCCGATCGTTTCAGTATTTTCCCCATCCTTGGTAATGCCGTATTGATTTCTTTTCAGCAATAGGCCCATTATCAGATACAAGAATGGTGGCAATGCATATACACATATGCTAAAAGCATCCGCCGCCATGTATGCAGAATATGCCGCAATTAATGCCAAAACATATTTTCTGTCGATGGTGCTGTGATTAAATAGTTTCTTCATAGCAATTATAAATATATATATTGCGAATGAAAGATATACTACCACCCCGAATATTCCCATTGTACACAGAATGTGCAAATATCTGTTGTGCGCATCATAATTAAGAAGATTAAAGTCCTCAATTTTGACAAGCTGAACCAGATTTGAAATACCCATTCCGAAAAACAAATTGTGTTTTGAGTATGTTTCAAGAGTTTTCTTCCAAATTAGTATCCTACTACTGCCAAGTTCTTCCACATTTTCACTTGCAACACTTGTAACGTCATCTGCCACTCTGCCTGTAACATTTTCAAATGTAGTACGTGATGTCAAATAAAACAATAGAAGACTGATTCCTACTGCCACAATAACAAGCAGGATTCCCAGCCAAGCTTGTTTGAAAATACAATTTTTTTTGATAAGTCTTCGGATAAGGAATATAATCGCAAAAAACAGCATCGCTGCCGCATATCCCAGCATTGCCCCTCTTGTACCGGACAGGAACATGCCATATGCATAAATTCCGGCTAGAATGGCATGCAGAAATCTATTCTTACCCGTAGAGCAAATAGTAAGTATGGTTTCAAAAGACAGATAAACCGCCATCACTGATCCGAACGGGTTAGGATTTTCAAGCGTGCCAAATGCTTTAAAATCCTCAAAATACAACTCTTCAAGTGTTTCCTTTAAGAATGACGGATGAATTATCGCTTGCATTACTCCGAGTATCACTTCAAACACGCCAATCACAGTCATCACATAATAAATAATCCTACGGTTTTTGTCTTCTTCGATAAGGGTGGCACTTAGGAATATTACCAAATATGCCATGAACACGAATATTCCTTCTGCATGAAGGTCGGCACCCGATATTGCAAGGTCCTTATTTGTTGCAAATACAAACGAAAGAATCAGTGATACTACTGAAAGTATCACGAATATGTAAACCGTCCGGAATTTTCTATCTTTTGTCTTTATGAAATACAAGACATCAAATATAAGAAGTATTAAAGCGCCTATCGGAAGAGCTATGCTTCCTGCTTCAATTCTTCCAAGGTCTATTATTTTGATTTGCTGAAGGAAGTTCACAAGATGAAGCGTAATCATAACAGCCGCAAGCACGATGGTTATCGTTCTCTCAAGCTCCTTTGAATCAGTTTTCTTAAACTCGTACATTTCCTTCTCCGTTTGGGCCTAATGCCTATGTTTTCTCAAAAAAACATTATACTCCCATATCACTCAAAATGCAAATATAAATATTCTGACGTGGGGCCCATGGAAGTCCCACGCAGTGCCTGTAGCAATATAATAATTCCGGCCCGCATGGACCGGAATTTGATTGATTGTAGCCAATATAATAAAGCAAAAATAACAAATATCATAGTCTTAAACAAACCTAGTCTCGTGCTTTACCCAAGCCATGAAAACTCACTCAAATTTATTTACAAAATATTTCAATCCAATCTCAGTGAGAACATAAACATCTCTAAAATAATATCCTACATATCGCCTATACTGGTCAGGTGTATAAAAACTATCATTTTCATCCCACGACGCTCCAATTGTTTCATCCAAGTCTTCATTTTTTTCCGAACTTACAACCACAATATAGGTTATGTTTTCTCGTGCAAACTTTGCAAAATCCCCCTGATCCACAACTTTTTCTCTTAATACAGAATATAGAAAAAAAACTAGCCATAAACTACTAAGCATTTTTTTTGAAGCCGATTTACTACCCACCACATTACTTAAGGGTTGATTTTTAAATTCAATAAAGTACCACTTATTATTCTTATTGATACATATTGCATCTACAGCACTGGGCAAATGACTACTTTTCAATTCCGGGTTTTCGTTTCGTCTCTTAATATCAAAATCCTTAGTAAATTCATCTAATTTGATAACCTGCATGTTAAGATTTTTATCATCATATACCATTTTATGATTACTGTCATCTTCAGATGCTGTGATCAAATCTCTTAGGCATTTTTCATAATTGGACTCATCGTAAAGCGACCTTTTTATAATATCACAAAAATTGACGAAATATTCATTAGTTATTATCTTCATCATCTTCATCACCAAGCACTTCGGCAAGTCGCATATCCGCCAGAGAATACATCCCACTCTTAAGGCTTTTTTTTATTTTGACCAGATTTTCCTCGCCATCCTTAATTACTATTCCTTTTTCACTTTGAACCGGAATATAATATCTTCCTTTTTTTTCTATGTTGTATTTTCCCATATAATAGATTAATGATTCCAAAAAATGAAAGCTATGTGTTACAATGAGAATCGTAAGATCAAACGCTTTTTGAAGCATCACGATTAACTCAGCATATATTATCATCCACTCCGAATGCAAATGGATCTCAGGTTCGTCCAAAATAAGCACATCCTTCCGCTTCAAAGCACCCGTTTCAAGAAGTCTTTCAATTAATGCAAACGACTTTAATCCAGCAGAAATATTCCTAAAATCATACGAGACACCATTTTCCGTGTAATAGTATCTTCCATTATCAATTATAGTCTTCCCTCTATATGCTTTTTTTATGATTTCCCTAACTTTCTCAAGTTCTTTCTTATTAAGGACTGTATCAAGTATATTTGTCATTGAATTATTATTGATTTTGACCTGAGCCTCATGTATTGCTTCTATAACACTTCTGTTCATTACCCCGCTTCCAAATAAGGCCATCCTGGTATCATTCAGACTATCAAGACTAAATGGTGTATTAATATAATATGCCGAATGTTCAATAGACTCATCAAGTTCACAATTGCAACACTGTTTTTTTATCTTAATTGTGTTCTCAAAATCCTTAATTTTTGCAGCGATAAAGCACTGACTGCTTTTCGTAGACAATACATTTCTCACCTGACCATTCATCACCCCCGAAATATATCGGAATACATATTCATTTAAAACATCTATTTCAGGTGTATTCAAATACTTCACCAATGAATCTATCTTTTCCTTAGACAAACTAACAGAATAAGTTGTTTCAATGAAATCATTCACTTCATCCACCGTAAACTGGCCACTATGTTCGGAAACAAACCTTATATTCCCCAACCCTGAAAACATATTTATGGATGATACTCTCGAATGCACTGCATAGTTTCTAATTGCTAAGGTAAGCTTTTCTGCCTTTTCAGCATCTATTTTATTTTTATAATCATTCAGTGAGTTATAAAACGAAAAAAGAGCTTTCCCCACCGTACTCTTTCCTGTGTTATTATCCCCGCAAATAACAGTAATGCCATCGAGCTGAATATTAGCCTCAGCAATTTTTCCAAAGTTTCTAATTCTAAATAACATAGCATCACCCCATCTTGTACTCAAAATTCTAAATAAATTATTGCAGAATCATTGTAAAAAAAATAACATGCACTGTCAACCCCAAAATAATACATAAATTATTAAGCGTCTCAACTATGCAGTTTTATTCCAAATATAACTTGAATTAAATTCCCAAAGTAACTCCCACAGTGGGATTTGTGATGGGATTTACATTGCGACGTGTTTTATGGTTGAATTTACTCTGAGAAATTATCTCAGAAAGGAGTCCACCATGAACAATAAACCGAACCCCAAAAAGAACAAACATCTCACGATGGAGGACCGAAAGGAAAAAGGCTCATACCAGTAGCCAATCTGCAACGTCCACAATCTTTATGCCCTCATACTGATACATTTCCTGCCTTGTGCGGGAAATAATCATCTTCGGATAGGCGTCCGCAATTTTGAGCAACGGCGATACTTCGCGCTCAAAAGTGTCGGGATCATCAATCATATTTGCAACCTGAATATACAGCTTCTCGTTACGCTTGATTGCTACGAAATCAATTTCTTTTTTATACAGGACTCCGGCGTATAACTCATAGCCTCGCCGTAAAAGCTCAATAGCGACAATATTTTCCATCAACCTGCCATAATCGGCGTTCTTTGTACCGAGGCGGGCATATTTGAAAGAGTGGTCGCTGAGATAGTATTTATCATTGGACGCGAGATAACGTTTTCCCTGTATGTCATACCGTCTTACCTTATAAAAAGCAAATGCATTGCAAAGATATTTGATATAGGCGCTGATGGTACGGTCGTTGGTCTTGAACTGCTCCTTGGTAAACGCAGCAGCAATGCTTCTGGTGGAGGTCAGATTTGAAATGTTGTCGATTAGGAAGTCGCACAGGCGATCCATGAGCGGCATATTGCGGATTTTGTACTTCTTCTGAATGTCACGCACAATGAGTGTAGAAAACACATCCGAGATATAGTCATATTTGGCTTCCGGCGTTTTGTAAAGAAAAGAACCGGCCATGCCTCCTTCGGTCAAATAATGGTTGAAGGCTGCATACTGATCTGAAAGATTATAGTATTGCATGAATTCGGCGAACGAAAACGGATAGACCTCAATTTCAAATGTTCTGCCAGTGAACAGTGTTGCAAGGTCAGAACTGAGCAGGAACGCATTGGAGCCGGTGATATAAATATCGTATTTTTCAGTAGCATGAAAATTGTTAATAGCTTTTTCAAAGCCGTCGCACATTTGGACTTCGTCAATGAAGATATAGTTCGTCTTTCCCTCCTGATATGCCTGTTCCACATATTCGTTCAGCTTGTGATACTCGAGCAGTGGTTCATATTCGCTCAGACTGTAGTTGACATGCATGATGTTGGCATTCTTATCTGTCTGCCGTACATACTCCATAAACGCTTCCAAGAGTTTTGACTTTCCGCTGCGGCGTACACCGGTGATGACCTTGATATCCGGTGTTCCCATCACTTCTTTCAGCTTGTCAAGATAAAAAGTCCGTTCAATCAGTTTCATGGCATTTACCTCCGATGCCCATATTATACCAGAGATATTTCGCAAAATCAATTGTAATTAAAAAATGCGAAATAGAACATTTATAGAAAAGGCGGCAGAGCTTTCTCCCTGCCGTCCGATACCTTATGCGTAAATCAGATCATGATTTACGATCTCCATTGCTCTGTCCCGGATATTGTTCATCCGTTGTACCCACAGCATTTGATCCTGTGCCTTGAGCTGCTCGGTGACCCCTTCACGCTCTGCCATCTGCTTCATTAGCAGGAGCATTTGCTCCGTTGCTTGTTCGTTGATGTCGGCAAGGTAGGTGTTCAGCCTACCGCTGGTCAGAAGCTCCGTGTACAGGGCTTTGCGTTCCTTCTTGATATACTGCAGGTGCCGCCGCGCCCAGATGCCGATAGACCTTTCTTCTTGAGCCGGTACTGTCAAACAGGGGATGTAATAATCGCCCTGCAGCTCATACCAAAGTCCGTTTTTCTCGTCGTAAATGTACTTTTTCATATTGACATCCTCCGATATAATAGTCGTTGAGATATATTCGCACATATGTCACAGGTTCCCGATTGCCACACCTTGTTATAGTTTGTTATGAGTTTTTCTTGCCCTTGTTTTTGCCCTTATGAGCGGCTTGTGCGTCGTTGAAGCGGTGTAACATTTAATATAGGGATTCGGTGAGCAGATTGCGAAAAATCCTTTGTTTTCAACGGTTTCAGAGGATTTCATTAAAGCCCTATTATCAGCGGCAAATGCCTATGATTTCGGGGATTTCAAATTCATGTTTGTCTAACAGTTTCATCATCTATATAGACGGAAAAATCCAGCAAAAGTTGCTCTTTTTATGCTCGTCTGTGATTGTTCCATATATTAAGATTAAGAACTCAGATGTAATGAGAATTACACATAAAGGTTCAACTTCGGCAAATAGATACCTTGCTAGGCTGGTCAAACTTGAAGTTTTGAGTCCAGAAGGTGAAAAGCGAGGAAGGATATATCGCCGCAGAAGAGCTGATGGGCGATAACTTGCAGTCATAGGCGATATTTAGATACTAATAGGTGATTAATATCAACCATGGGCGATAAATGGGTGATATCTGGTAATCACTCAATGATATTATGACTTTCATCAAAACTGCTTTCATGAGATAATCCTTTCAAAGATTTGCGTACCTGCCATTACTACGAAAAACTTGAAAAAGATTTTCGTAGTAATCCGCAGTTGCAAGTTAATCACGTAATCAAGGGAGGATCATTCATGACGATCAAGAAGATTAAGCGTTGGACATCCTGTCCAGATTGGCGCAGTGGATACATGAGTGAAGCGTAAGTGAAGGAGACGGTCAGAGAATGATGTCGGATGAACGGAAAGACACAGCACCAGTATTACTATTGACTGCGTCTTCTCTGGTAGGATGCTCAGAAATCAACAGATTCTCCCCTGCTTTCAGTCCTGAATATCATATAGCCCCAGCTGGAAAGACTGATGTTAGTTGCTTTTGACTTGAACAACATATAACATATATGCATATTTTATGAGAAATTCAAGCATGTTTGTTGACAGGTGAAGAAAGCCGTGATAATATATAGTTGCTAGCGATTATTCCGGTGAGGTGTGGTAAAGATGATTACTTATGTTGAGTTAAAGAATTTCAAATCTTTTAGAAACACTAGATTTGATTTTAGAAAAGGGAAAAAGTCATATAAAAAGTTTGTTGCAGTTTATGGTGAGAATGGAAGTGGAAAGTCGAATTTTGTTGATAGTTTAAGCTTTTTGCGCCTTTCTTTAGAGTCCTTTCATATGGTGTCTCTTCAGCAAATGCAGAAGGCCGGATCTCTGCCGGATGTACTTCTTGTATCTTTGGCAAACGGTAATATTCCATCATTTCAAAATGTGATGGCAGATCATAGAATGGTTGCTTGTGAGGAACCGACAACCATTGAGCTGGGTTTTATATTCAATAATCACTCTGGTTACTATTCTATCTCTTTCACAGAAGGAGTTGTTGGAGAGAAGCTATATTATTTTACGGGAAAACAGAGTGGCGTGGTATTCGAACTCTCATTGCAGGATGGTGGAATCGGCAAGTCTTTCTGCGGAAACTTCTTTCAAACAAAAAAATCTGAGAAGGAACTAGTAACTTTGATTGATCAGTATTGGGGAAAACATTCTCTATTAAGTATTCTAAACAACGAGCGGGAAAGCAAAAACGCGGACTATATTAACAAAAGCTATCTGTCATATGTGTTTGAAGTGATTAATATGGTTTTATTATTGACAGCAAAACACT
>JAEEGF012095812.1_pt1 | contig 11694 bp, 7 predicted proteins | sample 9134171 | NCBI WGS metagenome assembly JAEEGF01 (sample SAMN16246542, study PRJNA631951) | gut metagenome | biome: gut microbiome; feature: rumen; material: AP-attached | host: Bos | place: Iran: Karaj | collected 2018-10 | reverse complement strand
CGCCACTCAGTCAACAAATCGTCACCCCGAAGGGATCGTAATAAGTTGCTTCGTTCGACTTGCATGTGTTAAGCACGCCGCCAGCGTTCATCCTGAGCCAGGATCAAACTCTCATGTTAAAAAGTTTAATTCCGAATCAGTATAAAACTGACTTGTTTACTAATAAAGGTTTTTGTTTCGTCTTAGAAACTAAATGAATTTCAAGGATACATGTTTTAAAAACTTGTATTAATTCAAGGTTTGTTTCACTGTTCAGTTATCAATCTTCGTTTTATTGTTGCCCTCAGCAGCAACTCGTTTATACTATCATGAGTGACTGTCTTTGTCAACAACTTTTTAAGACTTTTTTCAAAATCTTTTCTTTAGAAAACTCACTGTTTTCTAAGTGTGCCGCCATCAGCGGAACGAATAGTATAATAGCATCCACATCCTTCAATGTCAACGCTTTTTTCACAAAAAAATAATAACTTTATATTCCGATAATTCTTGCAATTATATTGAATTCTTTTAGCATAATCAGAATCTGACTAGACTCTGTGTATTCGTGGATAAATTCACCATATGTTGTGGTTGGGAAGCAATCTGCAATATACATTAGTAGCCATATAATAAGTAATCCTTCTAGCAGACCTGCTACTATTCCAAGTGTCTTATTAACTCCATGTATTCCTGGTGCTAAACCTACTAATTGTAAAAGCTTGTCTATTAGGAATAATAATAGTATTCCAGCCACTACACATATTATTGTAGAAATACCCTTTATAGCAGCATCTGTTAACTCTACAGCTATAGCTGTTAATGTTTCTTCCACGGAATTACGAACAGTTTCTAAGACCTTATTTCTAATAGTAGTTGGTACTGAATATAAAACCGCATCTTCACCTGTACCAGCTTCTTCCTCTTCTGAAACAGTGTATTTATCATGCAGTCGCTCATTTATCTTTTCTTGAACTACATAAGGAATCTGTGTGTTTATATTTATATAGTCGTGGACATATGTAGATCCGTAGTTTACAAATAAAATAAGCATAATCCAAGAGACTACACCAAATACAATTCGAAGCATGCCCTTGGTTGCGCCTCTAATTACACTTATTAATAAAATGATTGCAAAGATTACTAATAAATAGTTTATTTCCATATCTAGTCCTTTATTTTAAATAGATTTCCTCTGTTTTATTCTCCCCAATCAAGTAGTATCTCTTAGAAGTAGCACCTGGTAATAAATTGTATACAACATCTTCAAAAGTATAAGTAAATTTCTTAAAGCCTTGCAAATTATAGAGTGTTGCTTCTTTGCCGTTATTTATATATATCTCATTGTTATCCAGTATCTGAATATTAGCGTAGCTACTATCAATAGGTTTAGATATACACCTAAAGCCAAATAAATTGTATACATTGAGCTGGTCCACAACGGTGCCACCTTCAGTAGCTGTCTCACATATGTAGCCAAAGTGTGTATCATTATAAAAAATGCTTTTCATTTCGCTTGGCACTGAAATGTCCTTTGCGACAGTGGCCTTATAATTATTGTTAAATATGATAATTCTTGAATCAGAGAAGGCAATTGCTTTATCCTTTGAAACAAAATCCACCTTAGGTATGAGGGCGCCTATGTACTGATGAGATGCCGCAATATTATCCTGCTCCTCTTTTCCTCTGCTGGTAAAGTCATAAAAAACTAGCTTTGTAGAGATTTCACCATCGTCTACGTTTATTATAGAAAGAAGTAATCTGGTAGCATCTGATGAAAGAGCCATGGATACAGGAAATCCGCTGCTTTCATGGTGTAGTTCACCTGACACTAAAAGATCTCCATTTTTATCAAACATTTGAATGTAGCTGGTTGTGTTCTCCTCTAGCATAAGAGCTACAGTTCCTTGGCTGGCTACTTTGGCATCCACAATAGGTGTGGTTGTTGTCAGGTTTTTTACAAAACCTTTAGATGAGAATATATCTACCTCTGTTCCCTTTTTATCAAAAACAATAATATAGTCGCCACTAATATCTATAGAAGGATTTGTCATATCATATGTGTAATTCCAAATAAGAGTTCCGTCATATGCGGTGTGAAAGATGCCGTCAGCGCTGACTTTTAAAAGATTATTGTTATAACTATAGTATGAGCTTTCGGCAGAGTCCTTGCGTTCCCACTTTTTTTCTACCTCATAATCCTCATAGCAAGTAGTCATTTTTATAACAAAAAATGCACCAATAGCTAATAGTAATAAAAATACTATTACAAAGTACCTTTTTTTAGGTGGAGTATAGTCGTCATCCTCAATTTTCTCTTCTATGACAGGTTCTTTGTCGCTAGTCTCTTCCTGGTCTTTAGTTGGTAATGTGATAATTTTAAATTCTTCCATATAAAGTAATATTGCCTTTTCAAAAAGAAATGGGCTGTAACCACAGCCCATATTATTAATACGCTAGTATTGCTATTTGGTATGGTGCTAGAGGAAAAGCAATTGAATAGGCTCTTCCATCGCACTCTTCCTTCTTTGGAGTGTGGGTCTCTGCTATAACCCCTCCTTCTCCGCCAAACTTTTGGGCTTGGCTATCTAAGATTAATTTGAATTTTTTATTTTCTGGAACACCTACTTTGTAATCATCATATTTCATAGGTGTCATGTTTATAACAAACAGCAGATTGTTTTTACCACTCTTTGACTTTCTAACAAAGCTAAATATGCTTCGGTAGCTATCGTTTGCATTTATCCATTCAAAGCCTGCCCAAGATACGTCCTGTTCGTACATTGCAGGATATTCTCGATATATATGCAAAAGCTCTTTAAATAGTCTTGAGACATTTCTATGATTTGGGTTGTCTAGAACATACCAGTCAAGCTCTCTAGCCTCACTCCATTCTGTGCCCTGTGCAAAATCCTGTCCCATGAACAATAGCTTTTTGCCAGGATGGCCCATCATAAATGCATATCCAGCCATAAGGTTTTTATATTTATCATTCTCTAGGCCTGGCATCTTTGCAAGCATTGAACCTTTAAGGTGAACTACTTCGTCATGGCTGAGGACTAGGATATATCTTTCCGCCTCGTTATAGCTCATGGCAAAAGTCATCTTGTTATGGTTATCTTTTCTGAAATATGGATCTAACTTCATGTAATCAAGGAAGTCATGCATCCATCCCATATTCCATTTATAGGAGAAGTTTAATCCTCCATTTTCAACATCGCCAGTTATTTTTGGCCATGCCGTAGATTCCTCGGCAATCATAATTACACCTGGATTGCGGCCTCTAATGAGAGTATTTATATGCTTAAACAACTCGATTGCATCAAGATTTTCATTTCCGCCATGTTCATTTGGTACCCACTGGCCAGGCTTTTTACCATAATCCAGATAAAGCATAGAAGCCACAGCATCAACGCGGAGACCATCAATGTGGTAATGTTCTACCCACTGTAAAGCACTACCAATTAAGAAGTTTTTAACCTCTGGCTTGCCATAGTTGAATATCTTGGTGCCCCAATCAGGATGCTCTCCCTTTCTAGGGTCTGCGTATTCGTACAATGGTCTACCATCAAAATCTGCAAGTCCATGGGCATCCTTTGGAAAATGGGCTGGTACCCAGTCGAGAATAACGCCAATGCCATTTTTATGCAGGTAGTTTACCAAGTACATAAAATCGTCAGGTGTACCATAGCGGCTGGTTGGAGCATAGTATCCTGTAACCTGATAGCCCCATGAACCATCAAATGGATACTCTGAAATACCCATAAGTTCTACATGAGTATATCCCATGTCTAAAACATATTCTGTTAAGCTATGAGCAAATTCCTTGTAGCTGTAGAAGCCATCGTTTTCAGGCCTTGGATGACGTTTCCATGAGCCAGGATGAACTTCATAAATAGATAATGGCTGCTCCCAGAAATTCTTCTGAGCTTTTCTTTGTTTCATCCAAGCTGCATCAGACCATTTAAACTTTGTGTTGTCATAAATGATTGAGGCTGTGCCAGGACGAAGCTCTGCATATGTAGCATAAGGGTCTGCTTTATATAGCTTTTCCCCTGAATCAGTATAAATTAAGTATTTATACAGCTGTCCTTCTTTAACTCCTGGAATAAATGTTTCGAATACGCCAAGCTCTTCTGGCTCAACGCGCTGCATGTAATTTGCATTTTCATCCCAGTTATTGAACTCACCAATGACAGCTATACTGCGGGCATGTGGCGCCCAAACGTCAAAGAAAACCCCCGTCTCTTTACCTTTTTTACCCTTATGAGCACCCAATTTTTTATAGATATCGTAATGAGTCCCCTGTCCAAATAAATAGCCATCCAAATCTGTAAAATTGCTCATAATCCTTATATCCCCTTATTGATTAACTAGTATTGTATTACCTGTCAAAATCCTTCTCTTTTAAAATGACAAAGCCATTTTTGTCATATTTAGGCTTGTTGAAGAATCCACCCCTTGTAGACTTTTCAATAGCACCATCCATTATTTCAGCAACCTCTTTTATAGTGGTTACATGGTCATAACGGCCTATTAAATTAATCCTGTTGTAAAGAGCAAGAATGCCCATATCATCGATTGTGCAACCTTCCTCAATAGCATATGTTTTAGCAAATGATACCAATTCATCGATAGAGAAGACTGGTATTGTTATTCTTTCTGTAAAGCGCTTTGCAAAAGAGCCATCTTTCATAAGTGCCTTATCAATACCCTTTTTGTTGTCCTCAAGGATGATGATAGTTCCTGTATTATCTGACTCTAAAAGAAGTGATAATGTAACTGCTGTCTCTTTTGAAATGCCACCTGCTGCTTCGATAATTAAGCAACCACCCTGAATCTTTGAATAAAGCTTCTGGATATCCTTTTCATTAAGCTTTTCGCCGGAGATCTTTCCAATGCCACCCTTTGGATTGCCTGTTTTATTCTGCAATACCTTTATGATGTTTGTAGCCATCTGGGTTTTACCAGATCCCTGCTCACCTACAATTACGATGCTTCCACCATTAGTCTGAGGGTTTTCAAGATGCTTTGCTGCGCCATTGATAACCTCTGTAATAGACTCTCGCATGCCATTGATAGGAAGGAAATATGAGAATACATCCAAATCAGCTTCGTCAACAATTGAATCTGTTTTTACTTCAGCTAAGAGGTCTTCTGGGATTTCAATAACAGGTAGTGTTATATCATCTATAGAGATTTCTGGCTCCTGAACCTCTTTTGGCTGTTCCTCCTCTGGTTCCACTTCATCTAAAGATACTTCCTGAAGTTCGATATCCTCTGGAATTGTAACTTCTACATATTCCTCAAGAGTATTATCTTCCTCTTCAAATTCTATATCTTCAAAAGCTTCCTCGGCTTCTTCTACTTCTTCAACTTCCTTGAAGTTTTCTATATCTTCAAGTGGTTCTTCAGGTATATCCTGTTCTTCTGCTTCTTTGCTAAGTCTATCTATTTCCTGCTGTAAAAAGCTATTTACATCAGCAATTAACTGGGATGCTTCTTTAAAATCCACGTCTTCCGTCTCCTCAATATCATTTGTAGCAAGTGTAGGTGGCTCCCAGTTTACGGTGTCATCCTTTAAATCTTCCGCTGCATGCATAATAGCTGCTGGTGCCGAAAGAGCTGCCCCTGCTGCAACCGCTTCTTCTGCTGTAACAACTGGAATGTCAACAAGGCCCTGCTGCAAGCCTTCGGAAGATAACTTTGGAATTGCAAAACCTGGTTTTTCACCAAGGTATTCTTCTTTAAGCAGGTCTGAAGATGTCATGCCTGCATCCATCTTTGACATTGCTCTCTCGAGACGGTTAAGAACATTGTTTGCTTCTCTTAAAGCCTTTGCTCTAGCAGATTCAAGCTCCTTTGACTTGGCGTCCTCTAGAGCTGCCTCAGCAGCACGCTTTGTCTTTTCCCACTCGGCAAGGACATCATCTATTGTCATCTGACCCTCAACTTGGTCATCATCTTCTGTCTTTTCATCAAAATGAAGACTGATTTGTCCGTCAAACTCTTCGTCTAAATACTGTTGGAATGTATCGTTAACAGAGAATTCTTCTGACTGTTCTTCTTCAGCAGCTGGCTCCTGCACCTTAAGGTAAGGAATTTCTTCAACAAGGTTTTTAATAGCTCCAATGTTTTCGGAAACCTCGCCAGCATCAGTAGCCTTCATGATTTCATCAATACTTTTTTTAATCTCTGCCTGAAGGTTTATAGTGTCAAAACGTTCTGGACCCTCAGGAAGCTTTATTACAGGCATATTGGGAATAACGCTGCTAGACTCTGCAACAGTCTTTGGTGTTATTTCTGTAATACCATCCTTTTTCTGCTGAAGATTACGATATTTATCTTCTTGAGCTTTGTCTAATGGCTGATAAAGCATCTTTAGTTCTAAGGCTCTTTCCACCACTGGACCATCACCAAACCAAAGAATGATTTCATCGCAGAGCGCAATACATTTATCAGCCTGATTGGTTTTATGATATAAATAAGCAAGCTCATAAGCCCACTCTTCTATAAAGTCATTTTCCTTGAGCTGCTCAAGGATTTTAATAAGAGTGGCATTATCAGCCCCTTTTGCAATATTAATATTATATTTCAGGATATATTTAAGACTATCGTGAGGTGCGACTTGCACGAATTCATTATAGTATTCCTGAGCTTCATCGATTTCTTTGAGCTTGAGGGAAATCATACAAAGCTTGTACATAATCATTCTGCCAATAGGAGAGCGCTCATGAGCAAGTAATAATAAATCCCTAGCTTCTTCTATTTGGCCTGCTGCTTCGTACGACTCACTACCAGCTATTAAATCGTTAATATTATGAACTTTGCGCCAGTTTATAGTGTCCGCAACGTTCATAGCCTCAGTGAATCTATTATTTGAGACGAGATTTTTCATCTCCTGGATTCTAGTACGATACTCCATTTTTTCCACAGTATTATTCTCCAAATAAACATACTTATAGTTATAAAAAATTTTATCACACGTCGTTTCTAAAATCAAAAAACCAGGACCTAAAAATCCTGGTTTTTAAATAATTATTTTTTAGTTGTTCTTTTCTTAAAGATAGCTATTTTTGATTTATGTTTTTGTATATCATACTGATGCTTAATCAATTGATTAGTATTCAAGTCGATATAGTCCATTGTCAGGTATTCCTCAGTTGGAGTAGGAAGATTTCTACGCTCTACAAGGTATGTAGCAATGCGTCCCATAATGTAGTAAATAATCGCCACAATAGGAACAGCTACAATCATTCCGCCTACACCGAAGAATCCAGCTCCGACTACTACAGCAAATACTACCCAGAAGGATGATATACCTGTTGAATCTCCAAGAATCTTTGGTCCAATAACATTTCCATCTATCTGCTGCAAAATAAGAATGAATATCAAGAACGCTATTCCAAGTCTTGGCTCTGTAAGGAAAATAATGATTACTGTAGGAACAGCGCCAATGTATGGGCCAAATACAGGTACGATATTGGTTATACCTACTATTACTGAAACAAGTACTGGATATGGCATCTTCATTATCAGACAGCCTATATAGCAGATTATTCCAATAATGATTGAATCAATTATTTTGCCTATGATAAATCCGTAAAAAATGTCTCCTGACTTTCTGCTAATCTCAAGGATTATGTTTGAATATTTAGGAGCGAAAACACCGCAAATAATCTTTTTGGCCTGGGCCTTAAATGTCTCCTTTGAAACAAGTACATAGATGGAAACAAATATGCCAATTACAATATTTACTACAAACTTTCCAATTGATAGAACACTGCTTGTAATCAGTGACACCATATCACTCTCATCGTAATCTATATATTGCTTTGCAAGTCCAAGTCCCTGATCAATCAAGTCGCCAATTTTACTGTCCTTGGCCGACATTATAGCTTCTTCATATTTGCCTTTCGTTATGCCATTGGCCCAATCTAAAACCCCTGCTATTTGCTCGTCGATATGATCTGCCAAATACAGGATTGTGCTTATGAGATTAGGAATAATCGCAGAGAATATAAAAATCACTGCTGCAACAAGTATAACAAGGGCTAGGATTGTAGATATGGTCCTGATAGTAATCCTTGATTTGTCTTCTGATTTAATTATTCTAGCCAAAAGTGGTGTGAGCCTTTTTTCAAAAAAGACCATTATAGGATTCATTAAGAATGCCATAATGAAACCAATAATAATTGGCTGAATCACAGTATAAACATGATTGAAAGCCTGGGATACAGCTCTGCTATTTCTGAGCAAAAAGTAAAAAGAAATTACTACACAAGCTGCAAAAACATAGCTTACAAGCTTCTTTCTAAGAGCTATTTTTTCATTTCTTTCGTTATCTTCTGGCATAAATCCCTCCTGAACGCTTTTCTTACTGTCTATTATAATTGATTAGACATCCCTTTAAAATGATTTCACGTTCATCGTCTGTAAGTTCGCCTAAAGTCATAGTAAATTCCTTTAAGCCATCTTCTTTAACCACATAGGCCTTTATTGAATCAGCTTTATTTATAACTGCTTCCTTGATACCTGGAATAAATAGGTAGTCAAGATTTTTAAATGGCAGCTCACCCTGTGGTATTACAAATGGAAGCATTCCCCAGTTAATAAGGTTAGAGCGATATCTCTTAGTAGCATACTCATTTGCAATGTTTGCCCATCCGCCAAGAACCTTCTGGCAAGATGCAGCCTGCTCTCTAGCTGAACCATCACCTGGCTTAACAGCAAAAATGGTTGAACCTACGCCAAAGTTATCATGGTTAACATCTGGATATGTTTCCTTTACCTTATGAACAATCTTCTTTAATTCAGGAACAGCTTCACCGGCGCATTCACCAGCCTCTAAAGCCTTCTGTGCTTTTTGAATATTTTTAGCTCTTCCTACGTACTCTGGATCCTTTCTAGAGAGTGTAAATTCTGCCAATCCAAGTGGATTAGAGCGATAAGATGATGTTTCTCCTGAAGGAATAAGCTCATCTGTGGTAGTTACTGGGTCGTGAATCTCTGAAACAACCTGAAGGAATAAGTTTTCAGGAAGTGGGCTCATCTTTGGCCAGTCCTTAATGTTTGGCCCAAAGTGAATCTCTGTTTCTGGATCTGCAACACCGTGAGAGTCAAATACACGATTATCGTAAATTCTGCTATCGAAGAAATATTTTGGCTTTGTAAAGTCCACATCAATATCTGTTGCTGCGGTAAGATAACCCTTGTTAGCTGCAGTAGCTGCAATAGAACGAGCATCCATAAGAGCAACTGATGCAATCTGTCCATTCTGAAGCTTAGAACCTTCGCGGTTAGGGAAGTTTCTAGTAGAATGACGAATTGAAAATCCGTTGTTAGAAGGTGTGTCACCAGCGCCAAAGCATGGTCCACAGAATGCTGTCTTAACAATAGCACCTGTGCTCATAAGGTCCGCCACAGCACCATTTTTAACAAGTTCCATGTAAATTGGTGTAGATGCTGGGTAAACTGAAAGAGTAAACTCATCTGGTCCAATGCTCTTTCCGCGAAGGATATCTGCTGCATCGCAAATGTTTTCAAATCCGCCACCTGCGCAGCCTGCGATAATACCCTGGTCTACATAAAGCTTGCCATTTCTAACTTTATCTTTAAGTGAGAACTCTACCTGTCCATCAAGAGAAACGAGAGCTCTCTTTTCGCAATCATCAAGGATATCCATGAGGTTTGCGTTTAATTCTTCGATTGTGTATGTATTGCTTGGGTGGAATGGCATAGCAATCATAGGCTTGATTTCATCAAGATTAATCTCGATCATGCCATCATAGTAAGCAACCTCCCCTGGGTTAAGCTGCTTGTACTCGCTCTTGCGACCGTGAATCTCGTAGAACTCCTCAGTCTTTTTATCTGTAACCCAAATAGAGCTAAGACAAGTAGTCTCTGTAGTCATAACATCAACACCGATTCTGAAATCCATGCTCATGTTAGCAACACCTGGGCCAACAAACTCCATAATCTTGTTCTTTACATAGCCTTTATCAAATACCTCACCAATGATTGCAAGGGCAATATCCTGAGGACCAACACCCTTCCTAGGTGTACCTGTCATATAAACGCCAACAACGCCTGGCATTGAAATATCGTATGTTTGATTTAGAAGCTGCTTAACAAGCTCTGGGCCACCTTCACCCATAGCCATTGTTCCAAGGGCTCCATAACGAGTATGTGAGTCTGAACCAAGTAGCATCTTGCCGCCACCAGCCATCATTTCTCTAGCAAACTGGTGAATAACAGCCTGATGTGGTGGAACGTATATTCCGCCATATTTTTTTGCACAAGTAAGACCAAACATGTGGTCATCCTCGTTGATAGTACCGCCTACTGCACAAAGAGAGTTGTGGCAGTTTGTAAGGCAATATGGAATAGGGAATTTTTCAAGGCCTGAAGCTCTTGCTGTCTGAATAATACCTACATAAGTGATGTCATGGCTGACAAGCTTATCAAACTTAATCTGTAGGTGGTCCATATTTCCAGAAGTGTTGTGGTCGGAAAGAATTCCGTATGCCATAGTATTCTTATGGGCCATGTCTTTAGTAACATCTTTGCCGGTGGCAGCCTTAATCTGAGAAATAGCCTGTGGGCCATCTTCTACAAGCTGGTTGCCGTTAATTAGGTATACTCCGTTGTTGTAAAGCTTCATCCTTTATTCTCCTTTTAGTGCTTTAATCCAAAAAGACCTGAAAGGCCTTTCTTAACCGGTTTCTTTTCTTCTCCAGATTCGCCTTCCTGCCATTTGAAGTATTCAGCGTCTAAATCCTCTGAAGAAATAGTTGACTCGTCACCCTCTGGTAATGGCTGATCTAAGTCATCATCTACTGCAAGGCCTGCTCTTTCGAAGTAGTCCTTATCGATTCGAATCTCTGGTGCAGAATATTTTGGAGCATCATCGTATTCCTCTGATGTGCCTTCTGCCTTTTCTCTTCTGATTCGGGCATTTTCCTCGTCAATAAGACGAAGGTACTTTTGTGTATCTATTAAATCTCCAAGGTGACTCTTTAGCTCTAGCTGGTTAGATTTAACGGCTGCTGTCTCCTCTTTGATTTTCTTGTTAGCATCTTCATATATTTTGGCAATAGATTCCTGAGATTCTTTTATGATGTTCTGGATGGAATCTAAGGCATTATCTGTGTACATCAAGGAAGCGGCATAGATATCCTCGGCTTTTCTGGTTGCTTCAAATACGATGTCATCACCCTGCTTTTGCATTTCACGATTTGCTTTATCACGGCTTTTAACTGTAAGCTCGTGCTCCTCCATCATGTCATACATACACTCATTTAATTCTTTTAAAAGATCCATCATTGCAAGCTTGTCTACAATAACGTTCTTTGCGCTTCCCTCGAATGGCTGTGCCTTTGAAAATAACACATGCATGTCTCGAAGTACTTTTTCTGTTCTGTCTTGTGCTCCCATATTGATCACCCTATATATTTATTTATATATAAAAATACCGAGCTAATCCCATAGATACCATTTGGTAGCCGCCTTGGGATAACTCCCTCCAGGCTGACCCGCGTCAGATGAACGGGCCTGCTTAGTGCTGCTGCATTCCTGCCCTGACACGATTCACAGGTGTCCATTACGCAGGACCCAAAGATCATAATCATCACAAGACGACCGCCAAATGATATCTATATTGTATTGCTCGGAGCCCTTATTTTATGAAAAAAGGACTCTTTTGTCAATAAAATAAGC
>JAEEGF011355541.1_pt1 | contig 11695 bp, 8 predicted proteins | sample 9134171 | NCBI WGS metagenome assembly JAEEGF01 (sample SAMN16246542, study PRJNA631951) | gut metagenome | biome: gut microbiome; feature: rumen; material: AP-attached | host: Bos | place: Iran: Karaj | collected 2018-10 | reverse complement strand
CGACTCGCCAACGTCATTGTAGCCGTCGGTATAGGCATTCACCTTAGAGAAATTCTCGCTCATCAACAGTGTCGCTCCAGACTCTGACTTACGGTTGACCTTGAGGGTGTAGCTTGATACGTCGCCTCCGCTGGTCCAGTCTGCACGGAAGGCGTTTGATTCCACGGCCGTGGTGTCCAAGCTTAGCATGATGGGCACCTTCTTGACTATGGGCTCAGGGATGTCACCGCCGTCGGTCCAGGTCTCATGCTGCTTGGTGCCCCAGATGTACTCGGCCAACTCAGGGTGGTCCACAAAGGGGTTGCGGTTGCCCTGACCATATTGCTTTTTACCGACAAGGGTGTTATATACCGCCTCGTTGCGGGCAATTTCCTTTGCGCTGACTGGGTCGGCGCGGTGCCACTCCATGAGCATCTGTATTGACCAGTTGGAGAAGGCCTTGTAACCATTGGTCGCATAGTCGAGCTGATCACTGACTGTATCAGGCCAGTTCTTCACATCGCTCTTGTAGCAGGTAACCATGTAGAAGTAGATGCGCGCAAAGTCCCCTTTGTACTCGTCATCGGGCTCAAACACGGTGGCATTATAGCCGTTATAGGTGCTGGTTCCCAGTTTGCCCAGCATGGTGACGCCCAGGCTGTCGGTGGTATAGGTCTTGCCGTTGGCACACACGCCATAGGGGTGGTTGCTGCGACGCTGGTGGACAAAGCCGTCTGTGGGAATAATCATCATCAGGTCGGTGTACATGGGGTAAACCTCACCGCCAAACCAACTCTTGGGGAAAGAGTGCTCGCGGTTGAGACCTTGTCCCACATAGGAGGCCGCACTCACATGATAGGAGTCGTGATTGTACTTGCAGGTGGAATACATGTCGATGTAATAGCCGTCATCGCCAGTATCGGTAAAGGGGTAACTGTCCCATAACTGATTGTAGCCTAGCTGGTTGTGGTTATAGATGATTCCCTCGAGGGCGGTCATCAACGCCTCGTCACTCTTGCCGACGGCATTGGTGTAATAGCCGTCAGGGATATCGGCCATTGCCGTCATGCCCACTAGCAAACTCAGTAATATTGAAGTAATCTGTTTCATTGGTATAATATTTTTAGGTGTGTAAACAATCGTATATGGTGTCAAACAGGCGGCGGAAGGCTACCTCGTTAGCGAGCGTCTGCCTGAATGCCTCAAGCTGCTTGGCATTGTCGCTTTCGGGAATCCACAACCGCAGATAGCCGCCGTAGTCATATTTCTCACGCATGTGTTCCATCAGGCGGCGGTATTGGCCCTCACGGTCCAGGCCGGGTTCATGTTTGAGCCCGTATTGAAGGGCGCGTCGCACGATGGTCTCGCCGTCGATGATGCGGTCGGCCTCGGCAACGATGCGGCCGTAGATGGTGCGTGGCTCGTGATCGCTCGAGGCGCGATGGTCCTCGGCAGCGTCGGCAATGGTGTTGATTTCATCCTCATTGAACCATTGCCGCAGCCGTTCATCTTCACGCACAATGCGGGCGCTGTGGATGTGATGTAGCTCACGTCCGAAGGCGAGTCCCAGGTCGTGATAGGCGGCCGCAACAAGCAGCATGCATCTGTCCACCTCGGGATAGTACTGGGCAAGGCTTAAAGCCTGGGAGATGACCGTTTGGACATGGTCACGGCCATGGCCGGCGTCAAACCCGTCGTAGCGTGGCACGATTTCACGCTCCACAAAGTCCCGTATTTCTTCAAAATCCCGCATCATCGTCTCTAAACCCTAAACTCTAAACTTTAAACTTTAAACTTTAAACTTTATGTAAGTCATGTCCCATGCGAGCCTTCTTGGTGTGCATGTAGAACTCGTTGTAACGGTTCGGCGCGACCTCGATGGGCACATTCTCGACCACTTCCAGTCCATAACTCTCCAGTCCCACGCGCTTGACGGGGTTGTTGCTCATCAACCGCATCTTGGTCACTCCCAGGATGCGCAGGATATTGGCCCCCACGCCATAGTCACGCTCATCGGGCTTGAAGCCCAAGTGGACATTGGCATCGACGGTGTCGTAACCGTTCTCTTGCAGCTTGTAGGCTTTGATTTTGTTCATCAGGCCTATGCCACGTCCCTCCTGATTCATGTAAACCAGAACGCCTTTTCCTTCTTTCTCAATCATTTGCATGGCCAGGTGCAGCTGTTCGCCGCACTCGCAACGCATCGACCCGAAGATGTCGCCCGTGGCACATGACGAATGCACACGCACCAGAATCGGCTCATCGGCACGCCATTCGCCCTTGATGAGGGCGATGTGTTCCAGGCCATTGTTGATCTGCCTGAAGGGAATGAGTTTGAAGTGGCCATACTGCGTTGGGAGGTCCACCTCGTCGCCCACCTCGACGACTTTCTCGGTGCGCAGGCGGTAGGCAATCAAGTCCTTGATGGTGATGATGGGCATATTGAATTTTTTGGCCACCTCCATCAGTTGTGGCAGACGGGCCATCGTGCCGTCAGGGTTAATGATCTCGATGAGTGCGGCGGCAGGGTAGAGGCCTGCGATGCGCATCAGGTCGATGGATGCCTCGGTGTGGCCCGCACGCTTGAGCACACCCTTATCGACGGCGCGCAGCGGGTTGATGTGTCCAGGGCGGCCAAAGTCTGACGGTTTGCTGTCAGGATTGGCCAGGGCGCGGATGGTCATGGCTCGGTCGTGCATCGACACGCCGGTTGTGCAACCCTCCAGCAGGTCAATGGTGACGGTGAACGGGGTGCCCAGCATCGACGTGTTGTCATCGACCTGCATGTTCAGGTCGAGCTCATGGCAACGCTCGGCAGTGATGGGAGCGCACAGCACACCGCGACCCTCGCGCAGCATGAAATTGACTTTCTCCTCAGTGATTTTCTCGGCCGCAATGATGAAGTCACCCTCATTCTCACGGTCCTCGTCATCGACCACGATGACAAACTCACCGCGTTTGAGCTGCTCCACAGCCTCGTCTATAGTATTCAGTTTGATTTCGTCCATTCTGTTCTATTGTGAGATGTTGGTGTTGTCGCTGTACTCCATCTCACGGCTGTATTCGCCGTTGAAGATGGCAACCATCTGGTCGCACGTCTTGATGGTGAGGCTGATGTCGCGTTTCAGGTTCTTCTGGTGCCTGAGACCGACAAGCCATGCGGGCAAACCCAGTGGGAACAAGGCGGCAAGCGCAGTTCCCAGCTTTTTGTTGTCGGTGGGCTGATAGGTGAGCAACTGGCGGATAACAGGATAGTCCATCGCCTTGTTGAGCACCATCTGGTCGCGGGAGTTGGAGAGGTAATCGACCACCTCGTCGACTTGCAACGACAGCAATTTGATGCTTTTTTTGTCATAACCCCGTTGCCAGTAGTCCATATAGCCCTGCCTGCCGGGGTAGGCATCGAGGAATTGCTGGCAGGCCTCTTTGAGCGCTTGAATCCGGTTGATGGCTTCAGATGGCTGGACCTCGTTGATGATGACTTCCTTGGCTTCCAGTTTGCGGGTCTGGTGCAGGCCAGTGAAGCGTCGCAGCAGGTTGAGCCACGCATCGGGGTTGAACACGGCCGAGTCGTTGACCGCTTTCTGGGTCAGGAAAATGCCTAAGGGCATCAGTACGGCTGAACTGAGCCACATGCCCTGCCACACTTCCCAACGGCCGTCACGGGCCAGTTTATAGCCCGTGTTGTCAATCACATAATAGAAGATAAAGAGAATAACCGACACGACGATGGGCATACCCAGGCCACCCTTGCGGATGATGGCTCCCAACGGCGCACCGATGAAAAAGAAGATGAGACACGCCAGCGAGAGGGTGAACTTCTTCATCATCTCGATCTGGTGGCGGCGTATGACGTAATTGTCGTCGTTGATGGTGTAGCCCTGGAATTGCAGGTCCTGCTGGGCGCTTGTCGTGCGCATCATCGCCTGGTTGAGGATCATCTCTTGCTCACCAGGCGGTAACTCCTTGACAATCTTGTTGATGTCAACCGACTTGTCCACTTTTACTTCGGGGACAGGCACCGTTGTCTTCTTGCCGTCTTTATATTCGGTACGTTGACTGGGAACGCCACACACCGGTTGGTTGCGCAGTTTGGCGACGACAAAGTTAGCGGCCGAGTCCACTTTGAGCCTTACCGAATCGATGGTCTGCCGCAGTCCTTCGATGTCCTTGCCCACATATTGGGATTTCATCGTCTCATCGTCCATGCGGGTGAAATTGGCGTCATAAGGAATCAGCAGTTCCTTGTCGTGGAACGTCTCGCGGCGGTACAGGTCATTGCTCATTCCGCTCACGCCGCTGCCGGACCCCATTTGCTCATACCACGCTCCCTTGTAGAGTGTCAGCACCAGGTGACATTTGTCATCGGTCATGCTCAGCCGACCGGAATCGGCCACCACAATGCGTGGATACGTTGTGGTAGCCGACACGTCGTAGATGAGCAGGTTGTAAAGCATGTCATGCTCTTTGTCATTGCGCTTGACATAGATGTTGTAACCTGGTATCTGGCTATAGACTGCCCCTTCAGGAATGTCGAGGGTGGGCGACGTCTGGCGCATCGAGAACAACAGGGTCCACATCTTCACTTGGGACTTGGGCAGGACGTTGTTTTGGAAGAAAAAGGCTCCGACGGCCACAAGCGCCATCAAAATGGCGAGGGGCTTCATGATCGTCGTCAGCGATATGCCAGATGACTTGAGTGCTGTCAACTCGACGTGTTCACCCAGGTCACCAAAAGTCATCAGTGCTGCCAGCAGGATGCTCAACGGCAATGCCAGTGGCACCATCGACAGGGCGGCATAGAAAAACAGCTCTGCCACCACGTCAATGCTCAGACCCTTACCCACCAACTCGTCGATGTAACGCCAAAGGAATTGCATCATCACGATAAAGAGACAGATACAGAACGTCATCAGGAACCGGGGCAGGAACCTGGACAGCATAAATGTGTATAGTTTCTTTATCTTCACGACAGGGGATGTAAGGATCGTTTATAGTTATGGTTTAGTGGGTCAGGGGAGAGTAGTCCTGGCCGTAGCGCAGCATCTGGTCGATGTAACCCTCGGTGTAGGATACCCTCACGTCGATAAGCTTGCCGTTCTTGTCATACACCGGAGTGTAGATGGGGTTGACAAAGCCCTTGTAGGGAGCAATGTTCAGGCCCTCGTAGCGGGCGAGCACTTCCTTGTGGATTTCGGGGTCAACCTTCACGCCGTAGGTCTCAACCAACTGGCGTCCAGCCTCATAGTCACCTTCGCTCTTGATGCGCTGTACCTCGGCCAGCAACTGGGCGAACAGGCCACGCAGTTTCTGGTAGTCGTTGATGCGGATGTAGGTCTTGCCGTCACGCTTCACGTACTCGATGACGTTGTCCTTCTTGCCATGCTGGTAGCACCACTCGCTGATGAACTTGCGGTTGCGCATGTGGGCCTCCTCGATGTCCTTGCCCGGCACGATGCGGGTCAACTGGGTCATCAGACCGTTCATGATATACTTGTAATACTCGGCCTTGTAGGTGTCCATGTTGGGGAAAATGCCCAACTCGACGAGCTTGGGATCGGCCAGGTAATAGAGGGCGAACAGGTCGGCACGGCCTTCCTCCAGCGAGGAGCCGTAAGCCTTGAGGGCATCCTGGTCAACGCCGGGCAGCAGTTGGCCCGAGGCATGGCCCAGGCACTCGTGCAGGTCGGTGTGCAGAGCGTCGGCGATGTCGAGATACTTCTTCATCAGCTCAACTTCCTCGTTGCTGTAGGCAAACTCCTCGTTGAAGCCGGTACCGGCGGCCACCTTGTTGTAAGCGTCGGTGATGTTGTCGATAGAAACCGACTTTGAACCGTGAGCGGCACGGATCCAGTTGCTGTTGGGCAGGTTGATGCCGATGGGCGTTGAGGGATAGCTGTCACCAGCCAGGATGGCAGCGGTGATGACCTTGGCGCTCACACCCTTCACGTTTTTCTTCTTGAAGCGGTCGTCAACGGGCGAATTGCTCTCGAAATACTGAGCATTGTCGCTGATGAGCTTAGAACGGCGTGAAGCGGCTTTGTCCTTGAAATTGACCATACCTTCCCACGAGCCGGTCATGCCCAGGGGGTCACCATAGCTCTCAATGAAGCCGTTGATGAAGTCCACATCGCTATTGGTCTCCTCGGCCCACATGATGCTATAGTCGTCAAAGGTCTTCAACGAACCGGTCTGGTAGAACTTGATCAGTTCGTTGATATAGGCGCGCTGGCCCTCGTTCTCGGCCACGGTGGCAGCCTTCTGGAGCCAATAGACGATCTTCTCGATGGCCTTGCTGTAGAGGCCGCCCACCTTGTAGGGCTCCTCGACAACTTTGCCGTTCTTCTTCACCACCTTGCAGTTCAAGCCCCACGAGATGGGGGTGAGGTCGGTGGTGTCCTTCAGGTTGTTGTAGAAATCCTCAACTTCCTGCTGGGTCACGCCCTCATACATGTTGCAAGCCGAGGTCAGAATCAGGTCCTCGCCATCGGCCTGGTTCACGCGCTTGGCCATGAAGGTGGGGTCAAAGATGACGCGGTCCAAGAGCTTCTTGTATTCGACAGCCTTGTTGGCCCTGCCGGGTAGTGCGGCAAACTGCTTGTCAAAGAATTCCTTGCTGAACTCGGGGATGAACTTGTCCATCGAGTAGTGGTGATGGATGCCGTTGCCGAACCACACCTGTTTCAGGTATTTGAGGAAGGCCTGGTAGTCCTTGTCGTTCTTGTCGCCCGTGTAGTTGCGATAGATGTCCTCGAGCGTCTCGCGCACCATGAGGTTGTATTGGCAGTTCTGGTCAAACAGGATATCGCGGCCGTTGAGCGCAGCTTCGGTGAGGTAATAAACCAGCTCCTTCTGCTGGAGCGACAGGTCCTCAAAGCCGGGCACCTGGTAGCGCAGCACCTCGATGTCGGCAAAACGGTCAACCGAGTAGTTGAAATTGCTGTCTTGAGCCATAGCGGTAGTTGCTAATGCCGCTGTAGCGATAGCGGCAATAAATATTTTCTTCATTGTCGTTCTTTATTAGATTTCTTTCGTTTGCTTGTTCCTGCAACGTGCAGGGGAATCATTTACCTGTTTTGGGATAAACCACACCACTCTTGTCCATGATGATGAGTGCTTCCTGGCCGGCTTTGGCTCTGATGATGTAATTCTTGCCATCCTCACCCTTCATTAGGTAGTTGCTCTTGTCCATCACGCACTTTTGGCTCTCAACGACCTGCTCGGGCTTACCGGACTTGTCCTGGCCGACTTTCCACAGGCTCAGGCGATAAGTGCCGTCGGCAAGATTCTCCAGGCGCACCTGATACTCCTTGTCGGCAAATTCAACGGCCACATGGTCCTTACCGTCCTCGGTGGGAGCGGCTTTCTCGACCATTACTTTGGCCTGTGCCGTGTCAACCTGTTCGGTGGCAGGTGCGTTAGCATCAGCATTGACTTCGTTCTTAGCGGGTTTCTCATTACATGCGGTCATGGCCATCAATGCCACGGCAGCGAAAAGGATTGAAAATTTCTTCATTGTTTTTCGTATATTAAGAATTGTTGTGTTTATGCTATTATTCAACATACAGTACCAGACCCTTCAGGTACTCGCCCTCGGGGTGGTAGATGTTGATGGGATGGTCGGCGGGCTGGGTGAGCTGGTGCAGGATGCGCACCTTGCGGCGTGTCTGGGCTGCTGCACTGAACACCGCCAGGCGGAACTGGTCCTTGTTCACTGCCTGGGAGCAGGAAAAAGTGAACAGGATGCTGCCTGGAGCGATTTTCTCCAGCGCCTTGGCATTCAGGCGGCGGTAACCCACCAGAGCGTTGCGCAGGGCACTCTTGTGCTTGGCAAATGCGGGCGGGTCAAGGATAATCAGGTCATAGGCATCCTTCTCCATGTTGTCGAGGAACTTGAAGGCATCCTCGGCAAATGACTTGTGTCGGCCGTCCTCAGGGGCGAAATTCAGCGCCACGTTGTCATCGGTCAGGCGCACGGCCTTGGCCGAACTGTCCACCGAGTGGACGAGTTGGGCACCACCGCGCAGGGCATAGACCGAAAAACCTCCTGTGTAGCAGAACATGTTCAGCACCCGTCGTCCCTGGCTGTAATGCTCCAGCAGACTGCGGTTCTCGCGCTGATCGACAAAGAATCCGGTCTTCTGTCCTTTGAGCCAATCGACGTGGAAGCGCAGACCGTTTTCCAGCGCCTCGTCGGTCTCCATGTGTCCGATGATGTAATCATTCACCGGATCGAGGTGGGCCTTGTAGGGCAGGGTAGTCTCGCTCTTGTAATAGACGTTGCGCACGCCCGGCAACTTGACCAGAGCCTGGGCGATGATGTTGCGGGCAAAGTGCATGCCGGGCGAGTGGGCCTGCATCACGGCCGTGGGGCCATAGATATCCACCACCAGGCCTGGCAGGAAGTCGCCCTCGCCGTGCACGAGGCGGTAAGCGTTGTTGTTCTCGCGCTGCAGCCCCAAGGACTGTCGCATGCGGTAGGCATCGTTGAGCCGTTGCTCGTAGAACGCCTCGTCGATGGCAGTGTCGTCAAAGGTGAGCATCCTCACGGCAATGCTCCCGATCTGGCTGTGTCCGTTGCCGATGAGGGTGCCGTCGTGGGCATAGACGGTCACCAGGTCGCCCTCGTCGATGCTATCGTCGGCAGCGGCAATGGCTCCCGAGAACACCCAGGGATGGAAACGTTGCAGGGAGTCTTCCTTGCCGCGCTTGAGAGTTACGGTTTTATAGGTCATTATTTTAGTTTTTAGTTTCTAGTCCCTAGTTTCTAGATAATCTAGATTTCTAGATAATCTAGAGCGTTTATTTGAAGAAGAACCGGTAGATGTCGTTGCCGTTAGCGAATACCAGCAGGGCGATCAGCAGCGCCATGCCGATGGTCTGTGCCCGCTCCAGGAACTTGAGACTAGGCTGGCGGCGGGTAATCATTTCATACAACAGGAACATCACGTGACCGCCGTCCAGGGCCGGAATGGGCAGGATGTTCATCACGGCCAGGATGACCGAAATGAATGCGGTAATGTTCCAGAAATCTACCCAGTTCCACGTTGGCGGGAAGATGCTGCCGATGGTGCCGAAACCGCCAACGCTCTGCGCGCCTTGCGGGGTGAAGATGAGCTTGAGCTGCTTGACATAGGTCACGAGCTTGCTCCAGCCCATTTCGATGCCGCGGGGGATGGATTGCAGGATGTTGTAATTCTTGACCGTGGTGTGGTAGATCTTGGTGGGCTCGGTGAGCATGATGCCCAGCTTGCCGTCTGCGTCAATGGGAACATCGGTAGCGGTAAGCCTTTGGCCTCCACGATCATACATCAGGGTGACATTCTTGCCCTTGTTCTTCTCCAACTCGACAGTGAGTTCCGAGTAGCTGGGGGTAGGGGTGCCGTTTACTGCCAGCAGACGGTCGCCGCCTTGCAGTCCGGCTTTCTCGCCGCCCATGCGGGGTTGTGTCTGCGCCACGACCACGGGCAGGCGATAGGCCATGAAGGCCTGGCCCGCCTCGGCGTCATTGTTGGCCTGGAAGATGAAATCCTTGGGTAAAGAGATGGTTACCGTGTCCTTGTGGTTGCGCAGCACGGTCACCTCCTTGGCGATGAGCATGGCGTTCACGTCCTCGCTGTTGAAGTAGGCCAGCGGCTTGCCGTCGGCCGTCAACGGGATGTCACCGTCCACAAAGCCGGCCTTGTGGGCGCTGTCGCAGAATTCCATACCCTCGGTAGCGTCGGTGAAGTTGATGAACTGCTCACCCACAGCATAGACGATGCCCGAATAGATGACAATCGCCAGCAGGAAGTTGAACAGCACACCGCCCAGCATAATCAACAGGCGCTGCCATGCGGGTTTACTGCGGAACTCGTAGGGCTTGGCGGGCTGTTTCATGGCCTCGGTGTTCATCGATTCGTCGATCATGCCCGCGATAGAGCAGTAGCCGCCCAGGGGCAGCCAGCCGATTCCATACTCGGTGGCTCGCCACGATTTCTTGTTCTCATTGGGGTCGTTATCTCCTGCCACGGCCATCTCGTTGCCGTGAGAGAACCACTTCACGTATTTGCCCGGTTTCCACTTGACGATGGACAGCCAGGGATTGAAAAACATGTAGAATTTCTCTACCCACACGCCAAACACGCGGGCAAAGAAGTAATGTCCGAACTCATGGATCATCACCAGGATGCCCAGGGCCAGAAAAAATTCAAGGGTCTTTATCAGTGTTGCGCTCATTATTTTAGTTTCTAGTTTCTAGTTTCACTCGCTTTGCTCGTGCAAGGTGGGCTGCGCCTCAGCAATTGAAAGCAAGCTTTCATTGCGTTCGGCTTGCGCCACCTTTCTAGTTTTTGGTTTTTAGTTCTTAGTTGTTAGTAGGGTGGCGATGGCGCGGGCTTCGTCGTTGCTGGCCACATAGTCGTCATAGGTGGGCCGTTCGACAAGGTGAGCCTGGGCCATGGTTGTATCAATTATGCGGTAAATGTCGGTGAAGCGGATCTTGTCCTGCAGGAAAGCGGCAACGGCAATCTCGTTGGCGGCATTCATCACACAGGGGGCAGTGCCGCCCGTGCGCGCCGCGGCGTATGCGGTGCCCAGCAGCGGGAACTTGTCGAAGTCGGGACGCTCAAACGTCAGCGTGGCATAGTCGTCGATGGTCATCTTGCGGCAGTCACTGGCCAGACGTCCGTCGGGCAGGCCCAGGGCATAGCGGATGGGCAGGTGCATGTCGGGCAGGCCCAGTTGGGCTTTCACCGAGCCGTCCTTGAAGGCAACCATCGAGTGCACGATGCTCTGCGGATGCACCAGAATCTGTATATCGTCGGGCATGACGCCAAACAGCCATCGCGCCTCGATCATCTCAAATCCCTTGTTCATCATTGTCGCCGAGTCGATGGTGATCTTGGCGCCCATCGACCAGTTGGGATGCTTGAGGGCGTCGGCAGCGGTGACGGTGGCCAGCTGCTCCTTGGGCAGGGTGCGGAACGGACCGCCCGATGCCGTGAGCAGCAGTTTGTCGATGTCCTCCTTGCGCTCGCCCACCAGACACTGGTAAAAGGCGCCGTGCTCGCTGTCCACAGGGTAGAGCACGCTCGTGGAGTCATTCAACAGGCGGTCGATGAGTTCGCCGGCCACCACCAGTGTCTCCTTGTTGGCCAGGGCGATGCGCTTGCCCGCCCGGATGGCGGCAATCGTCGATTCCAGGCCGCTGTAGCCCACCATCGCAGTCACCACCGTGTCAATCTCGGGCGCGGTGACAGCCTGGGCGATGGCAGCGCTGCCTGTGGCCACCTCGATGCCGGTGTCCTCGAGGGCGTCGCGCACGTACTCATAGTACCGTTCATCGGCAATGATGACCATGTGAGGGCGGCAGGCGCGGGCCTGCTGGATAAGCAGGTCGGCACTGCTGCGCGCCACCAGCAGCCACGTCTGGAACAGGGCAGGATACTCGGCAATGATGTCGAGCGTCTGCCGCCCGATGGATCCCGTGCTGCCCAGCACAGCAATATTTCGTCTGGTTTCTCTCATACGTTCTCTTTATTACAAACTGCGAAGATACTGCATTTTTCCTTCATGGCAAGCGACGGAAAACATATTTTTAGAGTTAACGGCCATTGTTTTCGTTTTTTCACTTTTTCCGCCCTTTCCACATATACACGGCCGTTCCCCCCCACTTTCCACACGTATGCGCGGAAAAAAAGAAAAAACGGAAAAATGAAAAAAACTATTTTCTTTT
>JAEEGF010689723.1_pt1 | contig 11695 bp, 9 predicted proteins | sample 9134171 | NCBI WGS metagenome assembly JAEEGF01 (sample SAMN16246542, study PRJNA631951) | gut metagenome | biome: gut microbiome; feature: rumen; material: AP-attached | host: Bos | place: Iran: Karaj | collected 2018-10 | reverse complement strand
CATCCTCGACCGGATGTATTCTATCCTGTCGGCGAAGAACTCGGTCGTGTACTTCCTGCCCACGCGTTTGAGCAATGTATCTGAACCGGTCTGGAGGGGAATATGGAAATGCGGCTGGAACTTGTTTCCGGATGCGATCCAGTCCACGATATCTTCCGTAATGAGGTTCGGCTCGATAGATGAGATCCGGTAACGTTCTATGCCTTCTACGTCGTCGAGCCGTTTCAGAAGCTCGAGGAAACTCTCTCCCGTCGTACGTCCGAAGTCGCCTGTATTCACTCCCGTGATGACGATCTCCTTTATTCCCGTCGAGGCGATCTGCCTTGCCTGGGCGATGACGTCATCGATAGGGATATTCCTGGAAAGCCCCCTTGCGAAAGGGACTGTGCAGTATGCGCAGAAGTTGTTGCATCCATCCTGGACTTTGAGGAACGAACGGGTCCTCTCTTCGGAAGAATATGCCTCAAGGACATCCTGCCGGACGCTTGTTTCCTGAAGGGGAGTGATCCCAAGCATCTTCAGGGTCCGTGCCACCACCAGGCTTTTCTCCTGCGCTCCGAATACCAGGCTGACCCCTTCTATGTCAAGCAGTTCCTCCCTCCTTAGCTCCGCGTAGCAACCTGTTACGATCAGCTTGGCTTCAGGTGCCGTGCGATGCATTTTCCTGATTATGTTCCTGCACTTCTTTTCGGCTCGTTCCGTGACCGAACATGTATTGACGAGATACACGTCGGCCTTGTCCTCCCAGGGGACCACTTCCAGACCGTTGCGGACGAAGCCTCTTTCATATGTGGAAGTCTCGGCGTAGTTCAGCTTGCAGCCGAGAGTAAGGAAAGCAATCCTCATCGCTAATAGTTTTTCAGTTCGTCCGGTGCCAGGTCTTCTCCGTAGCTGGCAGTTACCCTGGACCAGGCACATATCCCTCCGACGGGCGGATTCTTCTTGGCGATCCTGACCTGGATGAACGTAAAGGCCCCGGCCTCCCTTGCAAGGCAGTCCACGATCCGGCCGGCGACTGCTTCCAGGAGGTCGGACGGCTTCGCCATCTCGCGTGCTATTATCTCGTAGATCCTGGAATAGTCGATCGTATGCTCAAGAGAATCTGACTTGGCTGCCTTCCTGATGCTAGTATGCCCCAGGAAATCCACGATGAAGGTGTTTCCATTGGTCTTTTCCTCTTCCAGGCACCCGTGGTTGGCGTGGAATTCCATTCCGAGCAGTTCGATAGCTCCCAGGTCGTTTATCTTGAGTCCCATTGCAGTAGTTGTATCAAGCCAATATAAGGAAAACGCACGGCCGCTTCCCGATAGCGTAAGGTTTCCGCTTCCATTCCTTAACCGTCATCATGGATATGGTTTCGCCTTCATTGGTTATGTCGGCCGCGATGCACAGTTTCGTGGAAGGTTTGAGCGTGGACAACAGGTCAGCCATAATGGAATCGTTCCTGTACGGAGTTTCTATGAATATCTCCGTCTGGTCAAGTTTGGAGGAGCGGCTCTCGATCTCGCGGATCATCCTGCGCCGGTCTTCCGTCTTTGCCGGAAGGTAGCCGCAGAAGGCGAAGCTCTGTCCGTTCAGTCCTGAGCCCATCAGCGCCATCATGAGTGATGAAGGTCCGACCATCGGGATTACGCGGATTCCCTCCCTGTGGCAGAGGGCGGCCAGTTGTGCTCCCGGGTCGGCGACAGCAGGAAGACCGGCTTCCGAGACCAGACCTACATCGGTTGGGTTGCCATCCGCATCTGAAAAGAGCTCCAGCAGGGATTCGATTTCCTGTGCCGTGGAGTGTTCGTTGAGCTCCCTGAGCTCCAGCTCCTGGATGTGTCCTTTCAGGCCTGCGGCGCTCAGGAAGCGTCGGGCGGTGCGGCTTTCTTCCACTACATATTTGTTTATCAGCCGGATACGGTCAAGGACCGGTTGCGGAAGCACTGCCGAAGGATCACAGTCACCAAGCGGGGTGGGTATGAGATATAGATTTCCTTTTGCCATTCCGTTGCAAAGTTAATCAATATCTTCCGTTTTCCGGAGTTTCCCCATGGCTTTGTCGAGGCTCTCCGTCGGGGCGATTATGTTGTATGATTTCCAGAAGTCCGGATCGTAGTCGGAAGCAGCCTTGTCAGCCAGGATATCCTTCTTCCTGAAGGCTCCTTTCCTTGGGACGGACTGCTCGTCTCCCTGGTGCAGATCCGTTGTCACCAGTTCGCTTACGGCTGTGTAATCGGTCCTGAATAGACGTTTTTTCCAGTCGCACTTGAATTTCATCTCGGTTCGGATGTATCTCACCCTCGATATCCCGTTTTCAAGATAATAGTCGTAGCGCAGTTTGAGTGCGAGGGGAGTGAAACGCAGCCCGGTCGGCTTCCGGATGAGCATCATCTGGGTTGCCTTGGCCTTGTCGGACATGTCGAGTTCCAGGTCGAACCTGGTGAAAGAAAGGGTCTCGACATCGATGTAGATAGTGCCGTAGTACTGGGCGTATCCGACATCTCCGAGAGGGGAAATCTTGATGGCGAACTGGGTCCTGTCGCCGATCATCTCAGGAATACCCATGGCCAGGCTGTAATGGCTGAGGGTTTCCTGGTCCAGCAAGTCGCGGTTCTTGACTATGTCCAGGAATACCGCCTGTGCAGGACCGCCCGCAACCTTCACGGACAGAGTGTCGCGCTTGTCGGGGCTTTCGAGTATCCTGCTCTTCTCCACGGCTATCCTGTCCGGCGTCACACCAACCGCGTACGAAGTCTTCATCATCTTGGCGACAGCCTCCGAGATGAATATGTAGCGTTGCTTCTTCTTTATCGTTTCCCTGTAGAAACAGTCGAAGGTTTCTGTCCTGGATGGATAGTTGTCCCTTATCTTCCTGATGGCATCCATCAGTATCCGGTATGGGTCTCCCGTAACGACCATCGCCTCCGTCAAGGTCAGGGACATACGCGTCAGCCTCACTTTGAGTACTGCGTCAGGGTCATCCGGCACCTTGATCCTTTCGGATTTGTAACCCAGTAGCGAGAACTCTAGCATCCGAGGCTCCGTGGAAGATTTGATGATGAAGTCTCCGTCAGCATTGGACACGGTCGCGTAGTTCTGTCCCATCACGCTGACGCTTACGTACTGGAGCGGCCGTCCGGTTTCGGCATCCGCAACGTTGCCGTTCACCACATAGCGAAGCTCAGGCGGATCGTTCTGTGCCAATGCCGTGAAGCAGGAGAGTATAAGTAAAAGTATGGCTTTCAGTCTCATGCCTCTAAGATAATATTTTTTAAACATACGTGCAAGGTTCCACATTCTGTGCATTTAGTTAAGCAAAGTCTCGCTGCTTAATTGAACTTCAAACTATTTACTTGATATGAAAAAGACGAGTTGCTTTATCATGGTTCCGGTGATGTGCCTCATGATCGCCGGTACCGTCTCTTGTATGATGGACTATGCTGATAGCTTCGAATCCGTGAACGGACACGTGGTGGTGCTGACCGATCCCGACGGAACCGGGGACAAGTTCGATGATTTCCTCGACAATCCTTTCATCGATACCGAAGTCGAGAATGTTTCGACCTTCTCCGTGGATGCCGACGGGGCGGCTTATGCCTATATGCGCCGGATGGTCAGTCAGGGTTTCAGGCCGACCAGGGCGGCGGTCAGGATCGAGGAATACCTCAATTATTTCACTTTCGACTATCCTGATCCTGCCGGCGGGAAAGATGTGGCCATCAATGCAGAGGTCGGAGCCTGCCCATGGCAACCGGAGCACAAGCTTCTCCGTCTCGGAATCAAGGGACGTGATATATATCAGGGGAAGCACCCGAAGTCCAATTATGTATTCCTCCTGGATATCTCCGGGTCCATGGCGACCAAGGACAAGCTTCCGCTCCTTCAGGAAGGGATGAAAGCGATGATCGACTATCTGGACCCGGACGACCGCATTTCCATCGTAACCTATGCCAGCGGTGAGAAGAAGGTACTGGAATCGACTCCGGTCAGGGAGGCCAGCAAGATCAAGAAGGCCATCGGCAAGCTCGTGGCTTCGGGAAGTACCGCGGGACATTCCGGTATGAGGATGGCTTATGAAGAGTGCCTCGCCAATTACATCGAGGGTGGCAACAACCGCGTGATAATGGGTACCGACGGCGACTTCAATGTCGGCGAAACCTCCACTGATGCCATACTGGAACTGGCCGAAAACTATGCTGCGAAGGGTATCTATCTGACAGTCTGCGGCTTCGGTACCGGCAACCTGAATGACGGCATGATGGAGAAGGTCTCGAACGCGGGAAACGGTACCTACGAATACATCGATTCGGAGGATGAGCTCACGAAAGTATTCGTAATCGAGCGCAACAAGTTCATCTCCGTTGCCAACGACGTGAAGAACCAGGTCACCTTCGACAAGGAGATGGTCAAGTCATACAGGCTCATTGGTTATGAGAACCGTGTCCTGGGCAAAGAGGATTTCGACAATGACAAGAAGGATGCAGGCGAGATCGGAGCCAGCCAGACCATCACCGCATTGTACGAGATCGTGCCTGCGGAGGGGTTTGCTAAGTCCAAGGTCATAGCGAAATATGATCTCCGCTACAAGGAGGCACTCGGAGATGCCAGCATCCCTCTTACAATGGATATAGCGGTTTCAGATCCGGATGGATCTTCCGCCAACCTGGACCTGGCTGCCGGGATAGCGGCATACGGAATGATGCTCAGGCAGACCAGATACCAAGGTTCCTCCTCTTTCGCCATGGCTCATGAACTGGTGTCGAGGAGTATCAGGAACAGTGCGGGTTTCGATCCATACCAGCTGCAGCTCAGGGAGAACCTGCTTGAATTGATCGACAAAGCAGATAGAATTAAATATGAAGATTAAGTTACTTATTCCGGCATTGCTTGCTGTCCTGTCGGCGGCCTGCTCCTGCGAACGATTGAATCCGGATGTCTATTTCAAGGAGACATCTTCGGGGAGGAACGTCCTCTCATTCACTCTCAACGGTGAAAAAGTGTACCAGGCCATCAGTGGGGGATTTCCTTCGGAGTATCCTATAATGAGACATGCCACTTATAAGGAAGATGAAGGTAACGGGGAGATCGTGATTGAAGCCAGGCTGGACCACAAGCGGTTTTCGCGGATTTCGTTCTCGATTCCGTCCGGTGAAGTCAAGGAAAACGCAACATTGCGGCCTGCAGTCGACTTCGAGTATCTTTACCTTCCACAGATTGCGCATTGGGGACCTCCTGAGACCGGGCCAGGCTACACGGCCACTCCGCTAATCATAGACAGGAAGGCGGAATATAGGCGTGTCACTGTGACCAGCTCGATGCTGAAGATCAGGAAGTGGTCTCCGGACGAGAAGATCCTTTCCGGGAATTTCACAATGGCCGGCCATTATGCCGACAGTACCGGCAAGGTAACGAATTTCAATGTGAATGACGGTATGTTCGATGTCACGGATGACGCGTATCCGCTGGGGACTTGAACCGTATCCGCTATTTGCAGACCATTATTTTCTGGATCAGTTTATCGGTTGACTGCATCCCAAGCGAACCGATCTCTCCGAGATTGCGGATGGTTTTCTCGATGTCATTGTCGATGATGCCGTCCGTCTCGCATACGCAGGTTCCCCTCAGGGCGAGAACCCCTGACTGGATGGCGCATGCTACCCCGGAAGCCACTTTCATCGCACAGCCGACCTTCGCACCGTCACAGACCATACCGGTTATGTTCCCGATCATGTTCTTTATCGCGGCGCAAATCTGCTCGTAGCCTCCGCCCTGGAGGAATACAAGTCCGCAGGCTGATCCCGTGGATGCAATGACGCAGCCGCAGAGTGCTGAAAGCTTGCCAAGATATCCCTTGATATGGATCGCGACCAGGTTGGCAAGGATCAGGGCACGGGCAAGTTGTTCGTCGCTGGTTCCGTATTTCAGGGAATATGCAATCACCGGCATGCTGACGGTGATTCCCTGGTTCCCGCTGCCTGAGTTGCTCATTGCCGGCAGCTTGCAGCCTGCCATCCTGGCATCAGATGCCGCCGCAGTCATCCCCATGGCGAAACTCATGAAGTCGTCCCCGAATATTTCGTTCTGGTTCTCCCTGATAGCCTTGCCCACGTTCAGGCCGTAGTCGCCCTCGAGACCTTCCAGGGCGAGCGCCAGGTTCAAGTCCCTGTCTTTCAGGATGAACTTGATGTCTTCGTAGGCAGCGGCCCTCGCGAAGGAGAGGATTTCCTTGACTGATAGATTGTAATCGAGTATTCCCTTGAGTTCGGGTTCACTGTCCGCGGTCTTCCCTCCGAGCTTGCAAACCTTTCCGTTGAATCCGGTTTCGACTATGCGGTCGTGGTCGTCTTCGATGACTGCCCAGGAATAATCATCGCCGCATTTGACCGTGACTTTGACATAGAGAAGCTTGGCCGTATCCGCCAATTCAATGCGTACTCTTTTCTCTTTAACCGCCAGCCTTGCAGCGGCTACGTCTTCATCGTCAAGGTCTTTCAAGACCTCGAGACCGTATTCACTCTTCCCGCAGACCGAACCCAGAGCGGCTGCAATATGCAGCCCTATCATTCCGGTGCCCGGAATACCGACTCCCATTCCGTTCTTGAGGATGTTGCCGGACACTTCGACGTCCGTTTCAACAGGCTTGCATTTCCTGTCCTGCAGAGAGAAGCTCTCGGCTGCTTTAGCTGCGGCCAGTGCTACGGCTATGGGTTCGGTGCAGCCCAGTGCGGGCTTTACCTCCTTATGCAGGAGAGCGATGAGTTCGGATTCGCGCTTGGTCATGTCACTTACTATTGTCGAAATATTCCAATATGTTGGCTATCAGTTCGTTGATGTCGTCCTGTTCCTTGATTACCTCGATAGGGAAGCCGAGGCATGCGGTCTTGTATCCATCTCCGTCGAAGCAGGTGCCTGCCGAGATGTTGGTGTCCTTGTACCTGAGGAAAGTATGGGCGTTATCATTCGCCGGCACAATTCCGTCAGGTGTCTCCACATTGTATATCAAGCTGTTGCGTTCTTTGTAGAATACAATCTTTCCCATCTTTCCGGCCAGGTTGAACGCATTGTTCTTCATCGGCCATACGACACCGCCGTGGGTGGCGAAATTGGTCAGCCATTTGTAACCCAGGGTGTTCTGGATGAACTCCTTGGTCTTGGCCGTGTATGTGGAATCGACTTCCACAGGGAATACCTTGTCCCATACGTCGGTACCGATATTGGCCCCTGATATCAGGATGTTGCCGCCTTCACCGGTGTATTTTACGATTGCTTCCTGCAGGGATTCCGGGAATACCTGGAACCTGTCCGGAACCTTGCCGCTGCCGACCATCGTAGTCACTTGCTTCCCGCAGATTATGTCTGCTGCGGCATCGTTGGAGGCGGAGAAACTCCCTTCGGCGAATGCAGCGCTGCTGGATGAATGGAACGGCCGTCCGGCGGCCATCATGGCCTTGCCGTGGATGATTGTGAAATCGAAAGAATTCCCCGGAACCGGCTTGCCGGCCTGGTCCGTGAATGAGGCTCCGAATCCCGGATTGTCATCATCCACCCATGGCAGCTCGCGGCGGAACTGATACTGGTCTCCGATGAAATTGATTTCCTGGATGTACGGTACTCCTGCATCCAGGTTGTTCGTGAAACCGGCATAGTCCGGAGTATCGAACCACGATGGTGCGGAGACCCTGGTGAAGTTGTTCACTATCAGCACGCTCCTGCCCTTTACCTTGGATGGTACTCCAAGGCTGAGGATCTCCGATGGGAAACTCTTGCCGCCTTCGTTGAAGGCAATTATCCTGTAGCTGTAGATGTGTCCTGGCCGGACCGTAATCTCTGCCGTGTATTTCCCTGCTGAATACTTGACGTTCTCAAGGGCGTAACCTTCATCGAAAGCGCCGTCGTCAATCCTGGTCTGGAGGATGAAGCCGGTAGGCTTGGCGGTAGATTCCAGTGTATCCTCGGTCGCTTTCCAGCTCAGCTTTATCTGGGCAGCGGTGCCGGTGGCCGGCGCGGTCCTGAACGAGGTGGAGAAGGAGTTGACCGGCAGAGGCTGGACTGCATAATCGCAACCGTACCTGCTGCTGAGGTACTTGAGCATTCCCTTGTAAACCGCTCGGCTCACCGCGAACCGGAAGGATGGGTCGAGTCCGAATTTCATGTCCGCGAAATTCTGGTGTGAGAGCAGTTCCAGCAGCATCGCAGGTACGGTAGTCGTGCGGGATTCACTGTAGGACCTGTCCCAGAGTCCGCGGCGGTTCCATTCCGGGTTGTAGGTCTTCCTGATGTCGTCCACGATCTGGCTCTGCACGAAATCTGCATACATCCTTTGCTGCAGCCTGTCCTCGCCGTTGGGCAGCTTGCTGCTGCCGTCGCAGAGCAGCGTGTATATTGAAAGGGTTCCGACAATGGAGTCGTTCGGGGTCGTACCGGCGTCGGTGTGGAATGCGAAGGACATGTCGATCGGTATTCCGAGGCCCTTGCCTTTCGGGTTCGTCCGCGATCCGCCGGACATCCAGCCAACCCATGCTCCACGGTCTGCGTAATCCGATGTGTAGTCGTTCGGATGAAGTTTCAGTATGGTGGAATCGACCCCTGCCCACTGCATCCAGTAATATGCACCTTCGGTGAATGAAGGCATGCCGGAAGTTGTATATTCGCTTGCATCCTGATCCTGCAGGCCTCTACCGATCTTGCCCATGCCTCCGCCGAAGCGTACAGCATCTGCAGTGATCACTGCGTTACGGGGAACCTCGTGACCTTCCGGGATGCCGTTGTCCAGGATCACGCAACCCTTGCTGCCCTTGTCGAACTCGAATGTACCCAGATATATCCAGGTTCCTCCGCCCATCTTCTGGTTGACGAGGAACTCGGTGCTGCCTCCAAGGTGCTTGACCGTATAGTGGGCGCACGGGGTACTGTTCGGAAGGGACTTGTATGAGATATAGACAGAGTATTTCCCTCTCTGCGTTATGTCCGGTGTCCAGCATGCTTCGGACGCCTTGTCTTTCCTGTGGTCGGCGCAGTCAGCCTGGCGTGCTGTCCCTGAAGTGAAAGGATTGTCGCATTTCGTATAGACCGCCTTGGTGTCGGCGAATCCGGTTCCGGCGTCGGCCCAGGTGCCGGTTTCGGTATAACGGCCCTCGGTGCGTACGTTTTTCCCGCGTCCCGTCGTGAATGCAGGATCGTTGTCGGCTATGATTTCCAAAGGCTGGATGTCGCGTTCACGTGGGGTCATCACATATGCTCCGGCATTCTCCAGCATCGGGATGAGGAACGGGAGTACGTAGCTCTGGGTGTACATGTCCTCGACGGTCTGGAATACCGGAGCCCTCTGCCATTCCCAGCGCTGGGTCTTTTCCTCGTAGTACATGCCGTGGCTCTGCCACAATGCAATATTCCTTCCGGTCATCCCCTTCATGAAGCTTTGCTCGCCGATCTGGGTCACAAAAGGTTCCAGGCCTCTGGAATCCCGTACCCTGAACCTGGCGGAAACAGGTTTGCCGCTGTCGTTTATCTCAGGCATTATGTAACCGGATATGGCTCTGCCTGCAACGTAGAGGTTTCCTACGGTGTATCCGGTGAATGGAGCGGGAAGCAGTTTCTTCAGATTGGTCCTGAACCATTTCACGTCTTCATCCCTCCACGGATATTCGCCGAACCCTGATGTCATGTAGAAATCCAGGGCGGTCCCTCTCTTGACGACCTTGCTGGCCTTTACGGTGCCATCCACGGATGTCCGTTCAAGAAGCAGGACCTTCATCGAGTCCAAGGCGGGCTTGAAGTCCTTGGCCTGCTGCGCCGACAGTCCGGAAGAAGCCGCGCACAAGGCAACCATGAATGCGATTATCCTTCTTGACATATAAACTCTCATCTTTAGCCTCTTTTAGAATGGGACTTTATTACGGGAACCACAAGTGACCCGGCCAGCAGTCCGATGGTATCGGCGAGCAGGTCCTTCAGGTCGCCTTCGCGGTAGGTCGTGAAATACTGTCCAGCCTCCGTCGATGCGGCGAAAACGAATCCCAGTATGAATATGACCGCAACGGTTCCGGTTATGCCTTTCTTCAACATGCCAGGGAAGGCGAGACTGAACAGTGCCGGCCACGGCAGGAACATCAGGAAATGGGCAGCCTTGTCGGCGGGTATTCCCAGGAACGACCTGCCCACTTCCGGCAGGCTTTCGAAGCGTACGAAGCAGCAGAACAGGACCGCTGCGACGTACAGCACGAAGATGGTAGGGAATATGAAGCCCGCCTTATCCATGGAACACTATCTTTCCAGTACCAGTCTGCCGAAGGAATCAGGCCTGTGGAAATCAGGGCTCGGGGAGCCTATCGGATTCCAGCTCAGGAAGTGCGGATGCGCGGTGAGGTCACCGCACTTGTAGAAATTGGCTCTGAGGATTTCCGGAAGCTTTCCTTCCTCGATTCCGATCAAGTCGAACGGAACCAGCATCGCCACGGTCCAGCAGTACACCTTGTCGCTGACATCCCACAGCTTCCTTTCCAGGGAAGAATGCCGGATGACCCTCTCCAGCTGTCCTGCCTGGAAGTCGGTCTTCTCGTTCCTGCTTTTCCTCTTCGAAGCAAGCAGGCTTCCTATACACGTCAGTTCGAAATTGTAATATGTCCCGTCAGCTGGGTCGGAAACGAAGAATTCGCAGCAGCTGTCTTCCCAGCTGTTGCCGTTGTCCTCCATCGCCGTAGCCCTGAGGTCCAGGCCTCGGACGTGGAAGACGACTGCGAGGTGCCCCTCGGTCCTCGCCAGGGCTCCGTTGCAGTCAGGAGAATAGGGTGCCACGGCAGGCCAGTTGCATTCGCAGACCGCGAACTTGGCGGCATGTTTTTCCATCATCAGGTCCAGCATTTCCAGGTCCATCCCGGCCAGACCGCTGATGAAAGGTACCTTTATTGTCTTGATCATATCCTTTGTCATAGTGCTTGCATGTCGTTGAGTTTCCTGTAATATCCGTCCAGTGCCAGCAGTTCCTCGTGACGTCCTTTCTCTACGATCCTGCCTTCGTCCATCACGACTATCTCGTCTGCGTTGCGTATCGTGGACAACCGGTGTGCTATCGCGATAGTCGTCCTGGAACTCATCAGCCTGTCGAGGGCTTCCTGTACGATCTTCTCGGATTCGGTGTCGAGCGAGGCAGTCGCTTCGTCCAGGATCAGGATAGGAGGATTCTTGAGGATTGCCCTGGCTATGCTTATGCGTTGTCTCTGGCCTCCGGAAAGCTTCACTCCGCGGTCACCTATTATGAAGTCATAACCGCCCTCCTTTTCCATGATGAAATCGTGTGCGTTGGCAATCTTGGCCGCTTCGATCACTCGGTCCATGGTCGCGTTTTCGACTCCGAAGGCTATATTGTTGAAAATGGTGTCGTTGAACAAGATGGATTCCTGGTTGACATTGCCGATCAGATTACGCAGGTCCTTGATCCTGACATCGCGGATGTCCTTGCCGTCCACGCTTATGGAGCCGGATTCCGGATCGTAGAATCTCGGAATAAGGTCCACGAGGGTGGTCTTGCCGGCTCCCGAGGCACCTACGATCGCAATCATCTTGCCCTTAGGAATATCCAGGCTGACTCCGTCAAGGATCATCTTCTGCCCGTCCGGATACCTGAAACCCACATTGGAGAAGGAGATCCTGTCGTTGAATCCATCCAATGGCAGGGGATCCTCCTTTTCCTGGATATTGTTTCCTGCATCCA